>Ga0208299_1000627_pt1 | contig 31373 bp, 66 predicted proteins | sample 15_taG_FD_184089 | JGI IMG/M metagenome (GOLD analysis project Ga0208299, IMG submission 184089) | Marine viral communities from the Subarctic Pacific Ocean - 15_ETSP_OMZ_AT15312 metaG (SPAdes) (version 2) | ecosystem: Environmental > Aquatic > Marine > Oceanic | place: Pacific Ocean | collected...
ACATTATATGATGTGTATCCAATAGGCACCATGATCACCAACCTTTATGAAGAACAAGTAATTGGATTAGTAATAGATTGGAATGATGATAAGGAGTATGTTGACGTGTTGGTTGGTGGGCACATATGTAATATCCTCGCAACGGAGCTCACATACTGGAGACCAAACAAGCATTCAGCACCCTCGTTTCTCACGAGGGCTTAAATTCGGAAAAGGTCAAAAGAGCTCAAAAAATTCTCGAGAAATTTGAGGATATATGTGAATACCTCTTTTATCTGTGGTATAATGTACATGTAATTAAGGACGAACACCAAGACCCTCAAGGAGCGTATAAATGAGCAATTACGACTATAGGCCAGATTTAAAGGAAAAGGAAGAACAGGAGGCAGGGATTCGCGACCAGATCCAGCAGGCAGAATTCATTAAGTGGCTTAAACAAAGAAAACAAAAAAGTGAAGGAAGGTTAGGATGAGCACACACGCAGTACTCAGGTATGAAGCAGAAGACGGCACCCGCCCCGGAGTATATCTCCATTTCGACGGGTACCCAGAAAACGTGGCCCACCAATTGTTTGCTATGCCTTATATTCAGGTAAAGGAAGGGATCGAGAGAGCTCTGGCAAAAGGGGGATTACGTAGTCTTGTGAATAATGACTTTTCTGACACGTTAAACGAGTTAACTGAACGCCATAATCATTTGATTTCGGAAGATACTTCATATGAGTTTAATTATGTTAAACGGCTAGATGGCTCCGTTGAATGTGTTGATGGTCGTGGTTCACAGGTCTGTCTCTAATCTATCAATAATGCATATACACCCAAGGATTGCAAATGACAAGTATTATCCCGCCAAACATGACTAATATCTCTGCTGGTAATACTGTAAGAATTACTGGGCAACAACATAAAGAGCTCGTCACTATGGCAAATGCCTTTATAAGTGCAAAGGCTAGCGGGGGGCATGCTAATTTGATTAGTATGATTAAAAGGTTTCGTACGTTCACTGCCGATAACTCATTGAACAATAAGAAATTGAACCTTCGTGATTCTAAGTTTGCCATTGAACGTTTTGTTGATGAACACAATGGGGTTGCAACCTTAAATGATGTCCGGCCTCCGATTCGAATTGGGATGTCTATTCACGGTGTTGTTGTGGATACCGGGGAAGGTAAGGTTGAGATTGATCTAGATGAGCTCCAGTTACGGGGATTATCACAGATTAATGATATTGAAATTTCTGAACTGTCTCGGATTCTTGATCTAGTCGAGTTTTTGACGGCTTGGTCTACACACCAAGATATCTCTTATAGTATCCCCAATAAGGAGAGTGACGACGAGTGATCTGATTTGAACCAGACTTGAATCTTTAATTGGATCGGTACGCGGTGACGGTAATAACGTCAAGCGACCGGCCTTTTTTGCTTTTCCTACCAGCTCTCGAGCCCTCGAAGTCGCCGCCAATAGAGGAGTGATTGGAGTTTGTTCTAAGACACCGACTCTATAAAGGATGGTTGCTTATTGCTATTAAGCCTCAAGGGTCTCCTGTCCCTCTCCTGTTAAAACATGCCAGCTCTCTCCTGCCAAAGACGATGTGTCGTATATTTATTAGCATGTATCGCTGGCTTGTTACACAACCTGACCTGAATTCTCATAAAACACTACATGGTGGTATATTGATGAAGTGGATTGACGAATCAGCAGGTATGGAAGCAAGGTTGATAACAGGTAAAAGTTGTGTGACAAGATATATTAGTAATATAGATTTTGTTGCAACCGCCAAGTGTGGAGATATTATAGAAGTTTGTATAAAACCATATGCCATTGGTAACACAAGCATTACATTTTCAGCAACTGTTAAAAATAAAATGGCAGGTCTTATTGCTGTAGTGGATAGAATTGTCTTTGTCGCGGTAGATGAAGATGGAATTCCAACAAGTATAAAATAAAAACCCCCTATCAGCATCTTGTGAAGGTACTTATTTGGTTTAATGTTTGGTATATTGTACTACTACAAAATAGAAGAATGCAAAAGTAGTATATAAATAGTTTTGTACACCATAAACATATGAGGAACAAGCTATGCAATATATTAATAAAGAAGAAGAACATGAATATTGTCCAAATTGTGATATGATTTTAGAGGACACTGAAGTTTGTTCTTTTTGTGAATGGTGTCGAGATAATAAAAACAAAGGAAAGAAAGATAATGATTAATTTACTTGTTGCTACATGGAATTTTTTGAGCGGATTGGTGGTAAGCATTGGCGGGATGCTGGCAGGTGCCGGGATTTGGCTGCTTGATATTGCGATGATATTTCACAATGATCTCCCCAGACTTGAAGGTCTTCTTGTTGGAGTACTGTTTGCGTGGATGTTAACACATCGAGAAAAGAACCCTGTTCTTAAAATGCTTGCCGCACCAATGAAGATTGTGCTTGATATACTTGATATAATATGGCACGAAACCCTTGACTCTATTGCTGATGTCTGGAAGATGTTTACGTCGTGGTTAGGCGGACTTTATGCTAATGTAAGATCAGGTGTTAAGTCAGTATATACTGGTGTAACTGCAAAGCTTCTGGCACTTAAAGACAAATTAAAGAAAGAGACTGATGATTCAGAATAAATAAGCATGAACATTATTTTTGATATTTTGTATAATACTTAAATACAACCAGCGCAAGGTTAGAATACGTGATTGTAACAAAACAAGAAGTGCTAGACATTATATCAAGTAAAACAGCTGGAAGTCTATTAAAGTGTCCCGATATCGGGGCATTTTTATTTTCAATTTTACGCTGGGAAAATGATGATGTTCCTCGTGATATAAAATTTGACGATATTAATAAACTTGAACAACAACTGGTTCTAGAGATTGATGCATTATTGACAGCGTTTGAAGATAAAATACACGATTCAGATAATATAGCACAAAATATTAAAGGTATTTGAAAATAAACCTATAATTCAAATGACACAACACAAGACGTTATTCCTTAACGTATATAATTAATCGTGTATAAGAGGTAGATATGAAAATTACTAGAAAGCAAATTCAAACAATTATAAAAGAAAATCTCAAACTTTCAGAAACTAGATTTGGTTTTACAGGTCCAGGATTTAGAAAATTAGGTAAGTATAATCCACATAGAATTGCCGAGGAAACAGAGGCGGAGGAACTTGATATAGAAGATCCTGTTGAGGACGCTTGGGCAGGTGGTGATAATCTTGTTGAACCTATTGAATATACCAAGGTTTATACTGGGGAAGAAAACGTAAAGGAACCAGAATCGCTGGCCATTGTTGAAGAACGCCGGATCCGTGGCATTATACGAAAGCATCTACGGAAGCAAAAATGAAAATATCTGAATCTCGTATTTATGAAATTATAAACGAAGAAAAAGATCTAATACTATCGACTGAAAATAAACGAGAAGGTTTGCAGTATATGCTTCGAGAAATAGCACTACAATCTGCACAACTTCATGATTCAACTGATAAATTAAACAACATTGATTTAATTGATTTACAAAAAATTAAAAGCCTTGCTGAAGATCTTGACAGTATATTTTATCGCACAATGAACGCTTGAACCTATATTCTCTATATAACACTTTGCTTTATTCTTTAATACTTAATTTTGATTATGCTTAGGTATATTTTTATATTTTTAACATTAGCAAGTTGTGTCAAAAAAGTTGACAGCGATAATGCCAATGTATACAAGCCTGTCATTCCACCTTGTGATTTAGATCCACTATTTTGCGATGATGATGTCAATATAGATCTCGACGATTTACCTGAGCATGACGACACAGGAGAAGACGAGTGAAAATATATGATCATCCATTAAATTCAGATGTTACAATAATCGAAATCAATAAAATTGATAGTACATATAATTTTTTAGACAGTATTATTGATGGGTTTAAGATTCATGGTGATGTTTATCCATCATCAAGTTATTACAACGAAAAGAAAGTAATATACCTTAATGGACAAAAACAAGACGTTGATAGTCTTGATACATTTGGGGAATTAACAATTCAAATGATTCAAATGGGCATGCCTGATGCACAGCCAGAAGACATAGCAATGAAAAGCATTAATCTTGCAACAGAATCAGGATATACTGAGCTGGCCAAACATTTAGATATGCTACCTATAGAACAATTTGAAATATTAAAAATTGCTTCATAAGATATTTAGTGGTTGGAGGAACAAATGAAACTAGATATACAAGCATTAAGTAGAGCGTTAATTAAAAACATGACTACAATTGCAAAAAATGCACAATCAAATCAAGGTAAAGATATTAGTAAATCAGCTGAAAAGGCTGTTGATAAATTTTTAGATGACTATAAAGAAGAAAGAGGTGAAGACCTTGATGACATTGATTTAGAAAACGTTAATATCACAAAAGAAAATGAATAAAATTTATGAAGCCCAACTAGACAATGGTGGACTTTCGCAACAAGGCAGTGGCTTTGGAAAAAGTAAGCACACCATTAAGCCAGATCCAATTACTTGGGAGAATCTTAGTGAGCTAGAACACTATGTAACGGCTCTTCCAGATGGCAGCTTCCTTGCTGGATTGTCTTTACCAGATTCTACAATGGCAACACCAACGTATAAATTTAATAACGAAGATGAGGCTCTCCATTGGATTAGAAAAGAAGTAGAGTCTTTTACGATTAAAAGGGCTAATCAAGAATTATAATTCTTTCTTTATCTTCTACCTCTTCAATGAATTTAATTAATGAACTATGAGTTGCAGATAAAGAAACATGGTGAAAACTTGCAAGTGTAGAATGTAATACACCTACAATATCACCTGACGAATTAACTATGCTTGATCCAGATGATCCCCCTGTCGCCGGGATAGTGTATACTCCAACAAAACCCATATTCATCCGAGCATTTCCAGAAAACGTACCATGAAATTGTGTTATTGCAGATGGAACATAGAAACCTGATGGCGCTGCGTACATGTACATTGTGTCATCGATAATAGGTGGGGATGAAGATATATTTGCAACAGCATATGTTCCAGCACCAGGTGATGGAAATTTTAACACACATAAATCATCAGTTTCAGACAACAATACAATTTCTGCAACACTAAAATTTCCATCAACATCTTGAACTTCTATTATTGATGCGTAACCACTTGCTTCAGCAATATCATTGTTCTCTGGAGAACAAACATGCTTAACTGTTAGAATATATATCGAATCATTCAAATCAGAAATTATTGTGCCAGTTCCAGTATACGCAATGTCAGGGGAAGAAAGCGATTCATACATATTGACATAGCTAATTAAAACTTGTACTGTTGCATCTCTTGCACTATAATTTTTTACAGTGGATGAATTTAAATTGTTTATTTCTGTATTTTGTGACATTAATACCGCAAATTGCAATAACAATGCGTAAATAACAAATATTCTAAACGATTTCTGTTTCTTTATATTGTCAGTCATCTAAAATAAATATTACGAAAACGATTATAAATGGGAGTGTTGTAATGAAAAAAAGTATATGTCTATTTGATATGGACGGAACGTTAACAGAGCCAAGAAAAAATATACAACAAAATATGCTTGATAAGCTTATAAAGTTATCAAACTATACTGATATTGGTATTGTTACAGGTTCTGACATGAATTATGTAAAACAACAGTGTAAAAATATGTTAACGCCATCAGGCGAATTTGGCCCTAAATTAAAAATATTTCCATGTAATGGAACAAAATATTACGAATTCGATTCTAATACCAAGCAATATATTTTGTTGTCATCTGTCAATATGTTGCAAGAAATTAATCAAGTAAAATATAATAAGCTCATTTGTTTTATGCTCGATGCTCAAAAAAATATTATGACTAAGTTTGAGACTCATCTACAATTTACTGGTACATTTTTTCAATATAGAGGCTCTATGTTAAATTGGTGCCCAATTGGGAGAGAGGCAAACGACGAACAGAGGCAAATGTGGGTAGCATGCGATGAGATAAACAAAATTAGAGAATACTGGATCAATGAGCTTAAAGATGTTATAATAAATTATAAACTTGACTTAACAGTTGCGCTTGGTGGATCTACAAGCTTCGATATTTACCCTAACGGCTGGGATAAAACATATGTGACAAATCACTTAAGCGAATATGAAGATGTAATATTTGTAGGTGATAAGTGTCAAGAGGGCGGAAATGATAAAGCTCTTTATGATTTATTAAAGCCTAAGGACTGTTCATATGAAACAACAAATCCAGATACAACAATGAAAATTATTTCACAAATTATTGAGGACATTAAACATAGATGATAAATGAAATAGTAAAAATGAATATAGGAATTGATTTCCATGATACGTTATCTCATGCGCCAGATTTTTTTAAAAACATTTTATCTAGCTGGCCAGGGAAAGCTTTTATAGTGACCGGTACACCTTTATCAAAAATCGACGAAATTAGAAACGATCTAAGCAATATTGGGTTTCATGACGGAATGTATCATGAAATTCTCTGTGGTTTTGAATATGAAAAATCTGAAATGACACTTGATCATTTTTATAAAATGGCGGAACATAAAGCCAAATTGATAAAGGCATATGATATTCAGGTCTTTTTTGACGATAATCCTTTTTATGTAAATGCACTGAAAGATAGGGGTGTGAAAGTGTTTCAAACAATCCTTGGACAAAAATATCTTGACGATTTTAAAAAGGCTGATCCATTTTTCACTTGTAATCTTCAGGTTGAGCAATTTAGTTATCTTGAGAAGTTAGAAAATGAAACCATGGTAAAGAAAAAGAGCGAAGATTAAAATGACTACAAGCAATGACTGGGCAAAATATTTTCCTTATAACGAAATTCGGCCACAACAAGGTGAAGCAATTGAATTTGCACTCAATGCATTCAAGTCAGGCAAGAAGTTTGTCGTAATAGAAGCATCAACCGGAATTGGTAAAAGTGCAATTGGGTATACAGTAAACAAGGCTTTATTGTCACCAGCTGGAATAATGTATAGAAAGCCGGGTGAGTATTTAAGTGGTGGATACTTTCTAACTACACAAAAAATTCTACAAGAACAATATGTAAATGATTTTCAAACGATTACATCTTTAAAATCAAGTTCAAATTATCAATGTAAGTTTCACAAGAAGAATTCTTGTGCCGAAAGTTTACGATCTTTGAGTGGTGTTGATAAATCGTCAAAATTTTTTAAAACTTGTGCATTTGGATGCGTATATAAAAAGGCAAAAGAAGATTTTATAAAAAGTAAAGAAGGTATAACAAATTTTGCTTATTTTCTAGCTGAAACTCAGTATGCAAAAAAAATTAAGCCGAGACAATTGCTTATTATTGATGAAGCTCACAATATTGAACTACAATTAAGTAAATTCATTGAACTTACTATTTCTGAACGTTTTGCAAAATCTATTTTAAAACTTGAGTGGCCAGATGAAATGACACTTAGTAAAAGTGTAAAATGGGTTAGTGAATGTTATTTACCAAAATTAAAGAAACACTTAAAATTTGTTAAGTCATCAATAGAAAAGTATATTGGTATGGCTGAGCGTATAAATGAATTTGCGTCTTTAGCAAAAAAGCTTGACATGCTTGATAAGCATAAATGTAAGATTGAACGTTTTTTAGAAATTTACAAACCAGACAATTGGGTTGTAAGTAGGCAGAAACCATATGGAAAATCTTTAGAAAAGATTGAATTTAAAGCAATTGATGTTTCACATTTTGCAAATGATATGCTTTTCTATATGGGTGGTAGGGTTCTACTAATGTCTGCTACAATACTTGATCATAATGCATTTTGTGAAAGTCTTGGTATTCCAATTAATGACGTTGAGTTTATTAGTTACCCATCACCATTTCCAGTTGAGAATAGACCAATAGTGTTTAACCCAATTGGGAGTATGGCTTCAAGAACAATTGATGAATCATTACCAAAAATGGCTAAGGCAGTTAAAGCTATTTTAAGCGAACATAAAAATGATAAAGGTGTAATCCATTGTCACTCATATCGTATTGCAAATTATTTGAAGAAAAACATTAGATCTACTAGACTATTAATTCACGATAGTTCAAACCGCGATCAAATACTAGATAAACACATTAGTAGTACCAAGAACACCGTCCTGTTGTCACCATCTATGACAGAAGGTGTAGACCTTAAGGACGATAGTAGTAGGTTCCAGATCCTCTGTAAGGTTCCCTACCCTTATCTTGGTGATAAGCTCGTAAAGAAAAGAATGCATAAGTGGAGATGGTGGTACCCTCTTCAAACAGCAAAGACAATTGTTCAGTCAGTAGGGCGTTCAATTAGACATAAAGAAGATTTTGCCGTAACATATATTCTTGATTCTGATTTTGAACGATTCTATAGTAGAAATAAAAAATATTTTCCGGTTGATTTTAGACAAACACTTATATAAGAAAGGAGCAAAGGAAATGGTTGATAATTTAGTTACAGCGGTTGCACAAGCTAATGCTTGGAGAGCGGATGGGTTTAAAATATATTTAACATCTGGTGGATTTGATCCATTACATATAGGACATCTTAGATGTATACAGGGTTCAGCTTTGCTTGCAAATAAAAACAATGGTAAGTTAATTGTTTTGGTTAATGGTGATCAATTTTTAATCAACAAGAAAGGAAAACCGTTTATGAAGCTTGAAGAACGCCTAGCAATAGTTGATGGTTTGAAGGGCGTAGATTTAGCTGTAGAGTGGTTTGATGGTAGCCAAACAGTAAGTAACGCAATTAAAATGTTTTCACCTGATTTTTTTACTAAAGGTGGAGATAGAGATGATCCAACAGTTATTCCTGAGTGGACTACATGTAAAGAAGTTAATTGTCAAGTAATTCTTGGTGTTGGTGGAGAAAAAATTCAATCTTCATCTTGGCTTACAAAAAATATGTGATTAAACACTTACTAATAAATAATTAGATTAGTGTACACAGATATCAAAAAATATGTTGCGCTTATAATTGAGCAAGAGCAAGACCTGAATTCAATTCAGATTCTTTCACAATATGCTCACCGTGGTCAAACTAGAAGAACTGGTAAGCCATATTTTTTTCATCCACAAGAAGTTGCAAATATAATAAAGAAATATTATAGTGACGACGTAACATACTACACCGCTCTTCTTCATGATGCTTTAGAAGATGGTATACCACTTGGTAATATTGACAATGAACAACAATTTTTCGATCTACTTGTAAACGAATTGCCAGATAGTGATGTTGTTATAATAGACGAAATTTATGCAGCTGTATCGGCTTTAACAAAAATTAGTGGCATTGCATATAATGAGTATATTACAAACCTATTAGAAAATACATCTGCGCTTAGAGTTAAATTGGCTGATATAATGCAAAATATTTCTGATTCGCCTACTGAAAAACAAGTAAAAAAATACGTTAATATAGAAAAACTTTTATTAAAAATGTTTAATGGCGGAGAACCTGTAGGCATTTCTAAAAAACACTGGAATGATTTTCAGAAAGTTGTTAGACTTGCAGAAAGTAAATAATACTCCTGGTGCAGGTGTAATCCTGTATAAAAAATTTAGTGATGGATATAAAATACTAATATTAACAGCTGTGTCAGGGGTTAAAGATATTCCAAAGGGTCATCATGACGCTAGTGATGTTAATAGCTTGAGGACAGCACAACGGGAATGTTTTGAAGAAACTCAAATATTTTTTACGTATTCCGATTTATTAACACAAGAAGTATATCAAGATGAAAATTTAACAATTTTTTGTGCAGTAACAAAGCAAACTCCAGTAATTTTAGTAAATCCAGAAACACAAAGAATAGAACACTCTGCCTTTAACTGGTTATCACCCAGAGACGCTCAGGCTGTTCTTCCTACATATTTAGAAAAAGCTGTAAAATGGAGCGTTAAGTTCTATAATGATAATTAGAAATATGTTGATAAGGTTGGTATTATAATGTCGGTATTTAAAAAGCGAGAGACCCAAGCAGATAGATCGGCATCTGATCGTCGACGTCATAGGGATAAGATTGATAAGGCAATAAAAGAAGGTGTTACAGACATATTGGCTGATGAATCTATTATTGGTCAAAGCGGTTCTAAGAAAATAAAGATACCAGTGAGGGGAATTAAGCAATACAAATTTGTGTATGGTTCAAACCAACAAAACAAAGTAGGATCCTCTGCTGGAAACGATGTCAGTAAGGGTCAAAAGATAAAGAAGAAAAAACCTCAAAAAGCCCAAGGCGCCGGAGATGGTAAGCCAGGAGATGGAGCGGGTGAGGAATATTACGAAATTGAAATAACCCTAGAAGAGTTAGCAAGTTATTTATTTGACAGCCTTCAATTACCGGAGCTTGAGAAAAAGCAGTTTAAGAAGATGCTGACGGAGAAAATGAAGCGTCATGGCTATAGAAGTCAAGGGATTAGGCCACGACTAGATAAAAAAGAAACTGTAAAAAGAATGCTTAAGCGGCGGAATGCAGCCAAGCGCGCGATTGATGTTGATGAAGATGACTTTGCATTTAGAGAAAGCGACTTACGTTATAAACATATTATAGAAAAAAAATCGCCAAATTCAAATGCCGTTATTTTCTTTGTTATGGATATTAGTGGTTCAATGACAAAAGAAAAGAAATTTCTTTCTAGAAGCTTTTTCTTTCTTTTATACCATTTTATTAGATCAAAATACGATCAAACAGATATTGTGTTTGTAGCCCATGATTCCCAAGCATATGAAGTTGCTGAACAACAGTTTTTTACAAGAGGTTCAAGTGGTGGCACCATAGTATCATCTGGTTTGGAGATGGTGAATAATATTATTGAAAAACGATATCACCCTGAGTCTTGGAACATATACATGTTCCAATGTTCTGATGGCGACAATTGGCCATCTGATAATGAAAAAGCCACTGCGCTAATTAATAAGCTACAAAAAATATGTCAATTTATTGGTTATTGTGAAGTAGAACCATTTGTTGAGCGTATAAAGTGGATGGAAGGTTCAGAATCTAATTTGTTAAGTGTATATTCAAAAATATCCGGAGCAAATGTTAAACATGCAAAAATAGCTGACAAAGCTGATATTTGGCCGGCGTTTAAAAGATTCTTTGGAGGGATAAATGGCTGAATGGACTTTTAGTGATTTAGAAAAATTTGATTCTAGAATTTGTGATATAGCAAAAGATTATAATCTTGATTGGTTTCCGATTATGTATGAAACATGTGATTATTATGAGATGATAGGTCATATGGCATATCATGGTATGCCAAGTCATTATGGACATTGGTCATATGGCAAATCATTCGAGCAAACACATCAGCGCTATAATCTTGGAATGGAGGGTTTGCCTTATGAATTGATTATTAATTCAAATCCTTCTATAGCGTATCTAATGATTGAAAATCCATTGTATTTACAGGTTTTGATTATGGCACATTGTGTAGGGCATTCAGATTTTTTTAAAAATAATAAAGAATTTATAGGTACTGAACCTGGTCGAATCATTTCAAATTTTAGAAATGCCAGAAATAGAATTCAAAGTTACATTGAAGATCCAACGATTGGCATTAATAAGGTAGAAAAAATTATTGACGCTGCTCAAGCTCTACAATTTCATATTAATAGAAATACAAGAAATTATAAGACCGAAAAACAAAAGCAGGCAATTGCACTAAATGACTATAATAAAAATAAAATTATAAACCCAGATACAGCCATTTATCCTGATTTTAGTAAAAAGCCTTTTTATCCAGAATATGATTTATTTGGATTTATACTTGAAAATTGTAATAGATTAGAAGAATGGGAGTTTGATATACTTGAAATTTCAAGAAATGAAGCATATTATTTTTTACCTCAAATGCAAACAAAGGTAATGAATGAAGGGTGGGCTTCATTTTGGCACTATCGTTTAACACATGATTTAAAGTTACCAGATTCTCTACATTTACCGTTTTTAAAATCACATAATCAAGTAATTAGACCACATCCTGGTCGAGTTAACCCTTACTACGTTGGGTTTGTAATGTTTCAAGATATTGAAGAACGTTATGGTTTGGATGAATGCTTTCATGCACGAGAAACTTGTAATGATGAATCGTTTTTTCGCACATATCTTACACGAGAACTTTGTGAAAAATTGGGTCTTTTTGAGTACTCTGATAATAAAGAGTATTATTTAATAACTGATGTTTCTGATAATGATGGGTGGAAAAATATTCGTTCTAGTTTAATTAAGCAAACAGGATTAAATAATATACCAATGATTTATGTTGAAGATATTACTGGTGGTGAAATGATATTACATCATGAACATGATGGTCGAGATATAGAGCTTAATTATGCAGATCATGTTATCAAACACATAAAAGACGTCTGGAAAGATGACGTAAAATTAATTACAACAATCGAAGATGAGCCCTTCGAGATTTAGGAGATCTTAACCAATGGCGACAAGTAAAAAGTTTTTAGAAATTATTAAGGCACAAAGAGCCAAGCCGAAAAAAGAAAAATTTAGCGGTACGTTTTTAGAGTATCTTGATCTTATTAATAAAAATCCAGAAATTGCTGAGTCTTCACATTCAAGATTATACAATGCGCTAATAGCTGCAGGTGTAGAAGATATGTGTAGTTCATCTAGAAAAAGGAAATTGTTTAATAATGATAATGTCAAAATATACAAGTACTTTGATGAACATTTTTTTGGAATGGAGAATGTTATAACGAAAATCATGAATTTTTTAAAATCAGCGTCGCTTAAAGGTGAAGAATCTAGACAAGTACTATTGTTAATGGGTCCAGTGGGCGCCGGCAAATCCGCGGTTACAGAACACATTAAGTCATCTTTAGAAGGTTTATCATACTTTCATCTTGACGGTGATCCTCAACGTGGTGAACCACTTCAATTGCTTCCCAGATCACTGCGTGCTGATTTTGAAAAACTTCTTAAAGTAAGGGTTACCGGCGATATATCACCAGTTGCACGCTATAAGTTGCTTGAAGAATATAACAAGAAGTATGAGGAATTTAATGTTGTAGAAACTTCATTTTCACAACGTGGAAGAAGAGGAATAGCATCAGTACCACCTATGGATGCAAATTCTCAAGATGTATCTGTCTTAATTGGTTCTGAGGACATATCAAAGCTTGATAAATATTCTGAAGACGATCCCCGGATCTTGTCATTAAATGGAGCATTCAACGTTGGAAATAGAGGTATTGTTGAACTGGTGGAAGTCTTTAAAAATGAAATTGAATTTCTTCATACAATTATTACAGCAACACAAGAAAAGAGAGTTCCGGCTCCGGGTAAGCATGATATGTTGCATTTTGATGGAGTAATTTTGGCTCACTGTAATGAGTCTGAGTGGAATCGATTTAGAGCCGAACATACTAATGAAGCCATATTAGATAGAATTGTAAAAATTAATGTTCCATATATTTTAGAGCTCGACCAAGAAATTAAGATTTATGAAAAAATATTAAAACAATCTGATTTTAATTCACACTTGGCACCTCACACAATTCGAATTGCATCAATGTTTTCTGTGTTAAGTAGGCTTGAACAATCACAAAAATGTGATATTCTAACAAAGATGAAAATTTATAATGGCGAAGAAGTTATTGAAAAAGGTAGGGTCAAGAAGATTGATATCAATGACCTTAAGGCTGAATTTCGTGACGAAGGTATGAAAGGGATTTCAACACGCTTCATTATGAAAGCAATAGATTCAGCATTAGCCGATTCAGATAAAAACTTTATTACCCCAGTATCTATTATTAAATCATTGACTATTAAGGTCAAGGAACAAATTATAGATGAAGAATTTAGATCACACTGTTTAGAACTAATTCAAAAAACAGTGCGTGAAGAATATCTTAGAATGCTAGAGGATGAAATAGCCAAGGCGTTTGTGACGGCATATGATGAACAAGCTCAATCATTGTTTAACTCATATCTTGATAATGCAGAGGCTTTTACAACAAGACAACGACTTAAAGATCCAGTTACTGCTGAAACTAGAGAACCAGATGAACGATTCATGCGTGCAATAGAAGAGCAGATTGGTATTGTGGGGTCATCTAAGGATGGCTTCCGGTCGGACGTTACGGCTTATATGTTTGCTAAGATGCGAAGGAACGAGACGGTCAATTTTAAATCATATGAACCATTAAAAGAGGCTATCGAGGCATATCTAATAACGTCAGTAAAAGATATGGCTCGAATTGTTACAAAAAGTATTTCTAGAGATGATGATCAGCAGAAAAAATATTCAGAAATGGTACAAACCATGATTGATGAATATGGTTATACTGCTGATAGCGCTGAAGAGGTTCTAACATTTGCTAGTAACAACCTTTGGCGCGACAGTTAAAGAGAGGTTATATGTTAAAATATCCAGAAGCCTGCTTACTGGCAGGAACATGGCTCCTAGTAACGGATAATACTGCGATTGGTTATGTTTTACTTGCGGCATCTTTGCTTTTTGCGTTGTTTCGTTTTTCACTTTACGTTCAAGAAAAAAAAGTAAAACAAGACAAAGTAGATGATAATTTCAAGAAGACAGCGAGTATAATTCAAGATCTATTTTCGTATTATGGAGCTAATAGTGGAAAACAAGAAAAAACAGTGTTACACTAAATACATTCCAAAAAATGATCTACAGAATAGCCTAAAATTATCGGCAATAGATTTTATTGACTCATTTAGTAAAAACATTTATGACGGTAACGATATTTTAAGGGTTAATATAGCTGATGGACTTGGCTATATTAATTTTGTTGCAGCCACAAATCAGTGGCCAGACGTTATAAGAAAAATATTTTTACAGTGTTATTTTATTGCAGAACAAAAGATTTCTGGATCGGGTATATTTGCTACATATTTTTTGGCAAAAAGATTGACTAGATGTATAATAAAAGATCACAAAGGTACCAGTGTTTATAGATCCAATCTATGTGATGCATTTAAATCGTTAAAATCCCTTATTGATCAAGGGATTTATGATGTAATAAAACAAACAATCGAAGTTTGTGGTATAAATGGTGACATTTTAATTCACGATTCAGTATCGAAAATGCCTGCAATTGAATTAACATCTGGACATAAGTTTCTAACTGGATTGTCGGATTTATATATTTCAAATTCTGAAATTCGGGCTGAATCTCGTATTATTCTTTTTGATGGTGCGATTACAGATATAGGTCAGATTGATAGATTGTTTACTGACGTATGTGAGAAAAAAATTACATGTATTATTATAGCAAGATCATTTGGTGATGATGTAATATCAACGATCAATACAAATCAATCTCGTGATACACTTGATATATTACCTGTTATTGTCACTGATAAACTTGAAAATATCAATATTATTAATGACATTGCCATTTGTGCAAACTCACCTGTAATCACTGCGGAGTCCGGTGTTAGGTTAAGTAATATTGATATTGAGGATATACCAACAATAAGTGGAATTAAAATAACTAAATCAAAATTTGAATTCAATTCAAAGCCCGGCGCAGCAAACGCCGTATCTAAACGAATTAATATCATAAAGGACAGAATTCAAAAAGCTTCATGGGATGATAAAATGACCGCGGAAGACATTGAAAAAGTTTTTGTTCCACGGTTAAATTCGCTTAGTGGAAATCGGGTAAATTTATGGATTCCAGGTGACAAGAAATTTCTATCATATGTTAGAACACGTTTTAATTTTGCAATTCATTATATGACAGCCTGGGCAAATTCTGGATGTGTAATATCTAATGAAATTCTAACCACTAACGATTTACCAGAATTTATACCAGCCAATATAACCGACGTCGGCCTGGTCGTTTCGAATGACATATATAACAGTGTTTCCAGAGCCGGAGGTTGTATTGCAATACAATAAAATAGAAGATATTGTTTGTAAGACATGGCTCACTGCTGGTGGGGAGCCAATTAATTTTGCAAAAATACTCGACACTATTAAAGAAAGTGATTGTGAAATATATGTTGGAGCAGACAGTAACCCGTCACGGATTCCAATTGTTGTTGCAACAAGTATTGCTATAATTAAGAAAAAAGATTTTGCAAAATATTTCTATATAAAGTCAACGCCTTGGAATAAGAGTGTTCCAAAATTGCATGAAAGATTACAATATGAAGTTATGGTGGCATGTTGTGTAGCAAATAAAATTCGGGAAGCTTTACCAAATAGAAAAATAATAGTTCACGCAGATATTAATTCAGATACTAAGACTGCTAGCGGTAAATATGCAATTCAACTTAAGAATTATATTGTTGGATTTGGGTTCACTGCGATCATTAAACCAATGAGCTGGGCAGCCAGTTGTATAGCCGATAAACATGCGTAATAGTTTAACAAATGGAATTGACATATTAATATTTTTTCTGGAGGGCTAACAAATAAATGCCAAGAAAAACAAAAACCAGTAAAGTAACTGTAACGAAACAACCGACACAAAATGATATTGCACAAATTATTTATAGTTCATTCGACTTATTTGCCAATGAAGTAATGACCGGTATTTTAGAAAAAAATGATGATTTAAAGCTCGACACTGATTCTTTAAAATCAATTCAAAAAATTATCCAAGGTGTTCAAAGCAAGGTTAAAAGTAGGGCTGTTGATCAAGTATTAAAGTACTACTAATATGAATTCAATAGGGCAAAAGCATACAATAAAATGTAGGTGCATATTACCACAGTTTAGAAAGCATAATAATCCTATTACTCATGAATTTGTTGTTTTTTCGAAGATTGATGACGATGCATTCGTTGAATCATTTGTACAGTGCAACAACTGTGGAATAATTCATCGAGTTATTGACTTTTGTAAAAGTGAAATAATAAAAACAAAAGAGTCATCGCGGGCTTTGACAACAATTGATGAAATTTCAATTAGTTTACCAGATGATTTATCGTCTGTCTTAAAACATAGTAATGCAGATCTTGCAACATTTCAAGAAACAGCTTTTATTATTGAGCAAAAAATTTATGATAAAAGAATATTGCTTGAGAAAGAAGTTGTTGAAGATTTTGTTGTTGGAAAATATTTAACTTTTTTAAAAAATGGGCGATTTAAAATAGAACCCTTTAACTATCAAAATGGTATAAAAAATGACTAAAACATATGGTAAAATACAACACGAACGACAACTAGAGCAGGCTATTGCTGCTAGGGATATATCACGAACGGTTATTGATTACGGAGTTTCTCAATACCAAATTACAAAAATCATATATTTATTATCACTAGAGCTTGAAAATCGTGATATCGCAGATAACATTTTTGTTGCTGTTAAAGACGCTTTAGATAATGACGATAATAATGAAGATGATAATCAGAAAGAAAACAAACTTATAGTGAGGTGAAAAAATGTCTGATGAACTTGCCACAAAGTGGTCTGAATTAAAAACTCTTGTTGAGAGTTTAGAGCTTGATGTATTAAAACAAGCAAATGGAAATGCATCCGCAGGAGTTAGAGCTCGTCGGGGATTGCGTCTTCTTAAGAACGAAGTTTCTGATTTAGTTAGAACTTCTCTTGACGTACAAAAATCTCGTTAAAGATCGAATGGGGATGATATGGATTCGACTCTATAGAGGAGAAGAATAGTGCAGGTGGTCACACGATACAGTAGACCTAAAATGCGGTATCAAAACGATAATTGCAAATAACAATAATCACTTCCACGCCGTAGCTTTAGCTGCTTAGTGGTGGGGTTTTCAATAACCTTATTACCCAAAATTGAATAATAGGTAGAGATCCTACGAAAATAAAAAATCAAAAATGGTTCCCTGCTTTGGCAGGTGGATTTCGAGGCAACATAGAATTGGGAAGTTTGTTGCTACCTTTTTAGTTTGGAAATTTAACTAAACAAACCTGTGAATGACTTGAATTTAATTTTATGGAACACGCGGGTTCGACTCCCGCCGTCTCCACCATTTATTACTAAAATTGATAAAACTTTATACATTTGTCCAGAAGAAGTAAAGTTATAATTCCGCAGGGAGGCATGGGATTACAGGTGCCTCGATTTTCAAATTGGAGAAGAAAATGAATGATGAAAATAATACGCCAGGAACATTAAACGAAATGATTACCCTTCTAGAAGAGGTTCGTAATGATTATAACAAATTTTATATTGACGGGAATGCTTCGGCTGGATCACGAATTCGTAAAGCTATGCAGCAAGTAAAAACAAATGCTCAAGATGTGCGAGTACACGTTCAATCGACAAAGAATAGTCGATAAGACAAACTGCGTGCTAGAATTGTTTTAAGACAGAAGAATGATTTAATCTTCTGTTCATTTATAATATTAACATTACGTACGTTCATTATAATATTCCGTGAAGGAGGTGAACAATGAAGTATATTATTACAATTTTAGCACTCGGATTTCTATCTGGATGTGGTAATAAAAGCGAAGATACTGGTTCAGATACTGGAGATACCCAAGTGGTTGATACTGGTAGTGCCGAATTAGAATAATTTAGTTTTTACATATAATATTTCAAACCGGCCCATCGAGGCCGGTTTTTTTTCGTTAAAGTCTATTCTATATTTTGTACATAATAGATAAAATGACTATAATGACAATAAGTTTTATAGAACAGCAACATAACAAAGGAAACAAATGTTGAATATACTCCTCCTCTTACCAATTATTGTAGCATGCAATACTTCTCAGCCAACTACGCATGAAGCCGTTATTTTTGATGAAGATAGTGAAGACCCTATTATGGAATCTCTTGAGCAGTCTGCAGAACATCTTGATAATATGATTGAAATGTCAGAAAAAATGTCGTCTGATATGATTATTATCAATCAAAATCTAGAGGCCATTTTAGAAGCTGTAACTGAGTGCAAAAATAACGGCTCTTGTTAGACTATAGTTGATATAGCGTTATTCTATTAACGATAATATAAATTGGCGTGTCATGAATAAAAGTAGAAAAGAATTACTTGAAAATTTAGCAGATCTTGAACATCGGCAGTGGGCACACTGGACACGTTATATGCTTGATAATTACACGCCTGAAAATGTTGATAGGTGGCGAAGACAAGTGTTAACATCATACAAAGACTTATCTGATTCGGAAAAAGATAGTGATAGAACGTGGGCTACTCATGTATTGTATGTTTTTGATGAGTGGGAAAGAAAAGATGAATAAATCTAAAAATAAAGCATTTCGTATAGGTGATCTTGTTCGATGGGCACCATTTCTACAAAATAGTTCAAATCACAACGAAGTTGGTATAATACTGGACTTTATAGGACCAAGTGTTAAAATGCACCAAATGTTAGAAGTGTCAGTGCTGTTCCCTTCAGGTATAAAGAAGCAATATTTGCCAACGACAAATATAGAAAAAGATCAACTTCCATTTATCATAATTTAGTATGGGTATCAAAAATAAGACGCTTAAAGTCGGTGACTTGGTAGAAATAAAACCTGGGACTCACTGGAATGGTTCTGATATTTCTCGTACTGGTTTTATTCTTGGACCAGGACAGTATCATAAATCTTATATGGTTTTATTTATAGAAACAGGAAATGAAGAACAATTTCATAGTAGCTTTATTAGATTTATATCTTCCGGGTGTGGAGAGAAAATAAGGTTTGTACAAAAAATCTAATTAATGTACAATTTTAATTAAGAGGTAATTAGTGCTTGAATTTCTTCCAGACGGATTTACATTTGGTGCTGTCGATAACGGTATTGTACTTATTGGTATGTATATGGGCGTCGATATCGAAGGTTGGGTAGCAAGGAAAATGGGAAAAAAGTCAAACCCTCTTCTCGGTGCCATTATTGGAGCAACTGGATTTAACGCAATTTCTGATGGTATTGCTGCCGGTGTAGATCCATCAATGCATGGAATGACATTTGGTGTAATGTTAGGATGTGTACTTGTTATGTTAGCAATTCCTGTAATAGAAAAAATACGGAGCAAAAATGAGTGATAGAAAAGAAAGAAGATTTAAGTCAGTATGGGCAAGGATTCGCCGGCAAAAATCGAAGCTTGTAATTAAAAAACAAGCTCAAAAAGATAAAAAAGAAGCAACAGAAAGATTAAGTGGTTCAATGCAACGAGTGCCGAAAAAAAATAGATGCACCAAAGATGTGTCTTGATATTATTTAATCTAATAAAAAATGTGAAAGTTATTATAAAATAGTTTATAATTCATAAATAAATTAAGTCTATGGTAGTAATAAAATGTATATACAAAAATCAGATTTATCAGAAATTCTTGACAGTGTTGGAAACACTGCCGCGGCTCGTTTTATTGAATTAACTGAGCGCCGAGAAGTATTAATTAAACAACCGAAGACTCAAGAGATTCGTAACGAATTAAGTGAAATTGCAGATGAAATTTACGAAATTAGGCAAATGGCTAGATTGGTCAGTTCAAGGTGATAAAACCATCTAAGCTATTGATCAATAAAAACATGTTAAGCTTGAAAGGAACACCAAAACGTGAAAATCTGGCATATTAGTGATACACATACAAATCAATCTCAAATTAAGATACCAAAAAATATTGATATTGTAATTCATACTGGTGATGCTACAAATAGCCGGAACCCATTTAGTAATGAGCCAGAAATGATTACGTTTTTAGTATGGTTTTCATCGTTACCAATTAAGCACAAAGTATTTGTCGCTGGAAATCATGATACATCAATTGAAAAACAACTTGTAACTAAAGAACAAATGAAGCATATGGGTATTACTTACCTTTTTAATGAAACGGTTGAAATCAAAAAGCTTAAAATATGGGGATCACCATTCACATCGGAATTTGGTGATTGGTCATTTATGAAATCACAGAAAAAGAGAAACCAGGCCTGGGATTCAATACCAGATGATGTTGATATTATTGCGACCCATGGGCCGCCGCTTGGAATGTTAGATATTACTGATCGAAAAGACAACCTTCAGGAACAGTGTGGAGATTATTTTCTTATGAATCGAATAAAAGAAATCAAGCCAAAAGCATGTTTATTTGGTCATATTCATAATACAACAAGCATTTATAATTCAGGAACAAAAACGATTGCTGGGTTAGATACCATTTTTAGTAATGGGGCATGTGTAACTGATAAGTTGTGGGGTATCATTACCTCACATGGAAATGTAATAAAAATATGATTGAAGATGGAGCACTGGAGCTTGGTGATGTTGTTGTTCATTACATTGATAAATCAAATCAAATTACGTGCTATGGCACTATTATTGAGATAAAAAAAGACAATTGTCTTGTTATATGGAGTTCAGAATCATTACCAACTGGTTGGCATAAGATGAGTCATCTAGAAGTTGTAAGCGATATTAGAAACAAAGTAATTAAAAAGTAATTACTTGGAGATACAATATGAAAGAAAAAACCTTATTACTATTAGGAGGTTTTGTTTTGGGTGTTTTAATAGATAGGTTGTTTTTTTATGGAAAATATAATGTAGAATTAGAAGCGCATAAAGAAACAACAGAATATGTTTTAGAAAATCTTGAACAATGCTCTAATATGTTATTATTTTCATTACAATCGTGTGATGTAATAATGGAAATTAGTAATGATATTGAGGAAAGAAATAGGGATCTTTCAATAGAAAATGCAAGACTACTTGAATATAGACGATAGTATTTGAAATATAGGAGAAAAGATGAGTAAAAACAAATTTGGAATTATTGTAGCAGATCCACCATGGAGCTTTAACGATAAACTTACGATGTCAAATGTAAAAAGGGGTGCCGCGGCGAATTATCCAACATTAAATGTTAGACGAATTCAGCAATTACCAATTGAAGATTTAGCAGCAGATAATTGTATATTAGCATTGTGGATTCCTTCTGCATTACTGGCAGACGGTATTGCTACAATGGAGGCCTGGGGTTTTACATATAAGCAATTGTGGACATGGGTCAAAACATCAAAAAACGATCCAACAAAATTAGCGTTTGGAATGGGTCGACTGGCACGCAATTGTCATGAACCATTACTTGTCGGTACTCGGGGTAAATACACAAAAGAGCTTCAAAACAAATCACAACGAAATGTATTTATGGCACCGAATTTGGGGCATTCAAGAAAGCCAGAAAATATCCAAGATTCATTGGAATTAATGTTTCCAGATTGGAACAAGTTGGAATTATTTGCTCGAAGAAAAAGAGAAGGGTGGACTTGTTTAGGCAATGAATGTCCAACATCTAAAGACGAGGATATTAGAGATTCAATAGGGAAAATATTAAATTCATAAAATAGACCATGTACATTAGACGAATGGTGATTAAATTATAGAACGTAAGGTGATCCTATGGACACTTTACACACTTATACTAAACATTAGATAAGGAGATAAAATGACTAGTATTATTCGAAGGCGTGCCTTGCCTCAAAAGGCAATCAGCAGAAAAGAATTTCTAACACCATTTGATGAGTTATTTAATTCATTAATAAACAATTCGTTTCCAGCACTTCATAACGATTTGGGGGCGGATTTCTTTTCCCAGGGTTCATATCCTAAGTGCAATGTAGTGAATTTTGACGATAAGGTTGAAATTGAAGCAGCGATTCCGGGTCTCTCTCGTGGTGATATTACGGTAGAGGTATCAGGCGGAGTACTTGTTATTAAAGGTGAATCAAATCAGCGTAAAGACATATCAGATGCACAGTATGTAAAGCGTGAAGTAAAACGAAGTGCTTTCGCACGATCATTTACACTTGATGAAAATCTTAATCAAGATGAGATTACTGCGACATTTAATAATGGAATGCTTATACTTTCCATTCCAAAACGAGAAGAAGTGGAAATAATGCCACAAGTTCGTAAAATTTCAATTGGTTAACAAAAACCGGTGGATGAGGTGTTATACCCTCATCTACCTTTATTTTTAAAAAAGGAAAAACAAATGGGAAGAATTATAGGTATCGATTTAGGAACTACAAATTCATGTGTAGCAATTATGGAAGGTAAAACACCACATGTTATTACTAACGAGGAGGGTGCAAGAACAACACCATCGATAGTAGCATATAAAGATGGGGAGAGGATGATTGGAGTAACAGCACAACGTCAGGCTGTTGTTAATCCAAAAAATACAATTTACTCAGCGAAGCGCTTTATGGGTCTCCGCTTTGATGAGGCTGGCGATGAAATTAAAAATGTTTCATATAAAATAACCAGAGGGAACTCAGGTGATTGCAGGATTAACGTAAATGATGAAGCAATGGCAATCCCGGAGGTGTCGGCAAAGATACTCCAGAAGCTAAAGAGGGATGCGGAGCGGTATATCGGGGATGTTATAACCGAAGCAGTTATTACAGTTCCTGCTTATTTTAATGATACACAAAGACAAGCTACAAAAGATGCTGGAAAAATTGCAGGACTAGAAGTTAAAAGAATTATTAACGAACCCACCGCAGCTGCATTGGCTTATGGCATGGCTTCAGGTAAAGAAGATCAAAAAATTGCAGTATATGATCTTGGTGGTGGAACATTTGATATCTCTATTCTGGAAGTATCCGATGAAATTGTAGAAGTACTTAGTACGAATGGTGATACCCATTGCGGTGGTGATGATGTGGATCAAATTCTTATTACATGGATGCTTAATCAATTTAAGGCTGATAGTGGCATGGACTTAAGTGGTGATAAGATGGTTTTACAGCGATTAAGGGAGGCCGCAGAAAAGGCTAAAATTGAATTATCTTCGGCACAAACTGTTGAAATCAATTTACCATATCTAACCGCGGATGCCTCAGGCCCAAAGCATCTTATCGCACCGATCACTAGATCAAAGTTTGAACAAATGATTGATACCTTTGTTCAAAATACTTTGAAGCCGGTTCGGGCAGCCTTGAAAGATGCGGGGGTGTCTAAAGATGAAATTGATGAAGTTATCATGGTTGGTGGTTCAACAAGAATCCCGCTTGTAAAGAAGTCTGTAGAAGCATTCTTTGGTAAAGAAGCAAATAATTCAGTTAATCCGGATGAGGTTGTGGCCCTCGGCGCCGCAATTCAGGGAGGTATTTTTAGTGGAGATGTTAATGATATTCTACTTCTTGACGTAGTACCACTTTCGCTTGGTATTGAAACAATGGGTGGAGTTACAACTGTGTTAATTTCAAGAAACACTACAATTCCTGCATCAAAAACAGAAACCTTTAGCACCGCAACAGATAATCAGTCAATTGTTGATATTCATATTCTTCAAGGTGAAAGAAAATTTGCTAACGACAATAGAACACTCGGTAAATTTCAATTGGATGGTATTATGCCGGCACCAAGGGGAATGCCGCAGATTGAAGTAAAATTTGATATTGACGCAAATGGTATTCTTAGTATTTCTGCAAAAGATAAAGCGACCGGTAAAGAGCAGAATATTACTATTGAAAATCAAAGTGGGTTATCTGAAAATGATATTCAACAAATGGTTGATGATGCCGCGGATGCAGAAGCTGATGATCTAAAACGGTTTGAAAAGATAGAGGCTAGAAACAAATTAGATACAATGATATATCAGGCTAATAAAGTCGTTAATGATAATGAGGATAAGCTTTCTGACACTGCAAAAGAAAGTATATTTTCGGCAATTGAAAGTGCACAAACTGCACTTGATGGTGATGGTGATATGGCCGAAGCATTTACTAACTTACAACAAACACTTCATAGTGTAAGCGAAGAATTATATTCGGCATCAAATCCTGAGGGTGATGAAGGCCCAGAAGTAGAAGCTAGTAATGATAACGGCGAAGATATTATTGATGCTGATTTTGAGGAAGTTTAGTTTATACATACAAAATTTGAACAGTATAATGTAAATAGAATTATATTGATATATGGTTCTTAAACACACACACATTGGAGAATAAAATGAGTGATAAAAATAAAAGCGGGTACGAGCTACGTACTGATTTGTTGGGAATGGCTACAGGAATTGTTGCTGATCGAGTTGGCCGAAAGGTTGAAAACGAACACTTCAAGCCTGAAGGCCAACGACAGGGAGTTGATCCTTACACTACTGAAGAAATTATTGTTGAAGCAGAAAAGCTTTACGCATTTGTTCAGAAGAAGTAATTTGCCTATTTGGGTGCGGCCCACGTTCTTAAAGCGTGGGCCGTTTTCTTAAAGATTGAATATTTATTTTTATGAAAGTTACAAAAAAACAATTAAGACTAATCGTTTCAGAAGCCCTAAAACTAGATCTTGAAATCGGAGATATAATTTTAACTGGAAGATTTAAAAATAAAAGAACTGTTATTAAAAAAATTGGCACCGACGAAAATGGTCAGCCTACAATTAATGGTATGAAAGCTCTTTCGTTTCGTATTGAAAAAGAAATGCCGAAGTCGAAATGGAGCAAAAAAACGCTGGAAGATTTAAAAGATAAAAAATAGTGAACGAAATTGTGAAAGCCCCTATTATATGTGATATAATATAATCATAATCGGAAATGAATACAAAGGAGTTTTCATGAATATCGATATTGGCACTAAGGTTCGTTCTTTTGACTTTGCAGATGGTCCCGAGGGGCGATCTCTTGCTGGAGAGCATGCTTGTTATGTGGAAGGTGTCGTCACCGGGTTTGAACGTTTGGAAGGTTGCGATCGTTACGAAATCAAAGTCACTCGTGATATTTTTGGTGGTAAAGAAGAATCACGGCGAGTTGGTGCAACAATCTATCCACCAGTTAATGGCACTCCTACCTGGACCGGTCGAGTTACTGACGGTGTTGAGGTGGCAGCATAATGAAAGTCGGCGACTTGGTGAAGTATGAGGCAGATAAGAGCTGGAAGTGTGATGACGCCAGCACAGGAATAATCGTCGCTGAGCTTCCTGCTGATCATATCGTTGCTGCCTGTGTATCTGTATTGTGGTCTAGCGGCGAGCTCGTAGAAAGAGTTCCCCATCGAATCCTGGAGGTAATCAATGACAATAACTGATATCTATAACGCTGCAGGGCTAACCGAAGACGATCGTTCTCGTATGCCATCTTATATTGAAGGTGAAGATGAGTTCTATGGCTCAGAAGCTTTTGGTAAGCTTTACGAATACTTCGCATTTGAATCTTGTGAGATGCCATACGGAGTTGCAAAGGCTCGGACGGAATGTCCGGACTATTGGATACTTGAGTATCTGGAAACGATCAATGAAAGTCGGTGATCTTGTTGAACCTTATGTACCAGAAAGCGTTCGGCACTTTTGGGGCGATGTGATGGGTATTGTTATCAATAAGAATGGTAAAGGTGAAGTAGAAGTGTTTTGGTCTGAATGTAAAAAACAGCAGTATATACTAACACATTTTGAAAAAGAATTACGCAAGGTAGGTAAATGAAAGATATTGCAGAAATTGTTATGCTTTATAGACAAATGGAGGCGATGAGCCCACATAGCGCAATGCTACGAGAGGTTAAGTGGCAATACAAAGATATGGCGGGTGGGGGTAATGGTGGGCCTTTGGGTTTTGATCCAGAAAATTGTGCAGTCGGCCCGTGGACCTGTCGGGAATATAATTACCCAGATTATCCAGATAATTTTTTCCAAGAAGTTAGAGATTTAATGGGCTGGTATTAATTTTATGGCTAATTAATAAAAATGTCCCCATATTTTCAAAATAAATTTTTAAGACTTACTGAAGACACTTTAACTTTGCCAAAAGGTACTATAGTATATTGCATTGTAGATCTTGATTATGAATTTAGAGTAATCACAGATCAAGATTTTCATGGTGTAAGAGAATTTATTTTTGGTGTCGATAGAAAGTGTGTTTTCGAACCATATCCAAAGCATTTGTAGGTTGTTCGAAACCGTTGATGACTTAATTAATTTTTGTTTGACATAAATGTGAATGTTCCATCAGAATGTGGTATAATAATATCATAATTAAGGAGATGATATGAGTAGTAAGATCGGTATTGTTGTGATGAGTGGAATTATCGGTGGGCTTGTAGGATGTCAAGTTGTATATAATTTTGGAACTACAAAAACCAAAACCATCACCATCGATGAAACGTTTATGTTGAAAGGTCATAATGAGCCAGATCAAATGATCGTTCGATCTACCGATGGTTATCTTTACACTGTTGGTGATTCGCTTCTTAGACGGGAGTTCAGAAGTGCAGATCTTTGGTCAGAGATGTCTTCGGGCGAAACATGGGAGGTATCACACTTCGGTTTTCGTATTGGTTTCTTTTCTTTATTCCCTCAAATTTTTGAAGGTCAGGAAGTTGTAAATGCAATATAATAAGGCTATTAAAACGGTTGAAAAATATCTTGGTGTCAAAGTTTATCGGGATGATTATAAATATGTGTTTCAGTATAATGATCGTATTGGATCATTTTCAGTTCGTAATGATGGAACGGTTAGTGGTTTTCATTGCCGGCATATTAATGATCATAGTGATTTAATGTCGGATTATTTTGCTGGAAGTTTCTATAATAATTTAAGACAACTTATTCATTCAATGAAGCCGCCTGCTCCAAAATTTAGTGAAGGGGCATTGATTCGTATTAAAGAAAATAAGCGTGCGAAGAGATGGGGGATTAATGGGCGTACTGGTCTAATTCTTACAGCGGAGGATGGCGGAAGATATAATATTCTATGGAATGACACCAATACAATTGAAAATTCTTGCTATGAACGAGATATGGAGGAAATTTAATGGGAAGAAAAGAAACGGTGCTAAATAGGTTTGGAAATGGAGTGATTGAAGTTGAAGTTATAGAGACAGCTAATTGTGCTCAATTAATTTCACATGGAATCCTGGTTAGAACGGACAAAGAAACAATTGAGGCTGGTTGGGGCTTTATTGCAAAATTAGATCTAAACAATGGCACAACAGCATCTGGTACAATGAGGGTTCCAAGCGAGTGTAAAAAAGATCTATGGATTGAATCACATTGGGAAAGAATTTATGAAAGTGAAAGGGATTATAGCTAAGCATGAAAACAAAAACAATATATACACCATTTGAATGCGCTGAAATTAGAGCAAAAAATTTTGGAGCATCACTATACACAATTTCAGAGCTTCTAAAATCAGTGGAAGATTATAAATTTACTAAAAATATGATATCTACAACTCAAAAAATTCCTGCACTAAAACCAAGTGTTGATGATTTTGAGATTGAGCTAAATGAATTAAATGAATTTCATATTAAGTGTGCTAATTCATTTCAAGAACATATGGGGGTTTCAGCATGACAGTTAATGAAATGATTAATAAATTGCAAGTACTAAAAGATTCAGGATTGGGTGAATTAGAATTTTTATTTCAGGACAAAAACGATTGTTTTGGATGGGCAGTTTCAGGAAAGTACCAAATTGGTCATTGTGATCCAGAAGGATATGTCTGGCATAGTCTTGATATAAATGATGCTATTCAGCTGGAGAACTATGAAATGTCTAAAGAGCCTGATGTTGTGATGTTTTCATAGAGCCTGGGTTTAAATATGAAAGTAGGTGAATTACGTAAGGGAATGCTTGTTGTTCCAGTTCAAGGTTGGGAATTTCAGATACCCGACTGGTGTGGGCATGATGAAGGTGGTAATCCTGTTAGGGTCAATGGTGTCAGTGTTGGGTATTGCCACTTAAGAACCGCAACAAAAGGTGTCATGTTGTATATTGGGACAACAAAAAGTAATATTGAATGGAGTGGAGTATACACACACCATCATTTTCTATTAAATGGAACTGGTGTTATTATGACAGGATATGATGTTCGTTATCTAAATGTCTTAGAAGGTCTTAATGAGTAAAGTAAAAGAATTAAAGCTAGGTGATCTTGTTAAACACGCTCCGGAGAACGATCCTAAATTGAGTGGAATATTTACACGTCCAGATTTTGAATCAGGTTTAATTGTTGAAGAAACACAAACAAATACCGAACAACACTTTTGGATCGTTTTTGGAACAAAAAAAGGTTGGTATAGAAAATCTGAGCTTATACCGATGGGGGACTAATGAAATTAGTTTATCTCAAAATTAATAGAAAAAATTGCAATAATGATGTTGGCAATATCTTACGTAAGACGATTATACGTCAGCCCATGGTGGATGGAGCGTGGATTGCGGGTGGTTTTGCAAGAGCTGTAGCACACAGTGTTTTTAGTATTAGTAGTAGTGGAATCGAAGAGTATTTAGTTCCTAATCGAAATAAGTGGGGGGTGACATCAAATATTCCTGGAGACGTAGATATCTTCTCTCCTAAGGAGGTTGATTTAAGCAAATATGCCAATATTGGTCGTAGATCTTTTGGTGATTTTGCAATGGAAACAATGTGTTTATTTGATAATAAAGCTTATGAACCAAAACGATATACCGTCCAATTGGTTGATCATCCGAAGTATCGCTATAATGATGTAGAAAGTTGCTTAGAATCATTTGATATTGTTAACTCAAAATACGCCATTATTTTAAAAGATGGTGTTTATTATTTGGTTTATGACAAAGAAGCACTGGAACTAGACAGGAGTGGCTATCTTAACATCGCACACACCTCAGGACCGTTTTTAGCTGCTAGGGTATTAAAATACCTTACTTACAAAAAATGTTGTAATGGTATTACACAGGAAGGTTATAAGAAGCTTACAGAATGGTTTGCTAGAGCAGCATCTGGGACCTGGCCGGTGCACTTTCATGGACAGCATCTTACAAGTATTAGATCACATATATGTGCCATGCAATCGCGGGGGTATATGGAGATAGATAACCTGGTTCTATTTTTAGGTAAATGGCGGCACCAGTATAGAAAAGAAAAGTATGGTCCAGTAATTAATGTTGATTGGGCTGTACATAAAATTGATATTATGACTGTAGGTGAATAATTAGCTTATATGAACCATATAAAAAAGCTTTTATTTATTACTATATTTTTGTTGCTTATTTTAGGTGTAGGGCCCAGAATTTATGTTTTTCTAGAAATCCCTCGTTCAATGAAACCAGTAAATTATTATGATTTTTTAAATTCTTTTTTATTAATTTTATTAACATATAAGGTTTTTATTAACACGGAATGAAGTATGAGTTATCAACCGCTTCCCAATAATCTTACAATAAAAAAATCAAAAATCAATAATCTTGGTTTATTTGCAACAAACAATATTCCGGCTGGAATTGAATTAGGAATTACACATATAAAAAATTGGGATTTTGAAGATGGTTATATTCGGACACCATTGGGAGGCTTTTTCAATTATGACGCGGACCCAAATTGTATTATATTTGCTGATAACAAATTTGTGAAGCTTCGTACAATTACTGAGATTAAAACAGGTGAGGAATTAACTGTCAAATGTTTGTTGTATGAGGTTTAATATAAAAATAAAAACATTTTAACAAAAATGTGAACGTTCCTCTATTGTGTGGTATAATATAAACAAGATCAAACAATAAGGGATGTATTATGACTATAGGCGAAATAGTAAATTTGCAGTTTATACCGAGTGCCACAAACCGAACAAAGAATCGAATTCGTGAGAATGGTCCGGAATTTGTAGTGTTAAGTGAGGTTCGTGGAGTTCGATTTGATAGCGGAAGGTGGGTACATCTAAAATCCACTGTAATGAAATCGTCAGACGGAAAAGGCGGCAAAGAATCTTGGTCTGGTTGGCTCCCTATTAAAGAAATTTTTAATACATTATGTGAATAATAACTAAGGGGTGGCATAATGATAAAACCTGGAGATCTTATATTTGACAATAACAAGGGAATGCAGGGAATGATTGTAGAAATTATTTCTCCACATTCTAATAGAGCATATTTTGCCGATTACATTATATTGTATAATGATGGTGTTGTTGAGGGTGCTTACTTTAATGATATTGATTATTTAGAAAATTGCTTTCCTTTTTGTGTGAAAGATAAGTGAACCCTGGAGACCTTGTTGAGGTGTTCTACATTACTGACTATAATAGAAAAGTAATATTGACAACAGGTTTAATTATTGAATATGGAAATGATAAATCAGGGGAAGATCTTGTTTTTATTTTAAAAGATGATGGTGAAATAGAAGAATATTCAATGAATATAAATCAAATAAAATTTAGGATTATCAATGAAGCCCGGTGATATAGTTCATATAAAAGATACAGGTCCGGGGCGAGATATTTGGCACCCATATATGGAGAAGTTTGGAATTATTGTAGAAATGGAAACAGACAGAGATAATAATCCAACAGCTATAGTATTTATCAGGACCGAGCTTGTCGAATTTTATTTGGATGAAATAGAGGAAGCAAATGAAAAAATGTAAATTTATTAAAATGCATGAAAAACATTTTGTCCAGCGACCTCAAACTTGGTTTGTTGGAATGGGTAGAGAGCAGTG
>Ga0208299_1000629_pt1 | contig 31271 bp, 18 predicted proteins | sample 15_taG_FD_184089 | JGI IMG/M metagenome (GOLD analysis project Ga0208299, IMG submission 184089) | Marine viral communities from the Subarctic Pacific Ocean - 15_ETSP_OMZ_AT15312 metaG (SPAdes) (version 2) | ecosystem: Environmental > Aquatic > Marine > Oceanic | place: Pacific Ocean | collected...
GTGCCATGTACAATTATTTAAACATGCAGTTTCTTCAACATCTGGATCACAATATTCTCCACAGCAACATGCACCTTTTGGAGGGGCAGACCGTGGTGAATTACTTTCAGTATCCTCACACGTTGGGTCATCGTCATTATATGAACAAGGCTCGATTCCATTCCAAATACCTCCAGCGTAATCACAATATGTCTCTGTTTGTTCAGAACAAACAGAGACCGGGTCTGACCCGAACGGGTCCGGCTCCAAAAGACAACAAGCACCCAGTGGTTCTATATTATTACATTCTGGTTCAGATGATTCTGGGCATTCAGACCCTGGTCCTAAATAGGTTGGTGGGATACCGATTTGGGTCCAACAAGGTCTTCCTGTTCCTTCTGAACTTTGGTTGCATTCTCCCGTGTCATTGTTACAACACGCACCTCTCATTTTACCGACACAGTAGTCCTTCCCAGGTTCGCCCTCTACACATTGTAATTCGTCACCATTATAAATCCAAATATCGTAATCGCCGGAACAGTCGGCAAAGTTCTCAATGGCACATTGGACCTCGAGGCCTTCCGCGTCCGATTTGCAACAAACACCAGGTATATCGTCTGTATTCTGAGGGCACTCACCTCCTTGCACAAAGGCGCACCCCGTAGGGCAATGATTGGAATCGGTTTCTCGACAACCATCCATACAATCACACCTACCTAAATCGGACTGACGACAATGGATGCACCCGGAGCAGTACCCACCCACATAGCAATGTTCGCCATGCCCCTTGAATACCCCACCTATATTATCACAATTGCCGGCAGTATCCATAATACAATGTCCGTTACTACAACACGCACCTTCCAAATAATCTTCGCAGGTGATGTCACCGCACTCTTTATCAAGAATAAGAGTTCCATCGTCATACAACTGATTCGTACCAATACATTCACTCAATGTCAGCGCTTCACAATACCACTGGTCGTCTGCGTCGCCTCTGTGGCAACATGAAGCAATCGTTTCTTCGCTCGGACAAATTGAATGGTCGCCGTGGTAAACACAAGTGTGATTTTGTTCACAATCTTCTTGAGTTTGTATAGAACAATCAACTTCGCATTCGCATGCACCTTTTGTTGTACCACCGCAACAATCACACGAATCTGAATTCAAACAGCAAATACCAATTTCATCATGGAAACAACACACATCACTTTCACAATCTGTGCCTGGTCCCATGAATACCCCACCATTAGTCGCGCAATTTCTACCAGTTTCCACTACACATTGTTCGGTGGATGTATAGCAACATGCACCAATCAATCTTGTTGCGGAACAACAATCAACTTCTCCGCATAAACTTCCAGTTATTGAATTTCCACCAAAAACATAATTACATATAGCAGGTGATATAGATCCCAACGAAGTTGAACCACTACTATCTCCGATGCAAGTTCCACTTTTACAACAAGAAGATAATTCACAAGAACCAGAACACATATTTTCTGCCGAATTACAACCTATTGCTACAGGTGATTCAAGTTCTTCTAAAAACCCATCATCACCTTCACCATAATAGAAATAATCCCAGAAACTTCCACCAAAGTAGTTGCATTCATCTATTCCAGTTCCTTCGATGCAAACTCCACCATCATACCCTCCCCAATGACCACCTTGACTACAACAAATACCCCCGGCAGTAAATCCGCAGTTATCGGAGCAATCAGCATTTCCTAACCATCGAGATTGATTGTATTGTTCTTGACATACTCCTTTTGGTGTATATTCAATGCACTGACGAATACCTTGGTCATCAACAAAACAACAAGAACCCAAGTGAATAGAACCACCATCTGTTTCATATCCAAATGAAGAGATTGTTGCATTCCACCGAACTCCACCATCAGTAGTAATAAAGTTTATAATATCTTTACCACCACTGAACATTACATTTGCTTCATCAAAGTAAATATTTTCAGGCCAGTCCCATAAAGAATTACCAGACAATATCATAGTGAAACCAAATATTTCAGAACTATCAAAATCACCAGTGAAACCGGCAATACCATTCGGTGTGTCCAATTTTATAACAGAACCATATCGAACTTCTAGTTGAATACCAGTACCATTACCAGCAGTACCTCCGTCACAAAGCCCGTCACACGGTGCTCCAGTTATTCCGACCTCATGATTAAATTCAATTGGAGGTATTACTATAATATTTTCTTCTATGTCTATTGAAGGTTCAGTTAAGTCTAATAATTTATTATTGGGGAGTGATGAAGTATCGGCCGTACCAAGTTGAGACAAGTATAAGTATTTTGAACTATCTAATGAACTTGCTACATCACTCTCTTGATAAACTACATCACCACTAATACCAATGACACCATCATCAGAGTATAAACTTAGCGAACCATCACTTGTAATACCTTTGAACCAGAATGTTATTCCACCATATACATCAGCAAACGCAGAACCACTTGACAGCGTCTCTCCATACCCATCTCCAAGTTCTCCAGTGTTTCCTAAACCACCTTCAATACTAATAACACTTCCATCTGATAATTCAAGATTTAAATATGAATCAGATGCAGATGCAGAAACAACATGAATACCTGTAGCACCAGTAGCACCAGTAGCACCAGTACTACCAGTGTTTCCTTTTGCACCATCGGGACCAGTAAAACCTGTAGCACCTTGTGGTCCTATTGAGTTTCCTGTTGTTATTGAACTACTTCCGATTGATGGCATGGTATATCCTTATAATATATTTATATCAAGAACAACCATTCGGTGAAGCACAAACCGTAGGATCGCATGGGTCTTTTGGACATTCTCCACCAAATTCTCCACCATCACAAACACCGTTTGAAATCCAACATCCGTCATAAAAATTACATCTATATTTATTCATTTGATATGCATAAAAATTACCATAAGATTGTTGAATGCATTGACCCCTTTTAGGTATTTGCCAGTCCGATGAATTTTCTAACCAAGAAATCGTCGGCTCATCTGGTAAAGTCCAATTCCAAGGGAAGCAACAACATCCCGGTTCCATCACCTCTGTGTTACAACTTGCTGAACTACAACAATCACCAAGGTTTGAACAACCGTTGGTATCTCCCGTATCCTGAACGGTAGTTCCGTGCAATCTTGCAAGACAATTTTCCCTTGCATTTAATCCTGGGTGTGCTGGTTCATCACCACCACCCGGCCAAGGACAAACTCTACCAACTGTTTTACAAATGGGGTCTCCGAATTCTTCATTCCACCAACAACAAGATGTCATTCTGCCCGCAGTAGTATCACCATCTACACCAGTACAGGCAATCTCATCATTACAGCAAGATAAATCATCTGGGTCTGTAATACCATTATAGAGATTACCGCCTCCACCACCACCAAGTCCTTCACCACTGTGGTCGCAACAACATTCCCAACATTTTCCGTCTGTCAACAATATTGAACCACAGGTTTGTAAATTAAATCCGTCTGTTACATCTTCTCCACCACAAGATATATTATGTGCTAATTGTGCAAGAGTAGATTTTAAATCAGCAAACGATAATACATTTCTATAATTATCATTAGATGAAGCGAGACAATAGCCACTGCTACATAACCATTCGATGTCTGTATCGGTTGCTTCTAGAGATATTACATAAATCTCATGACCATACCCATCCATGGTGTTTCTAATTTCTCTAACCGCAGTTCGCTCTGCTTCGGAACGAAGATGTCCTTTAGTAATAATCACAACAATCATTCCATGATTACCACCCTGTGCATTTATACTAATATCATTTAATGCAAGATTTAGTGGATGATATAAAACATCATCGCCTTGTGATAAACTATTAATTCCTTCTTTAACAATATTATAATTTCTTGTAAGTGAAGTATTCACAGAAGTATGATTAGATATTTTTGAATCTGTAAATCCTAATTTTGTATAGTTTGAATCAAGTATATCAGTAAAAGAAAGAAGTGCCGATTTTAATTCTTGTGCATGAAGATACATTGGCATACTTGTATCTAACACTATCATTACATCGGGGGATTTGTCTTCATCCTTCCCTGCACATGTGTATGGACCATCAGCCGAATCTATAATTGCGTCATTGCAAAGAGGTGTGTCATCGGGTTGACCAATAGTGTCATTACCACACATTCCTTCAACATCATTACACCCACTCCACCTTAAATCATAGGGTCTGTCTTCACTACTATTTTTTAACGCACATTCCATTCTTGTTATTACTTCACAAGCCCACTCACCAGTGGTGCTGAGTCGCGAACAGCAAGTTCCATCACAACCAGAAACATCATTTGGTATTTCTGGCGCACAAACACCACATCTACATGGACAAGTTTCAGTATCATCAGCGCAAATGTTTCCGTCAACAAGTGAACCACTTGTCCATTGCGACCAACCTACACACATAGGACACGGTGGAGTTATTGGTATTCCTGTTACTTCATCTACCAAGACACCACCAGTCACACCAATACAAACTCCATTCACATCTACAGCACCAGTTGTTCCTTCCCATTGTGCCGCTCCACTCTCAAGAGCCCAAGTACAATTAAATGGTGCATATGCACCAGTGAAACCACCATCTCTATTTGGACCAGCACACATCGAACCAACTCCCCAGAATAAACCGAGAGAACCATCACCAGATGTTAGAGTTCTACAAATGTCTGGAGTAGTTTCATAACATTTTTCATCTACACAGCAAGCACCAAACACCGCTTCTAAACAACAATTTACAAAGTTAGGTTCGTTTGGATTACACCCACCACCTGGTGAGAATAATCCATTGGGTTCAAACGAACATTGATACTCACTCATTTCATAGCATTTACCATCTACACAGCAAGCACCAACTGGTTCACAGGGTTCTGGACACCCACCAACATTTTCTACATCATCGCAAGATAATCCTTGTACATAAAATCCACCATAAATATTTCGGCATTTGTTTAAAGAAGTTTCTGCACATATACCATTAACGCAACATGCACCTTCCGAATAACAATCTGGGCCTTCGGGTCTTGATAGACAAGTTCTGGTATCAAATACACCACCAACCGCCAAACAATAGTCTTCACCGACATAATCTATACAACCAGGATAATCTGTTTCGTTGTCTAAAACATTATCTCTACAATAACAACAACTACCCAACTCTTGATATTTATATTTTGTATCGTGTGTTCCACTTCCAAATGTGTATATTACATCTTCTCCACCACTTTGTCCCATATGAATACCACTTGTAATATGCTTATCACTTGCACCCGTAATGTATGTGTATGGAACAACTGCACCAGTAGAACCTAAAGTAGTTCCAACTGAGTTTGTGTTTGTAGGAGTTTCTTCTAGGTTATTGCTTCCCTGTATTTCTCGAACAACGGATAATCTTGCTTGAAGGTGTTTCGCATCCTCATCCCAGAAAGTATTTCTCGCACCATGAGCAGATAAACCGTCCCAAATATAAACAAGTTCACCAGTATTACCAATAATACCATATTCATACGTTGCACCATGAAGTTTAATATAATATTCATGTTCAGTAATGCTGATATCTCTACCATCGGCAGATATACCACGGAAGTATGCTCGGGCATCATTAGAAGAACCAATTTTTATTGTCTCTTGATGTAGTTCACCAACAGCACCACCTGTGTTTGTAATAATAAATAACTGATGTTCTGCATCACCATCACCATCACCAGTTGCACCCCTAACTCCAGTAATACCCATCGTACTACCATCCGAAAGATAGAAGTAAATCTTATCATTACCTATACCACCAAAACCAGTTGCACCAGTAATGCTAATACCAGTTGCACCAGTTGGTCCTGTATTTCCAGTCGGTCCTGTATTTCCTGTTGCACCAGTTGCACCAGTTGCACCAGTTGGTCCAGCTAATGAACCTCTTTGAGTGGTATTTTTTATTCTACTTGAACCGTGAAATGATGGCATAATATTTCCTGTGGATTACTGATTAATATCTTGGTCTGAATCTCTTAAAAGTTTTGGAAGTGTCCAAAGTTTCTCATTTGATTGACCACCTGTTGCATACTGACCATCGCAACGAACTAAACGGATAGGTCTTACCTTATATGTATTGCGAGTTCTATTTTTCTTTCCAACAAGAAATCTACTTTCGTCACCATTTATGTCAAATTTCATCGCCCATGCAAGTGAACCTGCTTCGGCAGTTGAACCACCGACTACTATAGTTCCTTCACCTGTGTATCCTTTTGTTTCATCGAACGCACCTGTTGATGTCCAATGCCAACCTTCGATTGGAACACCACCCTGATTCAAAAGTTCTGCATTTATATTTGTGTTATATGGTGAAGTGCTGATACTATTTGCGGCAATAAATGACATTTCATCTTTGCTTGGTAAATACCAAGAACTTACTTCTGGAATATTAGAACCAGTTGCACCTGTTCCACCAACGAAATCATCATCAAGTAATCGAGTTGCACGAATGGCAGAAATATATTCTCCTGTCAATCCAGGTCCAAATTGTGAAGAAGTGTATGCACCACTTGGGTCATTATATCCTTGCGATAGTGCATTATCTGCACTGATTATTCTAATATTATTATACAATCCCCAATTTCTATGCCACATTCCATGTGCAGTTTGAAGTGGTTTTGTAATAAGTTTTTCCGTATGACCATTCCCCAACCGTCTTGCTTTTCTGCAAGATGGGAATGTATTATTTCCAAGAATATTTAATGATTGTTCACCGATGTTTCCATTATACCAATAACCTTCATTAAGTTTAAACACATCTGTTTTATATTTGTCTGATAGGTCATCGTAGAGATTTCTGTCATATATTGGTCCCCACGAACTCCCCTGATTACCCCAATAAAATTCTTGAGTTGCACCAGGATTATTCAATACACTTACGACCTCTCTATCACCTTCTATTGCAATAGGGGACATAGAAACAATCATATAATATGCATCTGACCGAGATGTATCGTAAGTCATTTCGCCATAATCTATACAACCCTTTTCAGAATCGAAACCATATCCATGATAATCATATTTTGAACGATAGATATCGCAAGTCAATCCTCGATTATCTAATAGAGAATAATCAGCACCAATCATTAGTTCATCTGATGTTGCATCTTTATCTTTTCCGAAACTTGGTGAACCAAATAGTTCTGAACCAAATGGTCTGTATAATCCAACAACAACTCCACCGGCATAAACATCACCGGGTTGTAAATCTAAACCAGCGATAGGAGCAGAACATGAATTTTCTTCAGTATCACAATCTATATCATCACATATTGAAGACGAACCTGCATACAAATCCCCATCACTTAAACAGGTTGCACCACTTACATTGTTTTCACAACTTCCAGACGCTCTACAACATGAACCTGTTCCACCAGAACAAATCTTTGTTCCGTCATATAGTTCACATGGAGTACCTTCACCAAAGAAGAAGTATGCATTCTTATTACATTCTTCTCTTGTTATTTGAGAGCAAGCACCCCTACCATTACAGCATGCACCAAGTTTTTCAGATGCATTAATACAATCTCTATCTCTACAAGTTGTATCTATTCCACCAAAATATGTTTCAATATTTGAAACATTTCCAAGATTTATGCAATCATTAGAAGTAAACTTATCAAAACATTCTATTGTGTCGGTTTTAGTATAATATGCACAACAAGAACCTGTATCATTGAAACATATACTTCCTGTGTTGCCACTCGTTGCACCACATGTCGTACCTGCACCATGATAATATCCCTTACATAATACTTCAGGAAGATGAACGCATTCCCCACCACCATTACAGCATGCACCTGTTGCTCCTATAATACCAAAGGGTTGTCTTTCACTTCCTGGAAAATCTACCCGTCCTTCGGGTAAGTTTAAAAAAGTTCCAGCCGCCTCAGATTGGTCATGACAAAAGAACGGATCATTTTCTGTTCCGCTTATAATTATTGTTGTAGGAGATTTCCATTGAACTATATTTCCGTGCCACGCCGCACCACCAGTGCAACTATCACAAGGCAACCAAAAGAAATTAAATATATCTACTTCACCACTAAAGCAAGGTTGCTTACCGAACGGCCATACAACATTTTGAAATTGATAGTTATTCTGATTACTATATGTTGCACCATGCACAATCAGAGTAAATGCTTTACTAACATTCGTAGATGCCGTTTGTATATTTCCAGTATATCCAAATACTGCATCAGGAAATTCTATCGGACTAATTGGACCAGTAATACCATAATCTTCTGTTAGTTCTTCTTGCTTCATGTCTATTTCAAAAACTTTAGCATCATTTGGATTCATGTTTATCATATACAACGGAGAACCCGTTTCACCGGCATTATAAATATCGTCCGTGGGTGATGTTCCGAATACTAAGTATTTGGATTTCTCTTTGTAGTTTTTGAGTTGAACATCAACGGCATTAAGTGTTTCATTGTATGTTGCACCAGTAATGCCCCGAAGTTGTCTTGTTACACTTGCATCAGTACCAACAAGTTCACCTACATTTCCTGCTGTTGCATTTATATAACCAAAGAAACCTTGGTCATACAGGATTACAATATCATCATCGGTTTGACTGATTTGAGTTGCATCACCTGTTACTTCAATCGTTCGTAGTACAATTTCTATTTCACTTACTTTTTCTTTGAATATAGTAACACCACCGAAAATAGTACCAGTATTACCACCATCAATTTCAATCCATGTGTTTCCTGTCGCACCTTTTACACCACCGGCAGTTATTCCACTTGTAGAACCATCTATCCATGTAAACACGGTAGACAGCACATCACCAGTATATGTAATTTCTGTTATATCCCCGCCAGTATTTCCTGTCGCACCTATTGGTGAATAACCAGTAGCACCAGTAGCACCAGTAGCACCAGTAGCACCAGTAGGACCCGTTACTTCTGTTCCACCAATTGCTCTAAAATAACTACTACCATTAATTACCATGAAATTCTCTTATGATACCGTGTATGATTTACTGCCTTTACCGATTGATTCTGAAATGTTATTAATGTCTAGGGACATATCATATAAAATTTGTCCAACATTGGTGGCAGTTCTAAGACCATCCGTAGATTTTACGATAAGACTATCAACTTCCATACTTGATACACCAATGTTTGGTGGAATAGTAACCGTTATTGATCCACCATCTGGAACAAAAGTTATGCTTTTATATGTGGCAAATTGCGATTTTTTACCAGTAAAGTCTGTGAATTCAACTGATTCCGAAGCGGTTTGTCTAGGGAGAGCAAATGATGTTCTTGTGATAGATGTCATTGTATATGCAACATTTCCGTGATATATTGTTGTACCATCTATAGGAATAGCAGAGTTTGTTGATGCACTAACATTAACACCTCGCACAACGAATGAATTATTAGACCTAGTTAATTCCATAACCTCCCACGATGAGTTAGTAGCACCATCGTTCCGCTTTTGCTTTAATGTTTGTCCTACTAAATTCGATGGTGGTGTTGCATCTACTACTATTGTATATTCTTCTCCGAATCGACCTTTAATTATATCATCACATGCTTCACTATAAGTCCATCGGCCCTCAAAGTGTCTTGATTCTGGATCGGTTGGTAACCAGTTTTCTTTATTTAATGCAAACTTATGACTTTCTGGGTTGATAGAAATGTTTCTTCCTTCAAATCCAAAGTCTACTAATGATGCTACTTCCCCACCTTCTTGATTCCGACCTTCATATGCAGCGACTGACCCACCAACTTGGTATCCGATGTAGTTTACAACATGTGCATTAAATGTTCCATCAGCAGCCATTTGTAAAACTGGTTTTGCAATTTCTCCTGGTTCTTCGGGTGCAATGTCTTGAACCCCACCACCAGTTGCCGAACTTAAAAAGTAAACATCAGCACCACCAGATGCACCACTTGGTGTTGCACCCATATCTGCTAATCGATTCGATGGAAAGATTATTTGACCAGACAACACAACATTTACTACATCATCATCATTAATGCTTTCTATGACACCAACAACTTCAGAGTTTGATGCAATATTTGCTTGCGCTTTGATATATTTTCCGTTACTGACACTACCGACAACTGCATCATATCTAATGACATCTCCGGCAGTCACACCATCACTTCCAATGGTGCCTGAAATACCACCAGAAAATCCCGATAAATCGTGTGTCATAATGAGTCTTGCGCCACTATTAGAAATATCGGAAACATTTACATTTCCTAAAAGATTTGAACTATTACTTGCACTCGACATTTATTATTCCTTACATATTTTCGTTTAAGTCTGCATCTGCGACATAGTGAGTAGAAACATTATCAAATATTACCGTACCGTTAGCAACCGTGACATACATTCCATCTGCATTAATATAATCCGCACCGATAGTAGAACTACCTGCTGGTGCAACTCTTGCGACACTATTCCATCCATAAGTTCCAGATGTATTTCTTAAATCCTTATTTGCTGTTCTGTTGAAAGCATCTCCTGTATAACCCGTTGATGGAGAATAGAATGTGATACTTGGTGTTTCTCTCATCGGCATATCAAATGTATGATAAGTATCCTTATCTGGAGTTATTGTAAAGTTCATTGTACTTATATTAGGAGTGTTTATGTCTAACATAGTAACCGAATGAGTTCTTTCATCAACCTTATATGTTCTTTGATAGTATCTCTTACATTTCTCTAGTTCTTCTGTTTCGTCAATATCGGCATTTGTTGTTGCAACATCACCTCGTTCTAATTTTACTTTAGCAAGGTCGTATGTTGTGTTGAGTAGTTCTGTTCTAAATCCTACACCAAGATAATTATCACCTGACGGAATTGTTGTTATATTAGGAACATCGAACGTAACTTCATATTCACCCCACAATGTACTAAGTGCAACAGTGGAAGGATATGTTGTTGATGCTGTTGCACCATTATACTGCGTTACTGCAATATCCATAGTCACACCAGAAGAACCTGCTTTTGCCCAGAATGACAATGTTGCTTCTTCATTTCGGAGAGTTCTAACATCTTCGATTCTATTTTCTATATGAATATATTCGGCAGCAATAGGACTAGTCATTGTATTTTGTAATGTTGCATAGTATTTTGGATTACCAAACACTTCGGTTTGATTTGCGGCAAATGCTTGTCGTTGAATGGAATGTGTTCCATATGTTGCACCAGTTGTACCATCGACACGAACCCAACGGTCTGCGAAGTATGTACTACCAGTTGAACCATATGCACTATCTACACCAACACTTCTTTGCCAAATATCAAACCCACCATTGATTATTAAGTTTTCATTTATCGCAGTCCCATATGTCACACCATCAGCAATAAATGAACGGGAGTTGCTTCTGCTCGTTGACCCGCTTGGAGCAATGATGCAATCGAATGGGTTTGAACCCCAAGCAATACCAAAGAAGTTACCAGTATCGTCATTGCCTAATGCACCATCTGTAGTATAATATAATGGACCTGCTACAGCACTTCCAAGTGGTGCTTCTGCAATAAATCCAGAGTTTACAACTTCAATGTAGTAATTTGAACCTACAGAAAATTCACTTGTAGTACACAATCCTACTATTTGATTAGCATCGTAGTTGGTGGCATTCATTGCGGTCCAACCACCATAGTTTGCACTATTATCATTCAATACTATATTACCTGCAACAATACCAGACCCACCACCAGAATTATTAATGAATAATATACGTTTATTGTTGTCTATCCCACCAGTTCCACCAGTACCAGAACCTTGTAGATACTGACCACGATAGTTTAATACCATTGCTTTATCGGCAGTAATACCAATCAATACGGGTTTGCTTACTTCCCCTGCAATCGTTGGTTCGGTAGTAGTAATACCCCCACTTACACCCGGATTCAAGAAGTAAACAAAACCAGCACTTAGTCCATTTCCAGATGCGGTAACATCTGCAAAAGTAATTCCTTGAACAATGCCATGAGTAGTAATTTCCATATAAGTATTATCGATTGTGTATGGTGCAGATGCTCCAAGAGTTATTCCAGAAATAATACCAATCACTTCGGCAAATTCTTTACTATCTCCACGAGAAAGGAAATATTCTGTATCTCCATCAGTTGCACTTACACGGATTGGTTGTCCTGCCGTAAAACCTGTAGAAATTGCAGTATAACCACCTTGAGGAAATACTCTATGTTTAATTGCACTTGCAAGTGCAGTATCCCAATCAAATGTCAAATCACCATTAATCGTTACATCATCAAATGTAATGCCACCACTTACATCGTTTGACAAGTTGACCTGCATTGACCCAGTTGTTCCAACAACTACCTCGATGCCGTCACCAGAAAAACCACTATAAATCTGAAGGTTGTTCAGTTTTTCAATGGTGTGTGTATTATAGTGATTAATCCAATCTAAAAAGGTGTCATTACCTGTTAGATATGGAATACTAAATGAATTGTCGTCTACGCTTGCCATGTGTTATTCTCTTTATTTATTACTAGCCCCATTTATAGATGAGTAAATTGTTCATATATCTTATAGTTTTTTCCTCAGTATTTACCACAAATACTGAATTTTGTTTTTCTCTGTTTTTAATACCAGCATTGTCAAAATTCCCATCATCATTGGTAGATACACTTGGTAATTGTGAATTGATGCGGAGTGCATATCTACTCGCACCACACGAAGCAGAATTGCTAACTCCACTTGCATTATCGGCTAAGTCTGCATCACAATCCGCCTCATCTGAACAGCATTCAATATAATGACTTGAAATGTCTAAACCAAATACAATATATTTATTAGTATCACCTGTATTAATTGCTTTTTCTACCGTAAAACTTTCTTCCAAAAATACCCAATGTTTCAATCCACTAACACCTTGTGGTTGATTATCCTCATTCCCATCCCAAGTATCCATAACCTCAACTAACCACCAACCCGAACCAATAGTGACATCTAATTTGTCTGTATCAGTGCCGTTTGGTGCAATTTTCACTAGACTTCCATCACCAGAGATGGTTTTATATGGAGATTTAAATGGATATAATGGTGTTGCACCTCTCCATCCTGGTCCAGATACATTTTCAGACATCATAGAACCACCAAAACCAATACCAGTAGCAGGAGCATCCATCGTTGCACCGGCTGTCCACGCACTTCCTTCACCGGCCGGTGATTGTCCATCATAACCTTCCCACAAATAACCATTTCTGTTTGTAATCCAGTTGTGCATCATGTTAATTGACAGCGACATCTGCATTTGCATATTTTCTTGCATCTCATTTAGTTCAGATGCTTGCAATGAAAATCCTGGACGAAATGCAACGAATTGATAATTTTGATTATTGGAAACTTCATCTCCATCAATACCAATGTTAATATTTTTATCTTCGGTTCTACTATAGTATGGTGTACCACTTAAAGGAAACGATGGGTTTCCCCCTGCGTAGAATGGTTGAATGTTTTTATCTGTTGTCATATTTTAATATACTCCTAAGATGCACTTCCGACTTTATATTCTATTGTAAGTGTTCTAATATTGTCTTCGTTGTTGTTTAAATCAATGGCTATTTCATTTCTGTGTATTTGTTTTGTTTTAGTCGCATCGTATGGACTTGAAGTTGAACCTAACGGTCTTGAAGCTATTGAATCTATCGTCCACTCAGTTCCGTTTTCAGATGTCATTGTGCTGCCAACTCTTTCGTCCACATGTGCAGTTTGTAAAGGAAATTGTATAGTATTTTCATCTTTTTCTATAGGGTCCACTGGGATAATTTCAGCAATTTCTGTACTTGTAAAAACAGAATCAGATGTACCAGGTATGTTTTTCAGTTTTTCACCAGCAACTGGAACATTTCCACCGTCCATAGGCAACTTCGTTGATGCAGACACCTGTGGCACCAAATCGGTCATCTTCGTTTGCAATGGACCCATGCCAGCATATAAGGAAGCACCATCTGCACTTTTCAATGATGAAATTGTATAAAAATTGAAAGAAGTTGCGTCAGTTACACTTCTTATGTCCTCACAACGAAGTGTTTTATAAATCACCAAAGAAAGTGGCATCCACGATTCCATTTTAGATGCAAAACCACCAATAGGTGTTGTATTTATTATCAATCTTGACCTTTCAACATATGGGAACATTGACAACCATTCAGCTTCGTTAATTTCGATTGATGTATATTCTGACCCTCGTTGTGATGGGGTTCTTATACCATCAAGTTGCCATTTTCGAGTTACTGCGTCTTTGACGACAGAAACTTGTGCTAAACATTCTCTTTTACAAGAACCACGAATAGGCACATATAAAGCCCCTTCTTCCGCAAGACTATCATAGGATGATGATAAAGTTTTTTCGTCTGTCGATAATCCTTTCAAATCTACTTCAATACAAGTTACTACACCAGATCCATTTTCTGCTTGTTCTTTAATAATTCCGGCATTTCGTTTAGTTGATGATGAAGAACTTATATCGCTATTTGATAATACTTCGGAATATAAACTTGTATCATCCCAATCAATCGAACAAGCACAAGGTCCACAATCTGTTGGAATAGTTTCTGAATCACAAGGCACACAACTCGAAGCCGTACCACCTGTACCCGCAGTGAAAATGTAATTCATATCAAATGCATCTGCAAGTTCCAAACACTTATAGCATTTGGTGCAATCGCATTTATAAAACTCACCAGCACCATAGGTAGTACCTGCAACCGCATCATAGCCAAAATGCTTATGATATAAACAACAAGTACCTGTGATTGTTTCATTACCACTTCCACACGCATTACTTGCGCGAGTAGAAAATGACGAAAAACTTGCGAGGTCAGTCACAAGCGATTGTTGTGGTAATGAAACAACCGAATATTTGCTTGATGTAGTATCCAATGAATGTTGTAGGGCATTTATGGCACAATACTCTATACCGCCGGTAGTGCTTGCAATCGCGCCCGAAATGTCAGTAAATACATCTGTTGAGAGCGGTGCGCCAAGGTCTGTTCTATTTCTGTTTCCAGAGAAACCAACCACCATAAACAAAAAACCCGCAGACTCAATCAAGTATTGTCCGTTAATATCTCCAGACGATTGATAATTTCCATACTCAGCACCCTGTACCCATTTCTTATTACCACCATACAATGCATTATGATCAACAACGGTTAGTATTTCATCGTCTGTGATGCGAGACGCAAAAGATGAGTTTGCCGCACTATCTGCATAACTATCTTCGCTATTTTCAACTTTATCTTTATCCGTATATCCTAGCACCAAAGATAAATCTAGCGAACGATAATAATCCTGCTGTGCAACTGTTTGGTGTGAAGTTTTGTTTGAAAATGTCTTACTCATAGTTTATCCTATTTATATTATCAACTTAGTAGCCAACAAGACGTACTTTCGCCGTGTGCAGTGCATCCTGTAATTCCAACATTCGGACTATCTGATGCAGGATAAAGATACACAAAGTCACCAATATATATGTCTCCAATTTTAGTTCCAGCAGTAATATCGTCTGTCCATGAAGGAAAATTATATGTTGGTTTATTGAAATGGGTGGTAAGCGAACCACCACCAACAGCCCCCCATGCATCTCCAAGAGTCCATCCACCAGATGGACCTCCAAATGCTCCAAAGGTTGCACCTATGTATGCAGTAGGTCCATCATACCCATGTGGACTATATAGACAACCCATACATGCAGTATATCCTGCGGTATCACCTAATCTATATGGAAAATAATTTTGTAATACAGGTTCTTCACCATGTATTACTCCACCATCATAATCGTCTGGTGGAATATAATCAGATATGGTTTTCTCAAAAAATCCTTTTAGTCCCGCAGGATGAAGCATTGTAGTTAATTCATTATAATATAGAGGTAATCCTGAATCATCGTCAATAAATTCATCATCAATACCAGCATGCAAAATATATGAAAAATCTTGATACCATGAACCATCTTGAAACTTAAAATCTCCATTAAGAAAACTTCCACCAAGATGATGAGTTGTTTCGTAATATCCTGATGTAAATCCTTCTTCTGGCCACCCGGCAAACTTACCACCATTCAGTCTCATTATATTCTTTTTGGGATATGATATTGAAATATCACTTCCATTTACACCATATAAAGATTGAAAGAAATATCTATATGCTTCTTCGTTGCTTTTCTTTTGATATAGATTTGATCTAATGCCTTTTATAAAATTTCTTACTTTGGTAGCAGATATTGATTCTTCATTATTTAAATTGTATGAAGATAATCCACTCGCATATGAATATATGTGACTCTTTAGAAACTTCGCAGGAGTTTCGTCAATGTCCATTATAGCATTCACCCCACTTATATGGGTACTTGTAGTATTCAATTCATATCCACTTTTGGTATAAAGCCAATCGTAATAATATTGAACGAAATTTACTAAATTATGAGTCAACGAATCACTCGAATGACGAGTAGTAATCCAATATGGGAATTGATCAGTTACATCAACAGGTCGTTCTATAGAATCTTCAATTTGTGACAATTCTTGTCCAAGAACCAATACTTTATAATGTGTATTTTGAACAGATAGATTTTCAAAAATAGAACCGTACATGTTTTATATTAATTCCGTTGTTCTATAGAAAGGTCATAAGATACACGATCCACAAACATATTATACTTCATAAAGAATTTTTCAGAACCAGAATAATCGGAACTGACCTTTAACCTTAATGTACTATCGGATGTTATATCTTTAGAAATATTTACCAAACCAGTTGCAACATGCCATTTTCCCACAACCCATTCGACATTCGTTGCACCAACAGAATACCAAACAATGATTGATTGGTATCCATCTTTGTCTACATCTCCTTCAGATTTTAACGCAACTTTTTGATTGATTGGAGTAGAACTATCGAATCCTAAATTTGATTTTGCAACATCAGAAGGTGAAAACCAATCAGTATATAAAGACCCAGACAAACATTTATTGTTAAAACTTATTGTTTTTATAGAACCGTCAGATGATACACTGATATTCTTTATAAGTTTTAATGATATATCGTTTTCAGAAACGGAAAGTCCGGCATCTATATTATTCAGTTCTTGAACAATGATAGAAACATCTATGTTCTGTAAATTGAACTTTTGCGGGAACATTTCTTTTATTTTATCTGTTGACCGCGTAAGTAGTTGATTTTCCGATAGATTACTTTTAAGTGGTTCATATATTAACCTTCCTTCAACAAAAACTTCATTAGGATCAAAATTCATGAATTCGGGTATAATAGATACACAAGTTTTATTTTCAAGTAAAGATATTGCTTGTGCTGCCGCAATCGGATTGTGTTCTTCAGTCTCGTTCAGTGAAACAAATAACCTTCCATACATTGGTGGATCCATACTTTCACCACCCCATACATTGAACCTTGAATATGGATCTCCATCATCAGAAACAAAACCTGCTTGCGCCAAAATTCCCCTGCAATCATCCAGTGTCACTGCTCGGTCTTGAGATGCAAACCATTTGGGTGCAAAAAATCTTATTGCTTCTAAGTTTGGTTTATCTGAACCATTTGATGATATTGTAATTGTTTCAGAAATTGCAGATGAATTGGAGAAATTTCGCAGTAGGAAATTTCCAACATTATTCGCATTAGCACCACTACTTTTAAAGTATGATATACGAACTGATTGATTGGGTGTAATCGGTAGTCCAATTTCCCCGTATGATGCATCTAATCCCCCACCAAACGATACAAAGAATCCCAATTCACTTCTTTCTAACCAATATACTTTACTATTATTATCTAATCCATCTTGTATATTATTTACTTCTGACCATTCTTCAAACACACCAGTGGTTTCATTATATACTTCGACACTAATAGTTGTAATGTCGATATCAAGACCGAAGATATATCCTTTTTGAACACTTTGATCAATAGATAGTGGTTGATTTTGTATTAAATTTTTCGCTTCAGTTACTATTAAAGTGTTTTCACCATCAGAATCTAACGTGTTAGTTTCTAGTGTATAAAAACTATATGAAGTTCCTGATGGACTTGTGCCGGTGAATTTGGTATATTTTGGTACTTCTGTATTAGCACCACCTGTTCTTATTTTTACTTGAGATTTCGCAGAAGTTTTACCAGGTATCACATATCCCAAAGGTTTAACAAGAGAAATCATCGAAGATTCTAATTGAGCAGAATCTAAAAACATTTCACTGGCAATCATATTACTATAATATCCATAATATAATGTATTATACGCAAGTATGTCAAGTAATACTTGAGCAACAGAACCCTCATACATATAATCAGATACGGCGTCCTGACCTTGAAGATGTTCTATTATACTTGATTTTATGTCTTCAAATTCAAGACTTCCAAGTTGTAAATTTAAATTATTTTGTGGCATTTATCTTACCTTTTTTATTCCTAAAATTATAGTATCTCTGATGGGTTCTGATAAACCAATAAATCCGTCATATACGATATCAATACCAATATCATTTGAATCTAGATTTTCTCCTCTATCTATCGTCACACTTATTATCTTTGCTCTTGGTTCAAAACTCTCAATTTGCCATTTAGCATCTCGTTGAATACGAAATTCTATAATAGAACTAAAATTTTCAAATAGTTCACGGTATACACCCACACCGAACTCTGGGTTGAAGGGTTTTTCTCCAGGATTTGTCATTATTATATTGGTAATTGACTGACGGATGGCATTCATTCCAGTTCGCACAGATATATCACCAACGAATTCATTTTTGGTGAAATCTACATCAAAATCCGAATATGTTTTTGTCTGTGCCATTGTAATTCCTTATTCTATGTATATGAATTAGACGATTTGACTAAAGCAAATCAGAAGGGAAAACATCCAAATTTTCAACATCATTAGGGTCTATCGGACTACTATCTCTCGAAAGTGAAAGAGTCATAGTATGAGATTCTTGAAACAACTGGTGCTTTATTGATGTTACCAACCATCGGCCTGCTGACCTTCTTCCCTGTCCCGTATCTGGAATATCATTGAATATATTAATGATTGTACCCGGACGAAGACTCAAATCCCCACCGATTGTTATCTCACAACTCTGTGAACCAATCAGCATCAGTTGCGCGTCCCGCCACAAAGGTCTTTCTTTTATTGTCTCCCAATATGTTGACGAAGTTCTTGTGAATTCGATATATCTGCCAAAGTCTTCACCCACACATGGACAATCACAACTGCTGGGATGCTCTTGATTTCCCCATAAACATCCTTTCCATGAGTTGCCAAGAACTTCTCCTATTAAATCGCATTCTTTTATATTTTCTACAGATTCTCTAATTTGTTCATTTGTAGGTTCAGCAACACCACCACTTGATTGACTTGAATCAGATTCTATGAAACTAACAATAGAACTCATCCAATCAGGAAGTCCAAATGTCTCCACATCACTCACTTCTTCTTCCTTGAATGGATTTAATTCCTGACACGGGCACTTACAAAGAGGATTATTTGGGTCATAATCGGGTGATTCAGGATCACTACAACCCGAATTATCCACAGGCCCTTCTGGGTTTGCACATGGATATTTTTCATCCCATGCACCAATCGAATGACCTATCCGAACAGACGGCCATGCGGTGTTTGCAAATTGCGATATTCTTGCTAAAAAATTATATTCTGCCATAAATTTCTCCTAAAGTATGTATGTCGTTAATCCCATTCCGCACTAGAACCAGCACAACAAGTCTCCACGGGAATCCAAACCGTTTCTGGATGACCCAGACCCAAACATTCTGGATATGTCACATCATTTATCGCACAATTAGGATGTAATTCATCTCCAGGATTGTTCCCGCACCAAATACAGCAACCTCTAACTTCATTACAATCAAATGATTGACAATCCTCAGTTGTTCTTGCGGGACTCACACAATAATATTCACTCGGAGATAACGGATCACTTCCAGTGTAGAATATACAATTATTATCAGTATTACAACCAGTAGACGAACCATAAGATGAATATCTACATCCAATCATGCTACTGGTAGTACATATTCCTATATGGCAGTTCCAAGTCCATGTCGCCCCATTGTCATTGGGACAATCAGCAGCGTCACTGTCGCAGACATTGCAAACATCGCATCCGTTCAACGTATCACATTCTTCGTATTCTTTCCAACAAAAATTACAAAAGTCGGTGTCTTCATCGTAATCTATGCAACTGTCCTTACAAGTATCCAAATCTGTCATGTAGCAGTAGCCTCTAAAATCGTCCGAAGTGTTATAGTTCTCTTTGGTTCTCACACAACATGCACCACCTCTATTGCAAGGACTATCAATTGAATCAGGTGTACATGGACATGCATTAGGATACGGGAAGAAGTTCCCACCGTAATCATTAGAGCAAACCGCAACTGACGCCACCATAACGCATTTATTTTCCATATCCCCTACCGAAAATTCCTCGTCCTGATAACAACAAGCGCCCAACTCGCAAACACCAGAATCACTACAATCCCCATCTTCCACGAACGCCCCGCCCAGTTCCATACACTCAACTCGCCGAACGAATCCATCATCTTGATTATTATTGTCGATGCACCCTTCACCTACACAACAAACTCCAATTTCACACATAAAGTCAGAGCCGTCACAAGTCCTTCCTATAAATGGTGTTCCATTGTATTCTATTATACATTCACATCTTGAAACACCATCAAGACATTGCCCAGTTTCGGTGCAACACATCTCATTTAAATGCCATCCACAATTTACATAGGAAGTATCTTCGTATTCAGCATATTTTTCAACACATTCATTTTCATTCGCTGTACATGCACAACTACACGAACAAACATCTCCCAGTCCATCATCAACATCGCCGTCGGCCGTACAAGACACCCATAGACTATTGGTAGTATTATCGTAGCAATAATCTTCGGTTGCCGTCCACCCACATTCTTCATCAATAAACCCACACTCATCGTCTTTTATCTCACTATCTATATTACAACAAACACCACAGCATGAATTATTTTCACATGTGAATTCCTCACCAAACGCACCATTCCATACCTTTTTAATTAAAGTTTCTGCTTCGGTATCTGTTATACATTCCTTACCTAGAACAACATTACATACGCAACCTTCTTCTGGGTCTTGTTCACAACAAGGTCCGTTAATATTACACTCATCAACAACGCATACAGATAGACACTCTGGTGGGAAATCCTCTACATCACAACCTGTATCCGGGGGAATATCTGCTGGCCATCCCCCAATACAATTCTGGGGTGTGTCACCGTTAATATACATAGGTGTGCCCAGAAGTTGCATTTCACATATCCAAGGAATCATTACTGCACATTGTTGACATCCTTCATTTGAACCATGACAACATGCAGTTGGGGGTTCACATTGGTTATCGTCACACATTGCACCTTCCAAGAACTGACCTTCTTCTTCTTCACATTTACTCCTCAACATGTCCACGCATGGGGTGACTGCATCATCAAAACAACACGCAAAAATATTATCACATTCTTCGCAAGTAGTATCGGCACCAGCCCAAGTTCCATCATTGTTGGTACAATCCAAATCCATTATTTGTTCCACACATGTACCGTCATCTAAACAACACGCACCCAAAGGCGAACATGGACTATCATCGCAAATGGTATCTTCTCCTGCGAATATACCACCTTCATCTTCACAAACTATCTGACGAACACTATCCTCGCATTCTTCATAGGGCCAATCATCTATGATGGTACAACAGGCACCAACTTTGAAACATGCATCACATTCATATTCACCAGCAATCCATTTAATTTTGTCTACATCCCCTCGTTCATATGCAATACATTCGCACTCGTATTGATACATGACATCTCCACCATACCAATCTTCACTAATGCAACATTCCCCCGCGTCATCGCATCCGTCTGGTGCAATCATACAACACACACCTTCTTCAAAACTGGAAGTGTTAATATCCCCACAACTCTTACAAGCATTTCCACCCATACCTGAAGGGTGTAGAATTTCCGAACCATGCCAAACTCCTGGAGTTAATCTCCCATCGTCAGAAGTCTGGTCGAAACAATCCCATACATTGGTTTCTATACAACTACCATCTGGTAATGCACAACCGGCAGTTTTAATGCAGGGGTTCTCATCCATCTTCCAATCATCCGAAGACATATGATTCCAATAATTTGCATCATCGCATTCGTGTGGATGATATTCTTCGTCTTTCAAAAAGTCTTCACAAACAAACTTCCAAAAATCATTATTACAGGCTCGTTCTTTTAATTCACTTGCAGATAATTCAAGTTTAATATTTTTTGGATGATTCGCCTCTTGATTCCACCATTCCATAGGAACTTGTGTAGAAGACCCTCCCCAAACATTTGAATCATATACGACAATGACTGCACCCATTCCATTCCGTTTATATACAACCGTACAACCATCACCGCCGCAATGACCAACAATTGCTTCTCCTTTTTTCTTTGGTATTAAACCACTGCTCGAAGAACAAGCAAAAGAAAAGGGCTGCATTTTATCTTCATCATTTTCTCTATGTAGAAATGGTCGTTTTGTTCTCTGACAACACGACATACTGACTTCAGAATCTGGGTCATCATCGAAATCATTTATAAAGTTTTGACTACCTGGTTCCAGAGTTTCAAATTCAAAGAAAAGTTCAGGTTCACTTTCGTCAGACTGCCATGCACAGAAGTGTGCAAAATCATACAAAACATTTGCAACTTCTTCACCCGTCATACTCACCATCGGAGTTTTCACATCTTCTTCACAATGTTCAACATAATATGTCGAATCCACATCAAAAAAAGAAAGTTTACTTCTACAACTCGGCATACTTTCAACAGGTGAACCACTTGATTCTCCCATTATTATAAGTTTACCACCGTTCTGCACCCACTCTCTTACCCAACCCCATTCTTCAATGGGTGGTGGAATTGTAACAATATCAGAACCGCACAAGGGAACACTATCTACATTATCAGTATTTCCATAATTTTTTCCGATTGCACCAACGAATGCTAAAGTATGACATCCAATATTTTCTTCTGTGCAATGCATCGTACAATCACCTTGCGGTAATAGTGGACCATTCCAATTATCTCTCCAATCTTTAAACACAGACGGTGACCAAGGAAGTAAACCCATTGGTGATTGAAATTGATAAAAAGAAACTTCTGGTGGACTAAATTCTGAATTTGCACCCGCACCCGAAAACCAAGAACCGTATTCTTCATCGTCCCAACAATCATTCCATTCACATTCTCCACTAGGATATTTTGTCCAATCTGCTGGTCCCCTGTGCCAACAAATATCTCCCATATGAAGATTGTTTGGGTCACCATCATCATCACCCCAACCACTTGGACTATCACCCTGATTTGGAATAGGTTCTTCGGGTGCGCCCATTTCAAAATCATCAACCGAACTTGTTGTTCTACCTAATGCACAGATTCTACAATCTGTACCAGAAGTCGAAGAATATTGAAACTCATTATCCTTACATCTTTTATTTCCGCAACAGCAACATGTTTTTTTGGTTCTCATAATATAGTTCTATATTATTTATTATAGACAACCACACAATCCATCGTGTGCATTTGGAACATCAAAGAAGTAAATGTTTTCTGGAATAGTTCTATCTGGTTCTTCCTCGTAATCATCATTCTCTACGGGGACTACTGCTTCAAGAACATGATTAGGAATTCGATACATTTGGACAATGTGTCCTCTGAACTCAACGGGACCATCTTCGATTCCGTTTCCATCATCATCTTGAAGTTCACATGGGTCTACAGAAATTCCTGTTGCAGGGTCAATCTTAAAATAACCACCAACAGGCATCATCTGATATGCTTCTGGATAATCATTATATTCATCGTCTGCGGCATTAACACCAGGTCCAACAAATACATCTCCCGCATCTTCTGTTTTATTTAACAACTCATTAATATTATATGCAGGGTGACTATATTTTTCGTCTCCATCAGTTTGAATACCTCCCGTCATCCCACCACCAACTTCTACAATTGACAGCGGACTCTCTCCGTCAACATCATCTATAATTTCACCGTCCACTTCATCAATAAAATCTTTAGGCCACACTTCAATTTCTTTCCATGAATATTCGTAAATACCACCTCGTGGATTATCTGTAATTTTTTGTGCTTCCGTTAATATCGCAAGGAAAGTATATTTATTGTCTGTCTTGTCACAGCAAATTGAATGTCGATATACATTGAACTTCTCTTTAAGATTTAAAAGATGAACATGATCATTCATTTTATTTCTAATAGGTTCTTTAATTTCTTTTTGAATCTTCTTTAGTATCTCACCTTCAAGGTCTGTTTGATCAAACATAGTTTGCCAAGAAATATCATTTCGTTTTCCTTGTTTACCATCAGTTGCATAAGAACCCAAGAAATCATATGAAAGTTCGTTGTAGTTATTATATGGTGCATCATAATAACCAAATAGTTCAGAGTCATCATATTTTCTTCTGGACTTTCTATCGACATTCATAGGTTCTTTCATATTAATGGATGTGTCTATGTTATCTGGAATAAGTTTATATTCTTCTATTCTTCCACCGTCTCTTATTTCCCCCCATTTTTCAGCATCTCTATGATAATCATAATCTATAAGTTCCCTTTGACCCCACCATTCGGCATCGTTTTGTTGATGTTGTGTTGTAAAGTCTAAATAATCAAAATATGGATCACTATAGTTTGGTTTTATTAATTCATAATAAGAAGAATATGCACCCCTGTGCCACATTGATAAGTGGTCATATTCATTAGTGATTTTATGCGAATGTATTACTGGATTCCCGTAATCCGATTCCTCCAAACCTTCGTTCCGATCGTCACTGAAAATATAAGTTCTATTACCACCAAGTTCCCTAAACTTAACAGGATTTGTGTCTGCAATCATTTTTCTAATAGATTTGAAATGATAACCATCAAAGTCTGCCCAAAACATGTAATTAACACCCATTTCGTCAACGGTTACAGCATTTTCAGCCAAGTTGTTCATGAGGTGTATTAAATTTGGTTGATGTGTGTCTTTCCCCCAAGGGTACATGTTTTGATTTTTCTTCAGCCAAACATAGTTAGCAGTTGTTTCAATTTCCATATCATTTTGTGCATGACTATATTCGGTTGAACCCGGATTAAAATACTTTTCTGCTAATACATTAACAAGTCCTTCATCATTACTACCACCAGATGATACACTCGAAGATGACACCAAGTTTCCACCGATAGATGAAGTTAAGTTTGCATCTTTTGCCCCTATTTTTCCGATGAAATCCTCATCCATATAATCGAGTTCCACCCAATTTAACAGATAATTCTCACAAGACATAAATTCAATATCCCAACCAATACCGGCTTTAACTGCGCCCATGACAATCTCTTTTGTCGTCTCATCACCAATGAAAGTAATTCCACTAACACACAATTTTAAAGTTTGTCTGGAATTGTCAATTCCAGGATTCTCAATATCAATTGTTATTGTTTCGTTTCCTTGTAGATTATAATAGTCGCCTGCAGCCCCATATTCTTTTATTGTTAAAGTTCCCGTAACAGCAGTTCGAGTAAGACTTTCTGTTATAATCAAACCAGTAAGTATATCGCGAGGTGACCCTTCCTCTATTGGAAGTATATCTAGAACACTACCATCAGGTTTTTCTAAAAATATACCATGAATAATTATACCATTTATTTCTTTTGACATACTATATTATTTATACTTCACAATTGTGGTTGTTCCTGGAGAAACTTCACCAGTCATCAATAAACTAACCTCTGATAAGAAATTAGGAAGAATGTCTGCCGACAATATCCGAATAACTTTCTTCTTATCATTTGAAATTACTGTATCTTGTTCAAGTGTAACGACACCAATGTCAGAAGAAAGTGAAGATGTCATATAGTCGTATAATACCGTTCCAGTCATTCCGCAAAGATTTTGAAAACTGAAATAATCACCAGTAATTCCTTCACCTTCAACATATGAACTGTATGGACTTATATACTCTGTTTCATATTTGAAATTTACAACACTATCTTTCATTAAAGTTTTCTTTTGTATCTTTGCAAAAGTAGCACCCGCAGTAGCACATTGTGGAGCAGAATCATTTGGACCAGTAAAGGAAATACAACTTGTGTCACTAAAGTGTTGTTTGTAACATCCCGTTTCACCGAATCCAGAAATAAGTTCATATTCCGATGCATTATTCTTTCTAAAAATATAAATTTCATCATTTTCTTGTAACGTACCAGAAGATTTTTTAACATCTATTTTATGAAAAATTTTATCATAATTATCGACAACACCAGATATATCTTCATCAATTCCACCAGTTAATCCAGTGTCTCTTTTTACTATAATATCTCCTTTTTCGGGTTCGATATTTTCCATTATAAAATAACTATTGCCATTTAAAAAATTATTAAAAAGTAAATTAATTTGACTACTTGATTTAACCCAATCTGTATGGATGTCTGTTATATTATTTGATAACATTATTATCCACCAAAACTTTGGGGTGCCATAAAAAATGGTAGAAATTTGTTCTGGAGTATCACCATCACGCACAACATAATTTGAAAATGTTTCAGGACTATTAATAAAATTTTCTGCAAACGATACTCTCCGAAATATATCTTGAAGTTCTGTATCATTATATTGAAATTTAGAAAATTTATCAAAATACGACATAGTTTATTGGTGTTGCGGAGCAGGTGGGCTTTTAGTCGACCCAAATCCGTTACCTTTCCTATCCCTAGACCGTCTCCATTGACTTCTCGAATATAAACTTGATCCTTGCTGGTCTGTAAGTGCAGGTTCGAGTTCGACAAAACTGATTGAAAGATGCACAGCCGCAGGAGTGAATCTATCAGTGAACCATATCCCTCCCTCAACATTTCCTGTATTTTTTATGCTTACGTTAGTAAGCACAGAGGGTAAAGGACTATTAATGAAAGAATCTCTATCGCTCCGAATCGCACCTCCATATGCGTTAAATTCCTCAATCCACCAAACGGCAGGGTGAATGGTTCGCATATAAGGGTTCTCTGTACTTGCCCTCGGATATGCAAAATTTTGGAAATAATTCGATATATTTTCAACATTCTCAATATCAGAATAACTCTGGGGAACTAACACCCAAGAAAAATGGTGTTCTCTATGATTCCCGCCTTGGTATACACTATCTATCTGACTCATATCTCTATCACCCGCCACTTTTGACAAGTGAAAAATGTCTCTCAAATCAGTTGTTGTGCCAGCAAATGTGGAATAAAATTCTCTCCAACTGCTTTCTGAAATATCATAAATAGCGCCTTTAGCCTCACCTTCTCCCAATCCATATTGTATCTTATTTACTGTTTCGTGGTTTGTTGGTAAGGGTAATGTAAGATCGCACAACCTTTTTCCACCCGCAGCCGAAGTACCAACCTGCTTGGGCGCAGCGCCACGAGCCCTCGTTGTTGCCCCAAATTCAGCTGCCACAAAATTTATCCAAACAGGAATATCCAACGAGCTGCCTCCTGATGGAAATTGTATGGATTTACCATCATTCGTGTCGTAACCAGAATCAAGACCCCTTCGAGACTGATTGCTTCTGTTTTTTGCTTCCTGTAACCTCTTTAAATATCTTGATCCCATATTTTTTATTTCCTATATTTGTGGTAATATATATTATATATGCCATATAAAACCAAATACAAAGTAAATAACCCCATAAAATATATTGGAAATCCCCAAAACATCATCTGTCGTTCATTATGGGAAAGACGAGTGTGCAGATATATGGACGAAAATAAAAATATTATCAGGTGGGGAAGTGAAGAATTGTCAATTCCATACTATTCACCTGTAGATAGTAAAATGCACAAATATTTTCCAGATTTTATTGCAGAAATAAAAACACAAAATGGAACAAATTCTACCTATATAATAGAGGTAAAGCCGAAGAAACAAACGAAGCCCCCAAAGAGAGGGCGAAAAACGAAAACTTACATCAAGGAGTGTATGAGATATAGTGTAAATGAAGCAAAATGGGAATCTGCTGAAAAGTATTGCGGAATTAAAGGATGGAAATTTATCATTCTTACAGAAGACACTATATTACCATAAAATAATAAGATGGGATCAACAGAGACATCCAAATTGCCAACTAACAGCATGATTTCAGATTTTAAATCTGACTTTCTTTCGAATGGGGTTGCCCGGCCATCCAGATATGAGGTACGAATGAGCGGTCCTGCGGGGGGTTACGATGGGCTACCAGATGCTTTTGATGGTGATGCTTGGTTTCATGCCGATTCTGTGGTATTACCTTCAAGGGAATGTGTTACCATACCAGAACAATGGCACGGACCTACATTCACGATACCGATTGGTGAGAAATATCCCAGCAGTGTTGTTATTTCTTTTTTGGTGGATGACTATTGGTCACAACGACAATGGTTTGAAGCGTGGATGGATCAAGTTAGTCTGACCGATGCGATGGGCTCGTCTAAAATCAATAAGTGGATGATGTCGATTGATGTTTTAGATGGGACAACTAACCCTGATGGCGGAGATGCAAGCAGTGGAACTTTTAAATTCGATTATGTTTATCCATCATCAATTATGCCCATTCAACTAGCATCCGCCGCAAGAAATGATTATGTAAGACAAGTAGTATCATTTGAATATCGAGACTACTACTTCACCGCTGTTTAAACAAGAAATGGAAATATAATATGAAAACAAATAAACTATCATCCCTACTATTAGCAGATATACCCAAATATGAACTAAATGTTCCTTCTAGTGGTAAAAGTATAAAATACAGACCTTTCTTAGTAAAAGAAGAAAAGGTTCTTCTGATTGCTCAAGAATCGGGTTCAGAATCTGAAATGATAGATGCAATTAAAAGAATAATAGAATCATGTACAGAGGAAGTGACCGATGCTGGGGCGATTCCCATTTTCGATGTGGAATACATTTTTCTTCAACTTAGAGCAAAATCTGTTGGAGAAATAATAGAACCGACAATAATTTGTTCAGAAACTGGAGAAAAGATAACTTTATCCCTAAACATTTCAGATATTACACCAAAGAAGGTAAAAAACCACACCAAAGAAGTAAAAATCAACGATAATATTGTCGTTGAACTTGAATATCCCACCCTAAATCATTTAAATTCTAGTGAAATATTTATAGATTATTTAAATCCTTCATCTTTTTATGATATTCTTTCTTCTTGTATTGTTAAAATACAAACAAAAGGGGAAGTTATTGATGCAAAATCACTTCCACATGAAGAAATTTCCGAATTTGTGGACAATTTAACAAACAATCAGTTTGAAAAACTTTTAGACTTCTTTTTGACATCACCAAGAATCGAATCAGTCGTGAAATATACCACATCCGATGAAGTGGAAAGAGAGGTGGTGTTGTCAGGACTCTCGGATTTTTTCGGTTAATACTCGCACATACAAGTTTGTCCGAGTATTATACTATATCATTCCAAATGATGCAACATCACAACTATAGTCTATATGATTTAGAAAATTTGATACCTTGGGAAAAAGATATATACCTTTCTCAGCTAATTGAATATATAGAGATAGAAAACGAAAAGATGAAGATGCTACTACTGGAACAACATAGGCAAAATGCATAGAATTTTAATACTTTAAGGAAATGTAAATGAAAAATAATATTAAAAAGTCGATAATTTCACATTTCAAAAAAAGAAAATCTGGCGAGTTGAATATCAATCCGTCAGAAAATAAAGCAATACCACAGTTCATTCCATCTTCTCTTTTAAATAGAGAAAAAGAAAACCAAAAAGACAAAATTAGTCCTGTTCTTTCTGATGTTGCAACGGCACTTTCAGCAGTTACCGACAAGTTGAGTATTTTTTCCAAGCAAAATAAAACCCAACAAAATTCGACAACGATTAATAACGCAAATAAAACCCAACAAAATTCGACAACGATTAATAACGCAAATAAGAACATCAATTCAAATATTGCCAACAACGACAGAATGTATAGTTATAACTATAAAACCATTCAGAAAATAATGTCCCCCAATCAAAGCATCCCTGCAAAACTTAACAATATGGGTGTTCGACCAGAACAAAATGTCAATAATATCAATAATGTTAAACGGGACACCAACAATTTTAATAAAAATATACAGATATTAAAAAAGATGCATGGTGTATCGTTGATTCAAAATAAACCAATCACAAATAAGACTAATACACAAGACATCACCAACGACAATCAACACACTTCAGTATCAAATATACTGAACAAAAAACAAACAAATGTAAACAAAAACGCAAGCAAGTCATATCGAATAAGTAAACATACCATACAAAAAATTAGGGATGGAAGGGTCAACGTACCCAAAGAAATCAAAGGATATAAAGACGGTGGTTGGATCCCACCATCCGACAACGGAAAAGGTACATTAGTTGCGATGGCAGAGGGTCGAGACCCAGGAGGGGAATATGCGATTCCTGGTAAAGTGATATCTTCACAACAGAAATCTAAATCATTACCTGAAATATTGCAAGAAAAAAAATCAACAAGTCGGACTGAACCGAAAAATATATTGAATATGCAAAACAATAATCAAGCAAGTCTCCAAATAGAAAAATCCATGAATAAATTAAACAATTTAGTTAAACAAATTGGAAATAAAAACGCCAGTTCACTTGGAGAAAATGCTTCGTTAAAGATGGAGCAAAATTCTAACAATAGAAACAAACCCGTAATTCCACCGCCCATCGTTATAAATAACACCTCAACAGAGCCAAAATCAAATAATAATAATGGGAGAATCATCCAACAAAATAACCGCGCGTTTTTAAAATCACAAACCGCATTCCCCAAATGGCGTCAAGGATTTGGATAAGAGAAAAGGGAGTTCCGAAGAACTCCCTTTTTCAATAGAAGATAGAAATCGAATTACTCGTTCGCTAACTTTTCAAAATATGATAGAGCATCCGTATCTTCTTGGGGTGTGTCACTGATTGTTTCAGAACCACTAGAAACCTCTACATCCTCAACGGTTGCAGTGTTTTCTTGTGTTGTCTGGCGAATGTCAGCACCGAGAGTTGCATCTCGTTTCACTTTCAATTCATCATATGATTTGAAATTCGCTTCATCAGT
>Ga0208299_1000631_pt1 | contig 31220 bp, 28 predicted proteins | sample 15_taG_FD_184089 | JGI IMG/M metagenome (GOLD analysis project Ga0208299, IMG submission 184089) | Marine viral communities from the Subarctic Pacific Ocean - 15_ETSP_OMZ_AT15312 metaG (SPAdes) (version 2) | ecosystem: Environmental > Aquatic > Marine > Oceanic | place: Pacific Ocean | collected...
GATGCTACGTCGTCTATGGATCCACTAAAATTAAAGGAAACTCCCGATCTTGAGCCTCCAATGGCAAACATATCGACATCAGTTAATGCAGAGCCTGCGCCCTGTGTGACCGTTGCGGAAGCGGAGATTGAGTTTATATAAATTGAGGGAATATCTATAGATTTTTGTGTGTCCGTCACTGTTATATGGGTCCAGGTATTTAGAGGAAGGGGATCATCAGTTGTTATTGTGGTGGTCCCTCCGGCGTACATCTTTCTATAAACGATTGCTGTGCCGCCCGGATTTATTTGTAAAACCCTCCTGAAACTTGTTGCCGCGCTTCTTTGCCAAAAAAGCACATATCTCGTGCCCGTGTTGTTAGATTGCTTAATCCAGGCGGATATTGTAGAATCGTTTTCCAGATCGGTATCTGATGTTCCTGAAAGGAACGCGGCGCCGTCAAATTGTACAGCTTCTCTTGGGTAAAATTCTGCGAAATAAGCTTCTTGACTTGCCGTTAAATGAACACCAAATCCATAATTTTCTTTTGTCCCTGCGATCCATTCCTCAACAAGGGGGGTTACATCCACCTTCATATTTTCATATCCGCGATCGAAATAGGCCGAATAGGTTGGCTCGGTATGATAATCTCCCCCCATGCGCGTCCAAGCTTCAGTACTAGAGGCCGACATCCATGTGGCGCCGATATTTCCCGGATAGACCACGTCTAGATATTCCTCCATATCCAAGCCAATACCTTCTTGCCATGACCGCGATACCGCATAGATATCCAATGTCATATGGCGAGGAACCGTCTCATTATGTGGAGCATTGGTCATTTTTAAATAAAAATTAACCGATCCACTGGCAGGCAGTTGGCTTGCGGCTCGGTCGGAGATTATTTCCCCAACAGGAAATTTAATTAAAAGTCGTTCTAGTTCGGTAGAGCCCGAAGATGCTTGACCATAAATCGAAAATGTCTCTAAAATGTCAGACTCACCCATATTTGCATTGGTGCCACGTTGTGTTAAATTCGACCGAAATGCATTGGTAATAGTCGTATCAGCATTGGCAAAATATTTTTTAACAGCCATTACCTAATTGCCCCCTTAATATCCAAAGGCGGATATTTTATTTCGAAAACCGCATTAATTGGAGCCTGTACATACCTGCCGTCGGCCGATTTTAATTCATTCAGATTTTTGAGGCTCGTGGATGCGTAATTGGTTCCTTTTTTTAGAATAATCTCTACTTTTTTAGTGTCGACAACACCTCGGGTCGCATTAAGCAACGTATAAATATCCGTTATATAGAGCGGCTCCCCCAAGAGAAGGGGATCATAAAATTTATTAACTAAAGCGGCTTGACAGGCATTCAGCACATCATATTTATTAACGTCTGGATCACAGAAAACCTCAAAATTAATTCCCACATTAATAATGCGTCCATCGAGAACATCAATAGTATCATTAATCATCTTATAATTTCCTAGCCACATTTTTAGATTTTCTTTTAAGCTCATGGGTGCTTCGGCTAGGTTCCCGTCCATATTTTCGGCCAAGATATATAAATTTAGATTTCGCTTAAAGGAATCGGGATCCTGTACGATGTTGCATCTTTTTACAGCGCCGAATCTCGATGGCATCGCATAAATAAGAGCTTCATAATCTTTTTTAGTGACAGCCCGGTTTTGGGTAGTGAAAAAATCCCGAGTGCGGATCCTAAGTTCTTCCGCCGAAGGGTTTGCTACATCCCCCAAAATGGGATTCACATTGAATAATTCTAAAGAGTTCCGTACTCCAGCCACTGTGTTGGCATCCAAAGTAGAGGGATTATTAAACGAAAAGGTTGAGGACGCTACCCTAATGACAGTACCGGCGGCAGCGTTTACATTTCCATTTAGGTTGACGCGATAATCTACACTTAGGGTCGTACTTTGGGGAACTACTCCCAACTTATCGCTGCGCAATAATTGAGAGGGATCGAAAGACGGATCAGAAATATAATTTCTCGCATGCAGTTGGAGAACGATATTGGACGGGTCGACGGGCGAAGCTTCGGAGTTTTCCGCATCCGAACCAAAGCCAAATTGCATATAAGAGGAAGCTCCGTTAGTTTTTAAACAAAATCGTCGAGGTACCGAATAGGGACGCATAACCATGGGGACTAAATCCGATTCTTCTGTTCTGGAGGTAACCTCCTTATAAATGACGTTTTGTGAAAGATAATCCACCTGATAATATTCATTGCCATCGCCATCGAAGACCGAGAGAACCTCCGCCACCAATGGGGCAGTCAGGTGTACTTTTCGAAATTTCTCATAGTTTCCAATTGGGAATACTTCCGTAACTATTTTTCCCGATACCACTTGCCCAGATGCCTTGACGGCGTAACTGATTGGAACGCCCGTTCCTGCATTTACATTTCCTACTGTAACCTCATTATTAGGATTAGAAAAATCTACGTTTTCAGTTAATAAAAATGTTACTCCCGAAGTAGAAGAAAAGGAACTTCCCTTCTTTAAGATCGGGAGATAGGAGGTATTAGGGCCGAGGCCTGGATTATTGGCCGGCACAATGATATAAAAATCTACTATGCCGGTCGACGAGGGATTGCCGCTATAAGTATAACCTAATTGCTTCGATAAACGAAGCACGTTTTTGTATTCCGCTGCAGAGTCAAGAAAAGATTCGTTGGCTTGATAGTCGAGATAAAAAGATAAAATATCCCCCACATACGCAACCGTATCAAGCATCAACGAACCAAAAGAAACTTCTTTAAAGTCTTGATAAGTTTCTGGGTAGTATCGCTTTGCGTAATTGACTAGCTCCTCTTTGATCGAAGCAAAGTCTCGACTGGTATAATTAATAGGTACTTTTTTCGTGGCCATGTATAAGTTTCCTCATTACTAATAAATAGGTAATGCTAAAATATCCTTCAGATTTAGTGGTAGAATCGTGAATTTAATCGCGATTGAGACTGAATTAGTTTCGAATTGAGATGGATTGGCAGTTCCTTCATTAAATATAATATCATCTATAGAAATGTAATCCATATATATTTTCGCTTGCGCGACTAATCTGTCACTTATCTGATCATAGGTATCCTCGACGTTTCCTAAGAAGAGAAAGTTTCTCATTCCCACCCCGAATTCGGGATCCATCATCCTCTCTCCCGGGCACGTCAATACTAAAGTTTTTAAATTTTGTTTAGTCATTTCCTCAATTGTTTTGGTTAATCCATAAGGACCGTCTTCCGCTGTAATTGTTAAAGGAAGTGCTGGTGAAAATCCTGCCATTATTTATCCTCCTGGTCTACGTCGCATCTGTCAATTGGTTTTGGGCGCAACATCTTGCGCATCCACCAGGGCATCCGGACTGATTTATCACCCACTTTAATTTTGGGAAAGGAAATTTTAGCTTTTTTGTCATTTTTCTCTTTATCTTCTTTTTCGGGGTCTTCATAATCCAGATCTCGTATATAATAATTAGTTCTAAACATTTTTCTAAGAGTTTTCTTTGTCCTTCTAAAGGTCTCCTGATCCCAGCTTCGAAATTGACTCAAAGATCGCCCTCCCGCAACACCGCCCGCATCTTCGTAATTCGTACCTGTTTTGGGAGAATTTATCTCTTCCCATTCCTGCCCGAGCGCGGGGAGGAACCCCTCTATGGTATAAATAGTCATCAATGAAAGCAAACTAGATAAAGGAAAACAATAATTAAACAAAGTTTGGTACTCGGGGCTTTCTACCATTTGATTAACCAAGCAGGTCGTATCATATTGGCTCATCAATACTGCCGATATTTGCTGTTCATTATCAATTGGAATTTCGGTGGATAGCAGGGGAATAATGAGAAGATCTTCGGGGTCTCCCGCTACCTTATAAGATTTAAAAGACAGAGCATCTAACGCGGAGATAGCCGACAAGGCGTCCGTCTTATTACTATAGGCCGCCGGGATAATACAGGAAATTCTTAACCCAAAACTCCAACTCTTCCACCCATCTTTAATTTTATACTCAGACAACACTGCTTGGTTTGAAGTTACCCAAGCTTGCCACTCCTCAATATTTGTAATGGTAGATTCGCCCAAAGGAATGGGGCTTAAAGGAAATTCTCCTCCAAGATTAACCGTAACGGGGCACTCGGGGCATTCGCCCGATTCATAACTCTCAATTGTGATGTATTTTTCTAAAACAAAAGGGAAAAAATCTGATTGTGTAGCTTCAGCCATAGTGACGGGGTTTAAAGTGGAGAGATAATTTCCTGGGATGTGACTTTGCATTGTACTATCGGGGACATCCAAAGGGCCCGCATCAGTAAGTGCACCAATCATCCAGGCGGGGGAGCCAAAAACTAAACTAGATAAATCATAAATACCTGGCTCAAGTGCGGAGCGGCAGCTTTGGGATACTTCTTTTAAACTCTCTGCGATATATCTCCTCAAAATTATCCGTGCGTATTTGGCGGTGGCACTCATATATTTATGAAATTGTCGGTTTTTCTTTATTTTTTTCCATGAACCTGTAGGTTCTTCCCATCTTTGAGTAATATAATTAATTTTATCGAGAGCGTCCTGTTCATCGGCTGTGGGAGTAATATCTCCAATCTCAACTTTTCTGCCAAAATTTTGGACTACTTGCTCTAAAAAAATATAATAAAAAGTTTCTTTTTTAAGTTGGCCCGTTAAGATCATCTTACGAGTTATTTCTAGAAGATCTTTAGACATCTTCTCGGCAATATAACCGAATAAAACCTCATCAAAAGTTTCTGGATATTTGGCCTCAAACAGGGAGAAGACTGGCATTCCTTTAATAAAAGCTTCTACCACATAAATTCGCGTAAGGGCAATGATGGTCCCCTCTATAGCTGCTGCAGCTTCTTTTTCTAAAATGCGAGCATAGGGTGGTTCGATTACACAGAGGGGGTTATATTCTAAACGTGGGTCATCTTTAAATTTATCGTTTAATTTATTTACGCGGCGGGAAATATCATCAAAATCCACAATAGGTTTCCGTTCACAGGCATCTACTTCGGGTACCATAGCATCATAAAAGCCGAGCCAGCCGCCATACTTGGGGGGTTCGATATAAAACGGCGGCATTTCCTCCGAGCCTCCATACTTTTCATAATCCGTTAAAATTTTAATTTCAGGAGATAATTTAGCATCGAAACCAAAATCAAAAGAGCGCGCATTTTCGGAAATTTTCAGTGCTAGCTTTCTCAGAAGTGACGAATGAATATAATTAAATAATTCGCCCGAGCAAAAAGAGGCTACACTGCTGGCTCTTTCGGCTTCCATCGCCTGGATACAGGAATTATAAACCATTTTACCAAAAATCTCGGCTTGGGGAGATTCTTTAAGTTGGGGAAACTCAGGTTCACTACTATATTCTAATTCCTGGATGTTAGTCTCCAGTACATCAGTGGGGGCGCGTTTTGTTGCTGTATCCGAAGGAGGGGTGGGGCCCGTTGGCAATGTCACCCCCTCTGCAGAAAAGGGAGGGGGAGTAGTATAAAGGGAATCTATATAATTTTGAGAACCGGTAGAAATATATCGGCTTCCCCCATAAGAAACCTTATCATCAAATAAATTATTTATGGAGACACCAAATGCAGTCCCCCACGCGGGGTTTCCTTGCAGATCTAATACAAAATGCTCGTATTGGATCTCCGACCAATACTGGAGTTTTTTACCGGAAAAAGGGGTGTCAGTGACATCGACTTCATCCCACCCATCGTAGCGGAGTATTAAATCGCTTTGTTTGATGGGTGTATAGGGGGCCAGCGGCATCACAAATTTAATATCACTAGTTGATAAAAAATTGGGATACATGGCGGCTAATTTATTCTGTAGATCAAGGGCCACGGTGTCTGGGAAAACTCCTATGATGGGAGACTCCTTGTTAGTGGAGACGAGGGGCCAATAAGCATTTTTTCTATCCCCGTCATAACCGTCAGCTACTCTTTCGAAATAACCCAACTGACTCGATACATCATCTCCAAAGAGGCGCTTATAAAAATCCGTGTGTTTTTTAAAGCCCGTTCCCCGAATATCACTTAAAATCAAATTTAATAATCCACGGCGCCCGATCAGATCATTCAGAAAAATTTCGTTAACTGCATCGTACATCCCATCAAAGGCTTGGGTGGTAGCTGCGGCCGTAGACACATCTGTGTTAGGGAGAATCCCCTTTTCGGGACATTCGGGATCATTACTTACTAAGTCAGGCAATTTTAGTTCGCCGAGGCCGGCCAGGAGATTGTTCAGGTCGTCCAGTAATTGATTCTGTCTGGCGCGTGCTGCAGCCTGTTGATGATCTATTTCGTCGGGCGTCAGTCCTCTATTTGATAGCATTGCGGCGCGCGCTTTCTCAAAATCTTTGATATTTGAGAGATCTCGACACAAATCGGGATTAAATGGCAACGAAAGCGGTGGACTTTCGAGGAAGGGCGTTATAATGGAGGGGTCAATAACGTTGCCCAGGCCCCCAAATAGTTTTGTTATCCCATCATCACTTATATCCCCCATGCAAGTGCAGTCGGTTTGAATAATTTCTTGAACATACGCCAAAGTTGCCGGTGATGGAGTTCCCCTCAATAAATTTTGAGCCTCTTGGTTGGTCAAAGTGTCGCTAACCTTATTGATAAAATCTTCCACACAGTCCTCGCCCACATTTCCAATGGAGTTTAGAGCCTGGAGAATGTCATTGAGGCCTTTCGCGACCTCCGCATCATTAGCAGAGGGTCCACAAATGGCGGCCTTTAAAGCGTCTTTAAGGTTACTTCCACCAACCAAGGTAGCAGCGTCTTTTAAAACCTCGCAAGATAAATTTAAACTAATATTTACAATCATCTTCAACGCGGTTGTGATTAAATTAAAAACAAGCAACTCGAAAGCGTCTTCGCCAGCCTGAATGATGAGACCTGGGATGTCATTAAACGGGCCGATACGCTTGGGTTCGAATACAGGTAGAGTTATTTCGGCACTTACACCATTACCACTACAAAAATCCAACTCTATGGTTTTAAAAATGTCCGTGAGGGGCGGTGCGATCATTGGTGGCTTGGGACATTCTTTAAGCTGTTTTACCAGCGACGATACTAAATTGGCGCCAGGAACCTGACTTAGGGCGTCTAATACGACTTCAGAAGATATCAAATTATTTTCTACTAAAGTCACTATTCCTTCAATTAGGTGCTCAAAAGCTTCATCTGCTATATTGTCTAGCGCTATACCAACCGAACCTGCAGCGCCAAATTCAGTTGATGACGGGCGCATATCACACCCCTCACTGACAATAACTTCTTCTTTTCCATCGACTTCGGTGGTAATGGGAGTAAAACTCTGACATTCTTGGGCTCGCTCTGCCATCGTTTTGACAGATTTTTGGGTTTCCCATTTTTTCTCGGACCTTTTAGCCTTTTTCTCTGCCTTGGCGGCATCCTTTTCGGCCTGCTTTTCTTCCTTTGTTTTCTTCTCTTCTTCTTCTACCACCACCCGGATTGTAGTCGAAGTAGTAGTCTCAGTTCCAGTTGGAGTGGTGGTCTCCGTTGTACTTGTGGTGGTAGTCGTAGTACTGGTGTCCGACTCAATCGTCGAAGTCGTCGAAGTCGTGGATGCCGTGGATGCCGTGGATGTCGTAGCGCTTTCTTCGGTGAAATAAGTACTGTTGTCGGACACTGACCGATGATTAAGTTGTTGGGGGGTGGGGGGAGAAGTAGCCGAATATCCGAGAGAGGAGCCGCCAGAATTTCTTGGTACTGCTAAATACATGCCAAAGGAGCTTTTGTAATAATCGTAATCGGCTATCGCGCCGCCTAATTTCTCAATTTGGTCTCCGATGAATCCCCAATTAGAGGATGGCCCGATGGTGCCGGGGGATGTTTTGGCAGTTACAGATTTTCCCTTGGGCTTCTTAACGAGGATAGACTTCGGATGAGTGGCTCTAAAATTATCTACATCTTTTTGGGTAAGAGTAAATGTTCCAGGATATGGATACTCGGTGGATGACCAGTCATTTTCGTCTCCCACCCGTAGCAACCAGCCCAATTGGGCTTCATATTCCCCTTCGTGGTCTCCGGCGTCATGGAGGGACGTGACATGGTCCTGTGCAATCCGATCAAGAACTTTAAGATTTTCCTGGATTTTACACTCTCTGTCGGCGCATTCAGGCATTACGATTTCTCCTCTGATGCGGGTGTCTCGGTGAGTGGGATCTTGATCGTGATCTTTACCGGGCGGCATTCAAAAGCTGCGTGATCCTTGCTAAATGTGGAAAGGTCTACCGTGCCATACTTCCTTTCCTCTTGGGGGACATCTTCCTTTCTTTTACTATAAAATTTTAAAGTATCATAATCTATCCACATATATTCATATTCACTTTCGTCAGGAGGCTGGAACCACTGGTTTTTTTGACAGCCGGCGGGCCACTCAAGAATTTCCTCTTCTTTGTAGGGTTTTTCTTCGGAAGCAATTGGGGCCCCTGCCGATGCATATTGTTCTTTATGTAGTTTATCTATTTTTTTAGTTTGATAACTTACGCCGGCGCCTATATAACTCCCAGCTTGATAGCCAGCCTCCCACGGAAGGGGGATACTTGTAAGCTCGTCGACAGAATTTTTAATTAATTCTTGGAGACCTGGATTCATTTGGAAAAAGAGGCCTTCAAGCTGCTTATCGCTAAAATTCTTAATTCGTGAAACTACCAACGATTTTAAGGAGGTTTCGGCAGAAACTCCGGATGTTATGCAATCCAACCCCACATTGAGCAGGGCCGCCATTCCGCATACTCCCAATTTATCAATCAAATTAGTAAACAAGTCATCTAAATTATCTGCGTCTTCCAGTATCTGTGGCAAATTTTGGAAGACAGTATCTTCAGCGTCTAGTTGGCGCGCCCACTGATCTTTAAATCGAGCCAGTTGAGTTTTAGGACTATCTAGTTCGAGATCTTTCTTCTTTTTCTTTTCCATAGTATAACAAACTTGGTTTCCTAATTGCGCCATAAATAATTGGGGGAAATTTAAAATTTGGCCAAACATTTGGGTTCCCATAGCTACTACCGGCTTTCCTATGCCATGCAACACAGCATTAGCATTGCAATCACCGGGGGTTTTGGGAGCCGAAGTAGGTTCGACGGCAGAGACTTCAATACCCTCTATACCCACATAAACTGTGGCGAATTCTTGCCAGTGCATAGCTTCGTTGCCAGTAATATCTAAAACCACTTTGGGCAACTGGGCTACAATTAATGAAATATCCGAGTCATTAATTGGGGACATATTTTTAAATTCTTCGAACCCATTAGAAATTTCTTCTGGTGGGCAACCCATTTTTTTAGCCACCACCGACAGAAGAGAGAAATTATCATCAAAATTTAAAGTAACTTCTTCGAGTTTAGCTAAGTTTTTACGAAGAGGGTTGATAATACACTTATTTCGGCGCAAGAAACGAATTAATTTGCTCCGATATAACCGGAGTCCGTTGCCTATCGTACCGGAAGCCGTCGTCGGCCCGAAATAAAGACCGGGATAAACCGGGCTTTCTCCCTTAAACACCGCTATTTCGTAAGCCACCCCATAGGAAAACATTTTTGCGGTCGCGGCTCTAAAGAAGGGACGTATATCATCAGCTTTAAGGACAACTGATTTTGGTGCTGGGGATCCCCCTGGGGCGCCCGTCCCATCTTTATCGTCGGAATCGGCGCCCGAGGCGTTGGCATCCCCCACGTCATTCAACACATCGGCGCTGATGGTGATCAAAACTCGAATCTTTAAATTGGCTCTAGTGGGGACATAATAATCCGCAGCGGCCGCTAGTGGCAGCAACTTATTTACAGTTTCATCCGAGCTATCTTTATCATAAAACTTTAATAATTTTTGGAGCCCGGGTTTTATTTGATCGGCTTTGATAAAAGATATATTATTATCGCTCCCAACGTGGCTGTGGGGAGTAAGCATAGTAATCCAATACTCACAAGTTTTTTCATTTAAAAATGGTTCAGAAGAAGTACGCTCAGTCCAATCAGGAACAATCGCATCTGGGTTGGGTTGGCAAAATCCACATTTCGACGAAGGCGCAACAAGTTCAGGATCTAATTCACACAAGGAGAAATCTAAATTATCTACATCCCCCCTTTCGTCATCAAGCGCCTTTTGATTTTTCTCGGCGACAGACCCTCGGCCCAAGGTAGAGTCGATGACTGCCTCATACCAATCCAAAATATCATTTACATCAAGGGTATAACCAAGATATGGGCCTCCCCCGATGGCCGTCACTCCCTGGACTGTTTTTACATAGTCGACTTGCTTATAATTAAAAGTCTCGTAAACATATGAAAAATCTTCTAAATGTTCTTCTAATTTATCCGCCATGGAAAATCTAATGTCGGCGCCAAGACTATTTAAATTTAAAAAACTATCGGGCAAACGTTCTTTAAATTGTTCGCGCCACCATATTTGGCCAGGTTCGAACTCCATCTCCAAACTTTGGCTAAACCACTCACTTTTTTCGGTTCCATAATCTGGGATTATTGAAAGTGGGTCGGTACCGGGTGTGAATCCCGCTAACTCATTCCCCATTCCCTCTTCGACGAGACCCAGGGGCCATACATAATCCCATAATGTGTCTTGAGACTTACAGGTGGATATTTTAAGAAATGCGTTGCGGTAAGGATAGAAAATTTCGGGTACTTTGGACCACAAATAATCGAGCGCAGCAACGGATTTGAGGTCCATGAGATAAGAAATATGTTCGTAGAGATATAGTAAAAGTTCTGGCTGCGGGGATTTATAATCGGAGGAATGAATGTTTTCCAAATACTTTCGAATATATTCTCCCATCTCCGCCTTCATGAAGCGGTATACAATGATGGCGAATGTATCATCCCTGCCGGCATAATCTAACCGTTGATTAATATAGCTTCGTCTTACCAGGGTTTTGCGAGATAAATCGGCTTTTATATATTGGTCTTTACGGTGTTTGTTAACGCATGGGTCGATAACGTCTTCACCCGAGGTAACCCCACTGGAGGAATAAAGCTCATTCCAATATTCCTCCAAAAACCACGGATAATCTAAAGCGTGCTGATATCCCTCTCCGGCGAGTGCTTCTGCCATATGTCCATTCCACAGGTTCACGTTGGCGGCGTCTTGAGGTTCCTGGAGGGTTTCGCTGACCGTGCTCCGAATAGGTGCAGCTGCCACCGGCTGTTTGTCTATGATTTTGCCGTCTTCATCATACTCAGGCTCCATATATCCCAGGAAACCTCCCCAAATGGGAGACATAGAAGATGCGAACAGGCGAGCGAACTTTAGCAATGGCGCCGCATTCGCAAGGGGGTCATGCCCCCCGAAAAGGTCTCCCGAAAGAGGCCAATCTAAATATTTATAATCGAGAGGAGCGCTCATGGAGTTAAGTAGTCCTATTTAGTTTGCTATTGATATACCGGGCGCCGCCTGGTCTTAAATAAGTTAACTTAAGTTTGGAAATATTGACGCGACTGGTCCAGCTAGCTGGGATTTTTCCATTTACTAAATATTTGGGTAAAAAAGTGGATCCGTAATAACCCAACAGTGAGACCGAGAGTGGAATAATGGGGATCCCCGGAACATGTACATGGCTGGCTATTTGGGTGTTTAAGCCAATCTGGGCTGACATGAAATTATTTATTAATTTTGTATTATCCTCGATAGCGGTCACTATTGAAATAAGAGCTTGACGCAAATAATCACCTTTGGGTATGGGTTGTAAAAAGCCGGCTTCATCATAGTTGCCCGATAACAAATCAATGCCATATTTACTTTTATGGCCAGGGTCCAATAGGGTGGAAACCGGTTCGTCCATAGAGGCTACAATCTTTATTCCTTGGCGGGCGACAAGACGCAATGAATCCGCCTTGATCGCAATTGCTGATCGGTTTTGTGAATTTCCCACTCCTCCGTCGACCAAATTAAGATAAGTATCAATATCGGCCCGTTGGCTAATATAAACACGGGCGGCGTCCCCCTGGAAGCTCATATCTACATATTTCTTTTCATCGGCGCCTGCTGGGAAACCAGCCATTCGGCCCACCACCAAATCAATAGAGCCACATTTATCAGCGCCCGGGCCCCCATAACCAGTCTCAACACCAGCTTGTCTGTCTCGACCCAGAACTATCCACGCGTTACTTTTATTCTTAAAGACTTTTTCCCCTTTTGCCTTTTGAAAGTTGGGGATAGCCTCTATCATCGGGGTACCGTTTAGACCTTGAGAGGGATTGCGATCTACATTAGTCTGGGCGGCTGGGGTGAGTCCCGCAGTAGATCTGGCTTTTTGTTTCTTTCCCATGGTATAATCCTATATTATGGCATTGGTCCGGTTTGGTCGCTTCGATGCCATTCGTTCATCACATCATCACGAGCTTTTTGTTTTGCGGCTTCAACCAGACCCGCTTCGTAAGTATCTTCAAAATAATCTTGAGTCCCGTTAAATTGACCGTCCCAGGATCCATGATTGCGGGGGATTTTATCAAAGACGCGTGGACGTGGGGTTTGGTTTAATCGTAACTCCCAATGCCACCGCTCGGATTTGTCTCCTCCGACGGTGCGGAGAAATCCATATTTCCACGCATTTAGGCAGAGCCATCGATACATTGGGGAGATTCGACCGGGTTGAGGCTGGTCGCCGGTGCCGGCCATCCCCGAACTGGTATCAAAAGCATATCCCGTCAGGTGCCCGTAAGCATAATCCGTTGTGGTCTTGGGCATCCCAGTCAGGGGGGTGCACACACAATTGCTCGTCAATTCCTGGCCATCGGGGGTGCAGTTGTCCAGCCGCAGGGTCAATTGGGATTTATTAAACATGCGCTCATCTCTTTTCGTTTTATTCATGAATTCATCGCTGAGGGGAGTTCCGTCCCATTTAACATATTTTTCAGCGAGGTCTTCGCCGTTGGGGCCAAATAAAAATTGGTTTAACAGCGCGCCCGTAATATCCTGGGCCGGCTCTCGCCATCCACTAGTTAGAACTAAGTTAACTCCCTCTCTTCGGGCTGCTAAATACATCGCGATCAAATAAGGCGCGGCTTCGGTATATACCAAAGGAGAGGAATAGCCATATGATTCCCAGATGACTGTCTGAACCCTCTCTCTGGGGGGTCCTGCTTGGGCGAAAATTAAATCATTGGGGACTGCGACATCCGGGCCCGGGGCCATTTGGGCTAATATTTGTCTAGCTTCCTCAAGCTCGTCATCGCGAGGTGGTCTAATGGTGGGCCCTCGATCTTCTTCAAATAAATCACTAAGAGGTTGTGAAGGATCCGCAAATTGTCCCTGGGCTCCCATCGACATATTGCCCGCCCAATTCGAAACTGTAGGGGGGTTAGATCCAGGATCAGTAAAATCTAAAAGGCGCCCTCGTGATTGATTGGGGATGTCATCGAAGGTAACCCAAACCAAATCTCCTGGCATGGGGTCGCGACGGGGGCCCCACATATCGAGGGGGACTATATAGTAATCGTGGGCTTTTATCAAAGCCATTCTCTTCGCAGGAGTGTTCGGCCGCATTATTCGGTTTGGATTTACATAAGCCACATCAATAAAAGACCAATCCGGCTGCATTACCCCCTGATCATCGGGATAACGTCTAGCCCACACCTGGAGGAATTCGCGAGGCTTAGATTCTTGCATGCTCCCCCCTACAGGATAATATTGGAGAGGTCCGGGGTTTTCGGACCATCCCGGGTCGATATAAGTTTCCACATGAAGAACAACGGCGTACCATGGCCCATTTTTATTTGTTCGCTGCGCGCGGAAGACCTCTGCAATTCCTTCGCGAATCTGGAAAATACCGTTGTTTAGATTGGACGCGTCAAATTTGTCAAATTGATCCGTCGGTTTTACAAGTCCTCCAGCAATTTGATTACCGTAGGGCAAAAGAAAATTAAATGGGTCCAAGTCTTCAGCCATCTATTAAGGTATCCTTATTTTTAATCATGTCAAAAATATCTTCCTTATCATCTTTAGATAATCCAACAGCATTTTTCTGTTTTCGCTGAATTATGGATGAAATTTTAACAAGCTGCTCATTAGATCTTTGGAGCGTTTCAACGTACTTCGCAGCGGTGAGCCCCACCGTCATGTGGCGCTCTTCATCGCCACTTAAATAAACTATTACATCATCAAGGAGACGACGCGTAACATCGCGGTCGTTTTCGATATTCTGGATGGCTTTTTCTAAATATTTGTCTAAATCTTTCATAAATCACCCTTATTCCATTTAGATTTAAAAATGCGATATCGTTTTCGCAATTTATTAAGAGAATTAACAATTTGCTTAGTATTAAGATCTGTTATCTCCCTTATGTACAGATAAATAGCTTTCTTATTAAAAATTTCTATATCTTCGGAACTTTGGAGCAATATTTTTATAGCCTCAAGTACTTTTCGTTCGTTTGGTTTTAGTTTTAGTTGATCCCAGGTTTCTATTTCCACCCACAGAAGAGACCAAAATTCCCTCCATTCCCTCTCGTCGTCATAAGTCATTTCCTCGGAAACAAATTTCATTTCTAGTTCTTTACTTAGATCTTCGAATTGAGTTTCTCTTTGGCGGCTTCTCTTATTCTTTTTGACTTTTTGAATGAACCAATTTTTTGTAATAACAGAAAAATATGAGAAGGCTTTTGACCCCTTGGACGGGTCAAATTTATCCAAAACCGTCGTGAGCCACACTTTACAATCTTCCCTCAATGTGTCGATATTGGGTAACGTCGTAAATCGATAAGTAAAGACAATTTTGTCTACCATTTCACTAAAAGCTGGCTGAATGAATTTTACATATAATTCAGTACGACGTTTATTGTCTGTAAGTCCATTATATTCTATTATAGCATCCTCATGAACTTTAGTAAAGTACATGCGTGGATTTTTAGTGCGTCGGATTCTCCTGCGGCGGGGTTTAGTTGGTGCTTTCAATGCTTTTTTCGATGAAGGCGCGGTTTTCGTCGTCATAATTTAATTCTTCCTCTAATTCTAAAATAGGGAAATAATCAACTTTATATTCTTCAAAAGTGTCAACTAAAGCTTTCCCGTGTCGTATTAATTCTCGTAATGTTTCGTCTCCATAGAACATCTCCATTTCATTGACTTCGTGAACATGATCTGCATACTTTTGCATATGTTCTTTTAGTTCTTCGATCCCCTCAATTAGGTCGTAAGTATATTGTTCGGCAATTTTAATCTGCCGCACTGCATGAAAGATATACCACATCATAAAAACAATCATAGAAAGAAGAGCTAAAGAAAAAGCGCCCAATATACCGGTTAATAGTGTCATGGGTATTCCACCTTTTTTAATCTTTCTTTTTCTTTTTTTAACATTTCGCGGTTTTCTTCGATATGCTCCTCGACTAAAGAACCAATTTTTTTATCTTTACTTTGTTTACTATTAGTAAAGATGGTAGGGATAGAGGGGATTTTTTTGAGGGCGTCTTCGACCCCGCAAAATCCACATTTTTCTAATTTTTCTTTAATAGAGTGACTAACTTCGAACTCTGCCTGACAGTTATCGCAATAATAACAATATTTAGGCATTGTCGTCTAGCTGCTCCGAAGAGTCTGTAGTATTAAATTGAACTACTGGCGGATTTTCGACCACTAATCCTGTTTTTGTCTCTACAAAATCAAAGCCAGTTAAAATTGGAACGATGTCAGTTTGCTCCATGATTGAGTTTTGGAGGGCCATCATGATAGCGCCCAGTGCTTGATTGCTTAGTTTCATTTTATTTCCTTTGTTGTGTGTTTTTGAAACAAGATATTATACCATCGTAAATATCTATTTTACTTTCCCACCCCAATTTCTTGAGAGGTTCCGTGTCGGCTAATGTGTGGCGCGCATCACCGGGTCGGGCTTGTGCACAGTGCCATTCTACATTTTTTATATTATTTTCTACTATTTCTTTTATTTGATTAATCGAAATAGATTGTCCAGTCCCCACGTCAAAACATGAGCCATTTAATTTATTTTGGGTTTTCATACAAAAGATATTAGCATCCACTATATCCTTCACATGCACAAAATCCCTGGTTTGCTCCCCATCTCCATCGATGCGGAGTGGTCGACCTTGCCTTATCATTTCTAACCAGGCCGAGATGACCGTAGAGTAAGCTCCTCCAAACTCTTGATCTTCCGAATATGCGTTAAAATATCTTAAACATACCGTATCTAGGCCGTAAAGTTCGGAATATAATTTACATTCCATTTCAGACATCAATTTATGTAATCCATAGGGAGAGGTTGGACCTGATCCATTTCCATAGATGGCCGAAGAAGATGAAAAAATAACTCTTTGGCATGCATTTTTGACTGCAAATTCCAATAATTTAGATGTGGCTAAAACATTTTGTTTCAAGGTATAATAAGGATTATTTACAGAATATTCTACACGAGGGAGGGCCGCCAAATGAAAAATAAAATCATATCGACGCTGGTGGAGGCACTCTAAAATGTCGGATCCCTCCTTTAAATCGATGCCCTCTACATCCAGACCATCTTTAATTAAGCGATCATATACTTTGCTTCCAATATATCCTCGATGGCCAGTTACTAACGCTCTCATTTATTTTCTCCACTATTGTGGAGAGCCTCTAAATCTGCTTGATACATCAGAAGCGCCAACTCTTCCATAGACGTTGCGGGCGACCAATTGAGTTTTTGTTTGGCCTTTGTCGCGTCTCCTAACAAAAGAGGAACTTCATGAGGGCGGAATAATCTTTCATCTATTTCTACATGATCGGCGATATTAAGGCCCGCATGCTGGAAAACTAGCTCTAAAAATTGTTGGACGCTATATGCCTTCCCGGTGGCTATTACATAATCATCGGGCTGCTCTTGCTGCAGCATTAACCACATCGCTTCAACATAATCTTTTGCGTAACCCCAGTCTCGTTTTGCTTCTAGATTTCCCAAATATAGTTTGTCTTGCAAGCCGACCTTAATTTTTGCAGCGGCCATTGTTATCTTCCGGGTGACAAATGTTTCGCCCCGGCGCGGTGATTCGTGATTAAATAAAATACCCGATGATGCATGGATTCCATAGCTCTCTCGGTAATTTCTAACCAAATGATGAGCAAAAACCTTTGCACATGCGTATGGGGAGGCAGGTTGTAAGCACGTCTTCTCATTTTGGGGGAACTCTGGATTATCTCCATACATCTCCGACGAGGATGCTTGATAAAACCGAGCGTTGGGACATACATTTCTTACGGCTTCTAGCAATCTCAGGGTACCCATTGCACCGATTTCGGCTGTTTCTTCTGGGGTGTCAAATGATACGCGAACATGAGATTGGGCCGCCAAATTATAAATCTCATCAGGCTGATAGGTCTGGAGGATTCTATGTAAATTCCCAGAATCTATCATATTTCCATAAGCGAGAGTGAAGTTCATAATTTTTTCTGAGTCATTGAAGAGGTGATCAATCCGGTCCGTGGATATAAGCGAGTTGCGTCTCTTAATGCCTACGACATGATATCCCTTCCCGAGAAGTAGGTCGGCTAAATAAGACCCATCTTGTCCGGTTATTCCCGTTATTAGTGCTGTTTTCACAATATATTCCTTTTAATTTCCAAATTTATATCCAAAATATTCTATATCTCGATGATGCATCCTGTGGACTAAATCAATGGATTGTTGATCATAATATTCCCAATAAGGTCGATGAATTGTCTTATTTTTATGAGGAATTTGGAAGCGCGCATGGTTAATTCGATCACAAATTACATCAAAATCGTGTTGCAGATTCTCAAATTTTCCCACAAAATCAACAAGAAGTTTTCCATCTGTGTCGAATAACATATCGCGGTAGGCTCCTTGGCCTGGGTTTCTCGTTTGTAAAATTCTTCGAAAAAGCCTTTGGTAATCTATATCTTGAGGCACATAGACGTTGTTTTTTCGAGCCTCATTATCCTCAAATTTGATCCACGATATATATCTATCCCACGGGTTTCGCACAATAGAAAATGTGAAAAGATTGTTCCACCCATCTTGACCGAGGGCATCTTTATATTGATTGGCGGAGGCATGCTGCCAATGTAACCAATTTTGTGTACAACCGCCATTCTCGGCGGCTGTTCCGTCCCATGGCGGACCAAGATTACGAAAGGATTCTTCATAATCTTCCTCTGTGCAGAGGGAGTTAGAGATGCTGGTGCCAGCTGCTTTTTGACAGTGGACAAATACAAATTTTTTATTGATATTTAATATTTTATACTCCCCTCAAATACGGATACTTTAATATAACATGTTGACATACATTTGTCAAGGCTTTTCTAAAATTTGTGTAATTCTCTTCTTTCCACCCCAATTCTAAGAGTCTCGTATTGTCGGATGGTTTTCGCAATTGTCCCTTTGGTTTGGTAATATCCCAAATAATTTCGCCTTCAAATTTTAAAATCTCAGCAATCATTTCGGCTACTTCTTTTATAGAAATTTCATTCGTATTGCCAATATTTATTGGCCCCTCTTCATTGTAGTGTTCTAACAAGAATAACAAAATTTCAGCCAAATCTTGTGAATATGTAAATTCTCGTAAAGGAGACCCATCTCCCCATAAGGTGACATCAGTACCAGCCATGGACGCTTCGTGCATCTTCCTTATCAGGGCCGGGATCACATGGGAGTTTTCAAGATCGAAATTATCATTTTCTCCAAAAAGGTTATTTGGAACGGCTGTTATAAAATTACACCCATATTGGTCTCTATAGGCTCTAGATTGTATATCAAGCATTCTCTTCGCGTAGGCATATGCATAGTTTGAGTTATGGGGTGGTCCTGCGTGGATTTGATCTTCGGTCAAGGGATAATTTACTTTATCCGGATAGATACAAGTGCTCAGGAGAGAAATAACTTTTCCTACTTTCATATTTTTAGCGGCTTTCAGCACATTTGTATTGATATTAGCGTTAATCGTATAAAAATCTCCTTGATTTTCCATATTAGCCTTAATACCCCCCACTTTCGCTGCTAGGTGTATTATGGCATCTGGCCTTATTCTCTCGACCATACATAAAGTATCATACCACGATTCTAGATCATACTCTCGCGAACCAACTAAAATTAACTCATGTTCGGTTTTTATATTTTTAAACGCGGTGCCCACCATTCCGGTACCGCCTGTTATTAATATTTTCATAGCGCCTGCAAAATGCTTGATCCTGCCGTTTTTGGTGCCTTCAGAAAAATAAATTCTTTACTGTGAGAAATTATCATTTAAAATAAACGCTCAAAAAAGTAGAAATAATACCCTTAACAATTTGTTGTTTTGGGTGGCGCGGGATTTTCGATTCAAACCCTGACTGATTCTTATGAGTGCTAATTTCTTTTATCACTTCATATGAAGGCCAATAATATACATGATCATACTCTGAAGCCATCACTTCATTTAGTGCAACTCTCAGAATTGATTTTGATACACAGTTAGCGGAAATACATGACATATTTCTGAAGGTTGCACGAAGAGGAACTGGAGATAATGTTAAAATTATTGGTTTATCTCCTAGATTGTGATGGATTAAACGAATTAAATTTCTAATGTTCTCCACGTTTTGTTCAACCGTTGAAAGCTCAAACGAGTACCTGTCAACGTCTTTATCATATTGTTGGTGGGGCACGGCGCGCCAGAAAACTTTGTTTGTCTTTTTATCTTTCCAGATCTCGGATAGTCCCAATGTAAAAATAAATCCATCAGCTTGCGAGATCCAGTCTAAATAAGCCTCTCTGGTTCCATCAGGTTCCCACCCCTTAGCTTTTCCCTCGTGCCAATATGAACGATCAGACACGTCGCCGGTTATTACCCAACGAAAAAATTGCTCCAAAGCAAATGTGTTATTAACGCTAGATGGTGTATGAAGTACTTTACTAAACCCTTTAGTTCCATGGTGCCGAGATTCAAGTTCTTTAGCAATGTTGGCAGCAAAACAAGAGCCCATCGTAAATATTTTTGATTCATTAGAAAACAATTTTTCTTGTGGGGAATAACCCAATAATAAGTGTTTTTTAATAAACTTTTCAAGCGACCCTTCCTTATATAAGTTTAAATCTTCAAACGATTCGGGAAATGTCTGATTGGGGGGAGTATGAAACCAATTCGGCCCTTCGACTTTAGCAGCGATGGCTCCCTTTGCTCCTGTAAAAAATTTCTTCTCCTTTAAATCTACTTTTTTCATAATTGTTTTTTCCTTTTTTTCATGATTGTTATTTCCTCCTATTGAGTTCCTTTAAAATTTTCTATCATTTTGTTAGACTCCTAATACTTTTCTTCTTGTTTAGTCAAATTATTTTTAGATAATATAATCGGCTCTAGAGTTTCAATTTTTTTCTGCAGCGGGTGGTACATCTCAGTTAAGATTTTCATAACATTATCAGATACATTTTTCTTTGTTTCTCTTTTTCTAGGAAAATTTACAATATGATTTATAGGAATTTGACAATACTCGAAAATAACATTTAAGTTTTCCCATAAATGTGCATAATTTATATATAATATCGAATACTCTCGGTCCTTCCCCTTGATCATCCAGTTATCAAAATGCTCTTCATATTGATTTAGATCAACTCCGTGGCGCGCATAATCCTCTAGTAGTCCCATTCCTAAATTATCCCCCGGCTTGCTTTTAAGTTTTTGATGCTGTCTAAAGTCTCCTCCAATATGATAACAATGTTGCCAACCTGGGCGTGAAATCTTTGCTATTACGGGATCACGATATATATAAATCACTCGACAATCATTGAGATTTAATTTATAATAGGGATCTTGTGAGAGGTGGATCAGCGCCTTGGTTCCATCGGGGGCTTTTACAAGTCTATCCGTTAAGAACAAAGGAGGTACTTTATTATGAAGATGAAAGCCTCTTCCATATCGAGACAGAAAGCTGCATAACATAGTGCTGCCAGTCCCCCCATAAGAAAAAACAAAATAATTCATTTATATTTTTCTCCCAGTAAGGGATGTTCTAATAATTCACAAAATTTCTCTTCAAGATATTGATAATTGTCCAAATTCTGAGTTTTTATTTTATTTGAATAAAACTTCTCTGGGTTAGGCCGATTGATTGAAGCCGGTTGACGAGGAGGACTCTTTAAGCTGTCTAATTTATATTTTTCAAAATTATTCGATATTTCCAATAAACGTTCTTGAGAACCACCACAAAAAGAAGATATTTTTTCAATAGATTTTTCAGGTTTATCGGATATCAAATCCTCGTACCAAATACAAATTTTTGGACCCTGAAAATTATTATAAAAATTTAAATTGTACAGGAGTGCTTTTTTATCGACTGAAACAAGTTTTTTAACATTTTCAGCAAATGAACGATTAGAATTCATATACACGCGGAATTTGTCCACTCTATGTGATAGAAAACTTTCCAAAGGATGCCTCATAATCAAAACAAGTTTTGTAGATTTTACAATGTCCCCATATTTAGCTAGCTTTTTGGCATCAGCAAAATGGTATTTTCTTGCAACAGGGTTATGGAAATCAACATGCTTCAAAAATTTTATCCCTTTGCGTCGGCATATTGGAGAATCTGCCGGGTCACTCAGGGCGACATTGTGTCCGATAGTTGAGCGACCTGTTACAAACTCAACAATATATCTAACAAAATGATTTCCAGACCTTGGAAAAGATAAAATTGCTATCATCTTATTCTTCGCCATCCTCAATATATGCCACCAAAACATCATTTGGAAATCGATCTCTTATTGAATCATAGGTAAATTTATATTTTTTGTTCATTGATAGAATTTTCTGCTTTAATTCATCGACATCAAAATTTTTATTTTTATTTGTTACTAAATCAATTTTTGATCGATCCCAGCATCTCAAATCGTCTATTAATATAGTATGAGTTTTTATATGATGTTGGGAAATTTGATCCAATTCTTTTAACAAAGGGCTTTCTTCTTGTCCGTGGCCCGTGATTCCCTTAGACCAATGGCCATCAAGCCAGAATAAACATTCCTCGTTTATAGAAGACAAAAGTGCGCTCAATTCCGAAGAAGAATCTCCGCAAACTAAAGATACTTTTTTAAGATGTTTAAATCTATCTTTGCAGTGGTTATAAAGATGTGGTGCTATTTCAATAGAATATATTTTTTTGATACCGGCGGAAAGTGCGCAGTGGATACCATCACCTGTAAAGGAGCCAGTTTCTACGAATACGGGTTTTGAATATTTTTTAAATAAATCTGTTTGTTTTTTCATGCTATAATCCTTTCTATCGTTGGCCAAATATTATATTTGTACAATACCAAATTTCGTGCCTCTTTCAAAGCATCAATGTGTTTTTTTTCTATGGGCTTTTTTATAATTTCTTTTATATCTTCCGGTCGTGCTAAATCAATGACATAATAAGAATTTTCTGGAAAGAATTCTGAAATATTAGGACAACCCCAGTAAATTGGCATCGTCCAAGTTAAAAAACAATCTATAATTTTTTCTGTAAAATAATATTTTTGTGATGAATTTTCTATCGCTATAGAATAAGAATAGTCGTGTAATCCATGGAATTTACAATTTTTATTCTGGTTGAGGACGCCTTTATAGTCGGGGCTTCTTAATATGTTTCCGAGGCCTCGACCGTAAAAATCGACCGTTCCTTCTTTTGTTAAATCACAAACTCTTTTTAAAAAAATATTCCTATGTTGCCACTTAGAAGAAGATATCGCACTTATTTTTTTTCTTTTTGGGAAATATGGCATCGTCGACAATTCATTAAAATCTTTTTCTACAAACCACGTCGCGACATGATAGCCGCCCTCATCATAATCAATAATATGGTGGGCATTGGTGGTAGGAAAAAAACCTTCTATAAAATTTGGCTCTCGACGAACCTGAATTACTTTATGTGAATTTGCCCTGTGATTGAACGGCCTGTTTCCCAAGGCTACGATGAAATCTGCGTCAGACGGATTACTGACGCCCCTTAAGTCTTTCCAGTTTGCTGAATTATTCGGCGTTTGTTTTCTATATTTATTTAAAAGTTCTGCAGGAGACTGGCCCCATTGGCACTCAAAGCAAATTTTCACGCTTCCTCTCTTTAAAATGTATACCCAAAAAAATCTAAGTCATTTTTGTATATCCTTTCGACTTCTTTGTGCAGCTTGTCATCATAATATTCGACATAATGCTTCTTGTCCAATGATTTCCTCGCATTTGGTATGAAATAGTCTTTATTTTTTATGCCCACGACATTACAAATATTGAAAAGGTCTAACTTTATATTCTCAACCTTTCCAATGTAGTGGACAAGGATGTTTCCCTGTGAGTCGTGAATCATATCTCTCTGACTTTTCCAGTGAATGTGTGGATATTTTTTGGTCATCGCGACAAAACTAGAAAAACCTTCCAAAATATCATCCAAAGAGATTTCTTCATCTTTTTTCACCAAACTCTTGATGTCGTGAAATTGTTCTGGTTTTTTGAACTCGTAATATGCTGAAACTAAACGATCATAAGGATTTCTTGCAAATGCAAATTTATAATACTTATTGTGATCTCTTCCCGCCATATATCGACCGTTCACGAATGATTCAAAACCGCGACCTAAGACTGATTCGTGGCCCTCATCTATCAAATTATTATCAAACTTTCTAAAATATTCAACCAACGTAGAGGATGCGTTTTTTCCTATTCTCGGACACATAAATCGATACTTATGAGATATCATCTGCGCCCCCATTCTTCTGGTATAATATCGGACGCGTCACGTAGGCATGCGGGTCCAAACCATCTTTTTGGGGCAAAGACCTTCTTCGCGGCGTTGTTATTAAGCCATGCGCCCCACCAACTAAAGCTACTATTTGCAATAATGTTATTATGACATTTTGACATCAAATAAAGATCTATATAATCTTCTTCGCCAGAAACAATATGAAATTGGGAGGCTTTAAAATTATTTTTACACCATTCTGGATCGTCACTAAAAACGAGATATAAAGTTTTGGAAGGCAACTCGGAAAAACACGCAGCGTAATATTCTTTAGAACACGGAGGGTGAGTATCACTAAATTTTAGATAATCTCCCCTTCGAATGTGAATCGAAGTAATATTGTCTTTTAATATATATTTTCCATATTTTGAATTAATATATTCTTCGATCTCCAAAGAGGGGGAAAACAAACTTCTTATTTCTTTTTCGTGATCAACGAAATACTTTTCACTCTGAAAATATCCTCTTATTTGCATATTTTTTTTATAAGGAATTTTAGAATAATTTAAGGATGATTCATTATAAATATTTTCTATATTTTCTATATTTGTAAATTTAACATTTCTAAAAATATTATCTGCATAATTTTTACAACGTCTGCCCTGCAATGGTAAGTGGTACCTATTCACATCCAAGACCACTTTATCACTATTTTTAATAGCCAAAGCGGTAGCGGCTGATATTTGAAACATCTGGTTTCCTAATCCTCCTTGTAGATGCGCTGTTATCATTTATTTTCCTTTCTTATTTGCAAATAGTTGTGTGGCGGTCTCATAAAGCTTATAATCTAATTTATTATTTTGCCGAAACAATTCAATAAAATCCTGAGATAATTTTGTCTCTGGTTTATTGAAATTTTTGCGTATGTGTGGAATTTTGGCATTTAGTTCCCATCCCAAAACACTGGCTAGCTGCTCTATACTTTCGTCAAAATATTCCGTAAAACCTATAAAGGCATATCTTTTTTTTAAATTTTCTGCAGTAATTTCCTCTAATAAATTATACCCCAGCATATAAGACATAAAATTATTTATCAGGACACAGTGGCTGGTGACCCGGGGCTTAGAATTTAAAAAATTTATATTTTCTTTATACCAATCCTCCCACTTTAATTTCTGCCCGTGGGGTGGTACAGCTGGCGAGTAAAAAGCTGAAATGGCGCGGTCCAGCGGGTCTCTCAAAAATGTTATATAGATTGGATCTTTTATTAATTTTTCGTAAAAGAGGGGGTCGTAAGCGTGGTGGTCTAAACAAGAATTATAGGGGGCGTCGGATGTATGCCATGCTAGATTGTTGTTATCATCTGTACTGCGTGTATATGGAAGGAGGCCGTGCTGATTTCTGAGTTTTTTCGAAGCTTCGCGGTTGCGGTGCACTAACTTTAGCCCGTGTTTCTTCGCGACAGGAAGAAGGATATTTTTCACTGATGTACTGCTACATTTATGAACCTTAATAAAGACCACATTTTTAACTGTCATTATTTTCCTCCCATAAAGAATAGACCGCTGCGATTTGGAACATCATATTGCCCAAACCTCCTTGTAGATGGGCCGTGATCACGCTGGACCTTCTCCTCTTTCGACTTTGGAATATTTCTTTTTGTTTCTTATTTCCTTTTCCAAGCTTACCTGATAAATATTATCCATTTTGTGGTCATTTAGTGGGTTAGACATATTATATACATATAAAATATCGGCAATGTGGTGACTTCTGTGCCCCGCCATTTCAAGCATGGGAAACATGAAGGCTAAATCCCACGTCATCCTGTAAAAATTACCAGATGAATCGAGCAAGTCCTCTTTCTTAATTTTATTCCATAAATGATGTTTGAACGATCGTAGATGGGAAGCACACCACCGGTGATGCCTGTAAGAATTATTGTCGATAATATGCTTGGGTATTTGCGTAGCCCACTGTCCTTTCCGGCGGCTGGGGTATTCTACATAACTTCCATATGTTACCCAGCAATTGTGCATTTCGTATGTTTGTTTTAGGATTTTTAGAACATGTTCGTGCGCCAACCAATCATCCCCATCGAGAGTCACAATAACATCTTCTTCACCTGGCTGAGAGAAATTAATTCCATCATATATATTTTTAAGGGCTAGTGCTTTGTCCGTATTTTCTATTAATACAAATCTATCATCATTTAAAATTTCTTTTTTTATTACTGACGCCGAATTATCTGTCGAAATATCATCTATTAATATACACTGAAAATCTTTATGAGATTGAGATTTTACACTTTGGATATTGGTTTTTATCCATTGTTCGACGTTATAAAGGGGAATAATAATTTTAAAATGCATCATAACTCCTAAGAAAATTCTCTTTTCATTTCGGCGAGAAGATCCCCAAACTGGGGCTTTCTCAAAAGATAAAAGGTATAAGACCCCCTCGCGTCTACGGGTTCACCTGCCCAATTATCTAAATTATTTCTCTTTTGAAACGTGAACAATTCTTCTTTTTCTTCAGAAACGTTTTGGGAATTTAACATCTCTTGCGTCACCTTTCCACACGGAAAGCGTTGGGGATCTCTCTGTTGATAGGCACAGTGGTCCAGAAAATTATCCTTTGTATATGTGGGCTCCATGGCGAAGCGCGAGATCATCAAATCTTGATCTGAGCCATATTGGTCGTGTCTAAGATTATAATAGGAAGAAAAGTCATTTGTCTTAAGATCCGAGGGGATCAGGGGTGGTTTGAAACTTGAGAGCCCCGCGAGCATGCGACACTTCAATCCTGCACCATTTGGCGTGTGGGCCCGGTGCGTTCTCAGTGTACCTACCGAGTAATCGCTCTGCTCGAAAGCTCTAGTGTAGCGATATTCTATTTCGGTGGGAATCGAATCTAAATCTCTGGTGTGGAAAATAGATACTGCAGGATCCCACATGGGCATCATTCTCCAAATGGCCGGCTCTGTCAACGAATAATCCAGTTTAATAGTGCGCGTCTTTAGATCACAAGTATTCTCCAAGATACGAATCAGTTTGGCATTCGGGTTTTCCCATATATTTTCACTAACATATAGGTGCATTTCATAATCTGGATAGAGGATTTTATTTGTCATAGCGAGAGCGGGGAGATTGTACCAATATCTCAGGGGGTCTGCTCGAAGATTATCCCAGCTCCTGTGTTGGGGTAACACTTTCGGCTCAAATAGACAATATGAAAGAATATCTTACTCCCTAAAATGTCGCTGCAGGAATTGCGGGGGAATTTGCCAAATACGGAGCTATATCATAACCCAGCTTTAATCCATAGTGTCGTCGGATTTCTACTGTCTCTTGATCTCTCCATCGATTATTCCCCGATTGAGCCGCTGTAGAAAGCCCCTCGGGATTAATATAATAGAGGCCCAATACTTCTTTAACATCATGAATTTTTTCATCTTCGAATAAGCACCTCAACCAAAACTCCCAGTCCGAAGAGCTTTTATAGGACGTATTAAAAAGGCCGTATTTGTCGTGTAATGATTTTCTCCACATAGGCATACAATGGGGCAAATTGCCCTCCATCATCAAACTTTGCTTATCCATCTTGGGGTATAGTGTTTGTTGTTTCTGATGGGCTATGAAAGTGAAAATATTATTGTTGGATGAATTATTATCAAAGGTTTCATTTTTGGCTCGTGTGATAAAATTCTGACCATATGCTACTGCAACATCATCATGAGCATATAAATATTTGGCTAATACTTCTAAGTTATCGAATCTTTTTCGATCGTCGCAATTGGCATTAACAATATATTCTCCTGTCGACATTCGAATGGCTTCGTTCCACACTTCGTAAATACCGGGATCTTTTTCTAATCGTTTATAGACAATATTATCAGGATATTTCTCAACATACTTAAGAATTACTTCTTCTTCGTAATCCTGGCCGGCTGGGTTTGCATTTATAATGATTAATTCGCACTTTTCTTTAAAAATTGTTTGATTAGTAGTATCCACCATAAAGCCCTCAATATACTCGGCCGCATCAAATACCGACGTGATTATAGAGATTTTAGGAAGATCTTTGATATCGACGGTGGTCGTCATATACTTATATTCTTCTTCTCCAAACATGTGAGTAACAAATTCGCTGTATTTCTTTTCTGGTGTGAATTCTTTTAAAATCCATTTTTGAAGCTTATTAGCATTCTTTTTAAATTGTGAATATTTGGTATAAACCTCTCGCAGGCGCCGCTTAAATGATGCTTCCCGAGGATAACACCAATTAGAATCCGCTTGAATAACTGTATCCCAAACTGCTTCTGGCTGTACGGGAGCGAGATCATATTCCACCGACGCGAACATAGGTCTCTTTTTCCCGGAGGTTTTTCGTCTCGTATCGGGCATATACAAAAAATCACACTGACCAGACCAACCAGAAGCAACGACTGGCATAGCATGGCATGCTGCTTCGAAAAGAGGCAGGCCGAATCCCTCACCATGAGTTGTAGTGACAATTGCCTTAATCTTGGGATGAGTATAAAGAGCCGCCATTTCGCCGTCGGTCATATCGCCATGAAGGAGATAAACCTTGCATTTATGGTCCTCAAAATTATTGAGAATATGACGGACTTTATTTTCTGTATATTCTCTATCGATAAGACAATTATTTTTAATAGAGCCCTTAATAACGAGACCCACTTCTTGATCAAAATTTTCTTCTACAAACCACTTTATAGTATTCTCAAGATTTTTTCTCGGTCCAAACTGAGCTACACATAAGAAATTAAAATCATATTTTAAATCTAAATCTAATTTAGATGGTTCATCCTTCCGAACTGAATAATTAGCTACGCCTATTGGGGTTTGGCATGCTAAAGTGACGGGTGGGTTTTGTGCATGCCCTTGTCGCGGCGTGGAAGTAAAGGCTGTTGATTTGAATACATCTTTCGCATGGTTAGAAACAACAATAATTCTATCCATTAAGTTGGCTTTCTCGATCCAAAGAGGGGATGTCTTTGTCGTTTCTATTCCTGCTGTGTAGCCCACATTAACGGGGGCCATTTTTTCCCATTCATTGGGGATAGTAATTTGTAAACTCATATCAAAAAGAGTTACCGGAGGTTGATTACGTTTTTTGGCCTCTTCGAGCATAAATCCCGTGCGTCTAATATGGTAATCAATCCAATTCCGCTCTTCTGAATTTTTGGCTACCCATCCAGTATGACCCCACCCTGTGGGAAGAATAAAAATATCAAATATATCTTCTCGGGTGCGTAAGGCTCGGAGAGCAAAGCGCGCCTGTTCGCCATATCCAGATTGAGAAAGTACCGGTCCTCTAACTATTAATCTTAATTTTTGTTTCATGCGATCTCCTTAAAATCCCAAGATTTATATCCCTTTCGATTATCCCAGGATCCGTATCTTTCATAGATGGAATCCATTAATTCGGTCCATTTGGCTGTAAAATTTTCAAATCCATAATTCATCAATACATGTTGACGACCCTTCCTACCAAGGAGTTTTCTCTCTTCGGGACTCATATTATATATTTTATGAAGAGCGTCTTTAAAGTCTTTTTTACACACCCGGTCTTCATAAATATAGGGTACTTGTTGAGAGCCTATGATTGCTTTTGAGGCCGGTTCTATTCCTACCCCGAACCATTCGGATCCATTTGTGACTTGCTCTTGGAGGCCACCAGTCATACTGACAATTATTGGTGTTCCGCAGGCCAGAGATTCGAGAGTTCCCAGCCCAAACCCTTCGGCGTCAGAAATGTTGATGGTGCAGTCTGCTATATTGTACATAATAGCTAACGCTTCGGGAGGTACCTTTTTAGTAGAAAAAACAATGCGTCCGTCCATGGCATTTAAATTCTCAAGAATGGCGATAAGATCGGGACCGTTTGGATCTTTCGGCTCTGTATGCATAATAAGACGAACTTTTTCGGGCCCGACTTCTTCGGCAAATTCATTAAACCAGTACATTAGAGAGCTGCTCATTTTACGTCGAGCATTCCTGTTATTCCACAAAAAAGTAAATCGTTGATCTTCCCCAAAATGTTCTTTTTTACGAATCTCGATTTCTTCATCGCTGGCCGGTTTAAATGTCAAAGAATTTACCGCATGAGGGAGATAATGATTTTCGACACTGGGAGCAACGGTATTAACAATGTCGTGTGTGACTTTAGAAATTGACGCGATTACATCCGTGGACTCATAAAACTTTTTATTAAAAACAGGATAGGGATAATTATCCCAAACATGATAATAGACCATAGGCATGTGAGGTCGAATCTCATTCTCCATTTGCCAGAGCCATCCATAAAATCGGGGATCAGTCATAAACCATAGAATGTCTGGTTTTTCATTACTTAGTAAAGAGCGAACCATATCTGGAGTCCCATACCCCTTCACGGGAATTACTACCCAATCATCACCATAGCCGTCAATTTTCTGGGGAGTGTAATCCTTATGTTGAACAGCTCCGCCTAAACATGTAAATTTATACCTACCTGTCTTTAACAGGGTCTCAATTACATATCGTGTTTGAGTACCTACACCAGAAGGGGCCATGGGGTGGTCGGCAATAACCAAAACTTTTATTTTATCTGTCATTTATCTCTCTCTAAGGACAATTATCGGTCTTATGAAATTCACATTTTGCACAGGATCGTCTATCTTTAATAAATCTCTTTTTCTTAACATTAAAGAGGGCTTTTTCTAGAAGCTGAAAAGCGTTAGATTGTTTCTTTGTACCGCTCGTTACCCGGAAAATCTCAACGATATTTTTCTTTGCTGTTCTCTTGAGAAGGGCAAAATGTGTCTCAATTTGTTTTAAATCGATATAGTGTTTTTGAGCAAAGAATATTTTATAAAGAGTTAATTGATAGGTGACCATTGGGTCCTGGCGCTTACGAGCATCCCATCCCCAAGAACAAGATTTCCAATCAATAATATGATATTTCCCATCGGGCGTTTTTACAACTGCGTCGATGAAACCTTTAAAATTATATTCTCCATCGTCGATAGGCACTAGCAATTTTTCCTCAGTGGAAATTACTTCATACCCTTCCGGGAAGTATTTTTCCATGGCGGGCATAATTTCTGGTATGATATTGATACCCTGCGTGATCATCTTCTCAGGCTTTTCCCGAAACTCTACACTATCATCCAGATCTTCCAAGCAGCTAGCAAACTTTTCTATGAAATGTTCTGCAGCATCAAATTGTTCTTGAAGTATTTTCTTTTCGCATACATCATGTATGGCGGTTCCGAATGCAGTATATTCGTTTCCTAAGAAACCCTTTAGCTTGTCAATATAAGTTAATTTATGATAAAAGGGGCAAAAGTTCCAGTTTTTTAATTCAGAAAAAGATATATGGGGCACGTAATCCTCAGTTTAGTGATTATAATATAACACATTTTTTAATCGGTGTCAAGTTTTTTTTCAGTTATTTCTGCGATTGGGTCTGAAGGAGTTTTCTTTGATGTTCGACGCGTGTATTTTCGTTTTGGCTTAGGTTTAGATTTTGGCTTGAGTTGCGCCA
>Ga0208299_1000632_pt1 | contig 31211 bp, 36 predicted proteins | sample 15_taG_FD_184089 | JGI IMG/M metagenome (GOLD analysis project Ga0208299, IMG submission 184089) | Marine viral communities from the Subarctic Pacific Ocean - 15_ETSP_OMZ_AT15312 metaG (SPAdes) (version 2) | ecosystem: Environmental > Aquatic > Marine > Oceanic | place: Pacific Ocean | collected...
CTATTAGTCACAGCTTCCTTTACATTATTATAATCGGCGTCGAGAGCTTTGCAAACTTCGTAAAAACTATTAGCATATGTAATCAAAGTTGCGAAAAATGTATTATTAAAATATTTAATAAGTTCCGCTTCTGTTGGGGAGACCTGAACAACTTTTTCAGGGAATCGTCCATGAGTTTTCTTAACAATTTCAAATATTTCAGAATCCTCCGTGCCAACGACACATAGATCATGATTTTCAACAAAATCAGTTAAGGCACAACGTTCACGCAAAAACTCTGGAACAAAACAGATTTTCTTTTCGGGATGTTTCTCTTGCAATTTTCTTGTTGTACCGGGAATAACTGTGGATTTGATAGCAATAATACCTTTATAATCGGCATCAATCAACTCTTGAACAACTTTTTCAACGATTGAAACGTCACAAGAGCCGTCTTCTTTAGAAGGAGTTGGAACACAAATATAATTTATTTCAGTCTGTAAAACATTTTCAATGTTTGTGTTAAATTTTATATCATGAAACGAAATTTGATGGCCGAGCCTTTCAAATCCGTGTTGAATGGCTCCACCGACAACTCCCAATCCAATTATACCAATGTTCAATTATTTTCTCCCAGCCCCGGAATAATTGAATTTTCAACTCTGAATGTGTCCGATTCATAATCAGAACCTCCGCGTGGTCCCGAAGTAAAAACAATAAATTGATTACCGTCTGGGCCTATTTTTAAGGCATGAACTTCGTTGGGAGGCGACGTAACAACTTGTCCCTCGTTTACTTGAACTCTTTTTACTGGTCCAGTCGAATCAACTGGTTTGTAAAAATATTCAATAGATCCTTTGGTGACAAATGTATGTTGAGTTGTTTCTTTGTGGTAATGGTTTCCTCTTACTACGTTTGGTTCTGAATCTACAATAGCTACATGATTAATAGTTTCATCATAAAATATATCCGAGAGACGACCTCTTGAGTCTTCGTGTATCTCTAAAAATTCTGTGGTATCTTTCCAGACGTTTCTAATTTTCATTTTTTCTCCTATGGGTGTAAAAATTTAATTTTGCCATTAACTTCGCGAAGTTTCTCTTTCAAGATGCCAGAGATGTTCCAAGACAAAATTAAGGCGTAAACTTTATCATATTGTGCAAAGATTTCATCTCCAGTGATTGGAATCCGTGTCAAAGGGGTGTACTTCCCCTGCTTGAATTCGGAAGCATCTGTGACGTAATCTAATAGAGTTTTGTCTAATCTGTAAAAGTTTAAAAAGGTATTGGCTTTTGCTGCTGCTCCAACTCCAACGATTGGAACGCCAGTTTGTTTAATCTCTAAAATGTTTTTAAGAAAGTCGCCTCTCTTCAGCAAAAGATCGCTCATGTAGTCATCGTATGTCTCGCTATCAAAAAGCTCTAAGTCCTCTTCGCTTAACAAAAGAGAATCAACAGATTGCTTGTCAACAGCCAAAGAAGAACCTTCCTTAATGGCAAAAACTCTCAAGGAACCACCATGATAATCAACCACTTTGGCAAAAGCTATTTTAAGGCCCGCCAGAGAAAGAAGTTTTTGAGCCGATCTTATAGTAAAATAGCTAACATGTTCGTGATAAATTTGATCAAAACGCTGGGTGTTGACCGTATATAACCAATAAGGAACCTCAAAAACAAAGAAACCATCATCTTTTAAGACATTTTCGACGCCCTTGGAAAAATCCAATGGATCGTCTGAATGATTAAAAACATTGTTGGCGACAACAAGATCAACCTTTTCAAACTTTTTTAATATTTCATTGCTATTTTCTTCGGTAAAAAGACATGCTTCTGTTTCTATTCCTCTTTCTTTTGCAAGCTTTACCATATAATGAGATGGATCAACTCCAAGAACTTCTGAGCCAGCCATTTTAAATCTTTCTGTTAGGTAGCCGTCGTTCGAACCAATTTCTAAAACCTTTGAACCGGCTTCTAGTTTTACCCTGTCTGAAACTTCCCTCTCAAAACTGTCCCAGTGGTCTCTCGAAAATTTAGAATTTGAAGATGTATAAGAATAATCATATAAATTGTATCTTTCGTCTGCCTTTGTTTCGTAAGCAAGTTGGACGTGGCCACAATTATCACACATTTGACAAACCAAAGGGAAAATCGGCTCTGAATCGCCGAATTGCGACTCGCTTATAAAAGTGTCGGCAAAGGAATGCATTCCTAAATCAATAATTTTTTGAACATTTTGTGATTCACATACTAAACAATCTTTCATTAGTCACCTTTAATAATCCTGTAGCTATCGCTATCAAAGTGTTGCGTTGAGAATTCAAACAATTCTGAGTCTTCTAACGCAATCATTTGGTGGCGCAGGCCTTGATAGACATGAAAATTTTCTCCCGGTGAAAGTGTTCTTTCTTCGGCCTTTTCAATGTCATCGCCATCTGAATATTTAACAATCATCTTACCGGATTGGAGATAAAAAACTTCATCTTTAAGTTTATGATGATGCCAACTGCAGCGCTTGTCTTTTTCGAAGAAAAGAAGCTTTCCGCAATATTCTTCTTTGTTTACAATCCAGCGTTCCCAGCCCCAACCTTTTTCTACATGCGTCATGTTATTTTGTTCCATATGACAAAAGCATCTTCTCTTTCGAAAAGCGAATTAGTTTTCGATCTTTAGTATTCCTTTGCTCGCTATCCTTCCATTTCAAGAAATCTGGTAGTAGCGAGATTAATTTAGGAATGAATGAGAGGTAAGGATACTTCCAAGTAAAGGGCAGTTGGAGAAAATATTCGCAACTTGCGTTTTTAAATTTATGAATTGTTAGGGCGTCTCGCAGGCCCTTAAGAGTAAATGGCTTAACATGAGTATAATCGTCCCAAAAGAAATCGCTTTGGCTTTTCCAATCTGGAGTGAGACCGACAAAAGTTCCTCCCGGCTTTAAAACCCTGTAGGATTCACTTAAAAAATTGTCAGTATTTCTAACATGTTCCAAAACTGATTTGCTATAAACGAAATCGAAATAGTTGTCAGGATAGGGAATCCTATCGGATTCGATATTACATTGTTTAAAATTGATTCCTTCGACCTCTTCATCTCTTATATCAACTCCATATAATTCAAAATCTCCAGTTTCGCCGAAGAGCTTGAGTGATTTTCCTGTGCAGCAACCAATATCTAAAATTTTTGATTTCTCTTCTCTATTAAAAAATCTCTCTGAAAGATAGGCGCTTAATCTTTTAGGGTATTCATTTTTACTATCTTCGGGATAGATTGTTTCTGTGTATAAAGTCATTAAATTCCTTTTATGGACCAGCCGCCGTCAACATACAAATCTTGACCAGTGACAAAACTTGAAGCATCCGAAGCTAAAAATATGGCCGCCCCTGCTAAATCTTTAGGATGGCCCCAGCGATTTAATAAAGTTCTATTTTTTCTTTCTTCGTGAGCCTCGGGGTCGTTCCAGCTTTTTTCTGTCATTGTAGTTTTTATATAGCCCGGTCCTAAATTATTTGCGCGAATACCGTGTTTTCCAAGATCATAAGCCATTGATTTCGTCAATTGTTTCAGAGCGCCTTTGAAAGTTACATAAGCAGGATTATCTGGAAAAGCAAGTTCTGCATTCAAACTTGTTATGTTTATAATTGATCCCGCTTTTTGAGAAATCATCGGGACGGCAACAAGTTTTGAAAGTTCAAAAGGGGCTTTTAAGTTTACTTCATAAGTTTTTTTCCAAGCCTTTTCGTCGTATGAAACGAAATCTTGAGAGAAACTTACTCCTGCGTTGTTTACAAGTATATCAATTTTTTTATAACTTTTTAATGTAAAATCGACCAATTCTTTAAGACTCCAATTCTTAGTGATGTCGCAAAGAAAGAAATCTGCACTTAATTCCTCAGAAGTTTTTTCAAGCTCTTCTTCCAAACAGTCCACTAAAACAACAGTAGAACCCGCCAGTTTCAAGGCAGAAGCGAGCGCTTTTCCATTTCCGCGAGCCGCTCCTGTTACAATAGCAACTTTTCCCTTTAAGGAGAATAATTCCTCTAAACTGTTCATTTCACCACAATTCTATTCAATCGAACTTCTTCCGAAATCATTTCTTTATCATACGAAACAATAAAAGAAATATACTCTGCGATTTCTTGTGGCTTGATAAATGTTTTAAAATCTTGTTTTACATCAGTTTTACCCATAGAAGTTTGAGCCGATCCGGGCGATATATTGTAGACTCTAACTCCAGAATCTCGTAATTCTTGATAAAGAGAACGTGAAAGTCCCAACAAAGCGTGTTTAGAGGTACAATAAATTCCTGTGGCGCCATTTCCATAATAAGCAGAAGACGATCCAATATTTACAATTCGCCCCCACTTTTTTTCACGCATTGCAGATCCAAAGTAATGAGACAAAACAAAAGGAGCGCGGACATTTATGGCCATGCACTCATCGAAATCTCGCAATGTTGAATCCAATAAACTTTTCATAGGAAACATGCCTGCGTTATTTATAAGAATATCAGCACTGCTAAATCTCTCAATGACTCCAAAAAGTTCTTTGTCAGACGAAAGATCGGCGCAGTAATAAGCAACATCCAATGATTTATATTTTGCAATAAGATCTCGTTGAAGGCCTTTGAGCTTTGGGAGGTTTCTCCCAGTCAAAGCAATCTTACACCCCTTTGAGGCAAATTCAAAACTCAAAGCTCTTCCAATTCCTCCAGTTGCACCTGTGATTAGCACTTGTTTTCCCTTTAATTTCATTTTAGCTCCTCGACAAGCTCAAGTATATTTCCTTCTGGGTCACGGCAAAAAGCAATTTTTACGTTTCCATCGGGTGATGTTTGGACTTCATAAAAAAAGGAAATCCGCTCTTTGATCAAGTTCTCGTATAAAGAATCGAGATCCTTTACTGAAAGAGCAAAGTGCGAAATCCCAATTTGAATTATTTTTTTATAAATATTTTGGAGCGCCACATTGTTGCCTTTGGGAGAGTGATACTTCAATAATTCTACGACGCCGCCTTCTGGAAGTTCCATTTTAGTTGTTGTAACTTCAATTCCTTCCAATCCAGAAAAATTATCAATGACTTCGCCGCTCTCTTCCATCGTTTTTAAAACTTTACAACCCAAAAGATTACAATAAAAATTTTGCATTTTTTCCATATCAACAACGGTAATGCCGATATGTCTTAAAGAAATCATAGAGAATTAACTCTTCGAAGTTTAGAAGCTATTTCCTTTTCTTTCTCGGTCACAATCTTTTCTCCAGAACCAAGCGACGTTTCAACGGCTCGAACATATTTAACAAGCTTGTTCAATCCAACAAGTTCAAGAGAAGCTGATTGGTCAGAGCCGTACATAGAACGATCCAAAGTGATATGTCGCTCAAGAGATGTTGCGCCGAGCGCAACTGCAGCCGCACTAATTACAATTCCAGTCTCATGACCGCTGTAACCAACGTCACAACTAAATTGTTCTTTAAGTGTATTGATGGTTAAAAGATTTGCATCTTCTGGCTTCATCGGATAAGTGCTATTGCAATGCATCAATTCAAAAGGGCAATTTGCGTTGCGAAAGATATCAACTGCTTTACCAATTTGTTCCACGGTACTCATTCCTGTTGAGATGAAAGTATGCTTCTTCTCTTCTGCAATCGCCTCAAGAAGATCTCTATCCGTAAGCATTGCAGAGGCAACTTTATTATAATTCAGATTAAACTGTCTTAAAAATACTTGACTTTCAATATCCCAAGCGGAAGCGGTCCATTCAATTCCTTTTTTCTTACAATAAGAATCAATTTCGAGATAATCTTTTGTATTAAACTCCAGTCCTTCCTTTTGTTCTCTGTTTGTAGTTCCAAAGGGGCTTTCGCGAGGACGATTCAAATCTTCTTGCGAATAGACAGCATCAATTGTCCTCTTCTGTAATTTTACCATGTCGCAGCCAGCATTAACGGCCCCATCAATCAACTTTTTGGCAATATTCAAATCTCCATTGTGATTAATACCAATCTCAGCTATAATAAATGTTTTTTTACTCATTTTAAAACTCTCCTAAATATTCTAATAGTATATGTTTTTCTTTTTCAATTTGAAAGCTCGCAATGTCGAAATCGAACTGTGAATCAATATCAACAATTTTTTCTACCTCGCAAGCAAATATCTTGTCTCCAAATGTCTCTCCCATTAAAACCACTTCTTTTCTGACTATATCAATATATCCATTGGCCTCATAAGCCGTTGGAAAAGTTTGCCTTGGGAGATTGGAATATTTTTTAATTCCCTCGAAGTCTTCAAAAAAGCCTTGGCATTTGTTATCAACGATTTTAAAGACTTTATAAGGAGAGCCGCTCATTTCGTGGACCGTTCGAAGGCTTGAGAAGCTCTTCCCTTCCTCAAAAAAGATTTTAATTGTTTGATCGATTATTTCTGGTTTTCTCAAGGGAGAAGTGGGGCGCATGAGCGCAACTTCAGAAACATCAATATTATCAAAGAAATGCTTTAAAAAACCTGCGTCTCGTGCCTCATCGGAGGAAAGTTCCTCTGGTCTTATAAAAGGCACTTCAGCGCCATATTTTAATGCAATTGAGGCTATTTCTTGGTCTTCTGTAGATACAATGACCCTATCAATATATTCGCTCATCTTACAAGCGGCGATTGTATAGGCTAAAAGTGGATGATCTTTAAGAAATTTAATATTCTTTCTTGGGATTCCTTTGCTGCCGCCTCTTGCTGGAATTATTGCTGAAATCTTTTTATTCAACAAACTCGCCTTTTTCAAATTCGTCATACCAAGAATCTAAATTCAAATTAATAATCTTGATCCCTCGTGCTGTGGCGCTTTCGTTAATTATTCTTAAGTCATTACGAAGATTTAAATCAAATTTTTGCCAATCGGTATTATGATATGGAACTGGAACTTTTGGATTCGCATATCCCAAACGATAATCCAAGTCCAAACCGGCGACATAAACAGGATTAGTCCCCATTAGAATTGCAAAAGAAATCATATGTAGGGCACCTGTGTCAGAAGTGCTGTAATGTTCAGAGTATCCTGAGACTTTTTGAAGGGCTTCTTGTATTGTCTGACGATCATCTTGACGACGGGCACAACATTTTCCTTTTCCAGTCGGGCCGGTTGGAAGCGCTCCTGAAAAACCTGCTCCTGATTTTAATCTTGGAGGTTGAAACATTACCGAGTTGTTGCCATAATCAATAAAATCAAGATTTCCTTTTTCTTTATAATGGGCTTTGAAATTTTTCATGATTTGTAAACATGAATGATTCTTAAAGTGTCGTTGATCATATGAAAGGAAATCTGGTTTTAAATTTTCTCGCACAAACTGTATATCTGAAAGATCAACAGAATCTGCAAAAAGCAAAGTCATATCTGTATTGTTTATTAATTGAGTTGGATATTTGCGAGCTTGCCAAACCCCAGAATTATTAATACAGTCCTGAACATTTAATTCACCATTAGCTATGAGCCAATAATTTGGTGAATGGGAAAAGTAATCAAACCAATTGTTAAGCTCAAATCTTAGCAAGTCTCCACTTTTTTGAAGTGTTGAAACTTTTTCGATAAAAGGCTGTAGACTTGGGCCGTGGCAAACAACAAAAGCTTTCTGATCTTTGTGTTTGTCTACGAGACTATCAATTGAAATCTCCATCTACCAGATGAACCTTTTCTTATAGTGTTCAACAATAGAATCTATTTCATCATCAAATTCTTTTTTTGGCGACCAGCCAAGACTTCGCAACTTATCATCGTTGAGCGCGTAACGAACGTCCTGTCCCACTCGTTTATAAGAGAAGTCAACATATTGTTGCCAATCATCGGAATCATAATAGGCTTTTATAATCTTTCTTACGGTTTCTGCATTTTCTTGCTCAAAACCCCCGGCAACATTATAAATTTCATTAAGTTTACCCGAATCTATAATAGCCAAAACAGCTTCTGCTGTATCATCTGCATGGAGCCAATTTCTAATTGGTTTTCCTTGATCGTGCAATCTAATTTTTCTTTCTCGATTTAGATTTTTTACAGCCACTGGGATTAATTTTTCTGGATATTGCCCAATTCCATAATTGTTAGTCGGACGCAAAATAACATAATTAATACCATAAGTTCTGGCCCAAGCCAAAACAAGCATATCTGCTGCTGCTTTTGCGGCTGAATATGGATTGGAGGGTTTTAAAATATCTGTCTCGTAATGATCGCCTGTTCCGATATCTCCGTAAACCTCATCAGTGCTAAAATGGAAAAAGACTGGTCTTTGAGTCACATTATCAGGCTTAAACCTGATGAGTTCTAAAAGGTTTTTAGTTCCAATAATGTTGCTATTCATGAAAGCATCGCTATTGATGATGCTATTTCCGACGTGAGATTCTGCGGCAACATTTATAACGTAATCACAATCATAAAGCTTATCTAAATCTTTGATATCGATCCCTTCGAACCTAAAATTTTTAAATTTATTAAATTCTTCTAAAAGATCTTCATTTGCAGCATAAGTGCATTTATCGATTCCAAAAACCATCCAACCTCTTTCAAGACATTTTCGTGTAACATAAGAACCAATAAAACCAAGACAACCTGTTATATAAACAATTTTCATTTGAAAAAACTCCGAACAACCTCTTCTATGTAGTCTAGCTTTTCTTTTGTAATTCCGCTATATGTGCCAAGGAAAAAAGAGCTACTTGTGACCTTGTGGGCAATAGGAAAGGTTTGTTTTAAATTAATGTACTGTTTTGCATATTGTTTATAACCGGGATGATAAAGAATATTGCCAGAAAAATAAGAACGAGTTTGAATTTTGTGCTTCTCTAGGTGGGAGACAAAATCGTTTCGTAAAAAAAGATTATTTTCCTTTACCGTTAAAAGAAAAGCAAACCAACTTGGATCAGATCCTTCGACAGCTTCCGGTAAATGAAAATACTTCTCATAAGGTTTAAAAATTTCTGTTAGGCGCTCAAAGTTATTTTGCCGGTCAAGATGGAATTGATCAATTTTTTTAATTTGTTGAAGACCAATGGCGGCTTGCATCTCTAAAGGTTTTACATTATAACCTATTTCATCGAATACATATCTATGATCATAAATAATTTCGGGAGCTTGAGGTAGCCAATTTCCGAAACGATTCCCGCAGGCCGTTTTACATAAAACGCTTCCCGGCATTTGGCTCGCGCAATAGCAAGCTCGACCCCAATCACGAAAGCTTGCTAAAATTTGTCTCAATTTAGAAGAGTTTGATGCTACAAAACCACCTTCGCCCATTGTTATATGATGGGCGGGATAGAAAGAGCACGAAGACATAGTTCCAAAAGAACCCAATTTTTGACCTTTATAGGATGAACCAAGCGCATCACAACAATCCTCTAAAAAAACCAAATCATAATCTTTTACAATTCTTTGTACCCTATCCATATCTGGTGGGTTTCCTAGAACATGAGCAAATATGATTCCTTTTATCTCAAAATCTATATCTTCCTGAAGTATTTCTTCTACCTGATCAAGATCCAAATTTAAGCTTGGTAATGTCACATCAACGAAAACTGGTTCAAAACCACATTGAATTATAGGATTCAGCGTCGTTGGGAAACAAACGACTGGTGTGATAAATTTATCACCTTTGGAGAGATTCCAACGCTTTTTAATATATTTATCATTCGAAGTCAGCGCAGACATCATAAGAAGATTGGCTGAACTTCCAGAGTTTGTTAAGATTCCATCGGGTTTGCCGAGAAAATTGGCGAACTCTAATTCAAAGTTGCGCCCTTGTTTTCCTAAAACGAGCCATCCATCGAGAATGGCGTTAATAGCGGCCAAATATTCATCTTCTGTGAATTGGGGGCCAGAATATTGAATCCAGTCTTCGCCGGGAGTCCAGTTTTCCTGTTTTTCTTCAGCTACATATTGTTTAACAAGTTTTTGTATTTGAGTTAGAATCTCACTACTCATAAAGAATCTCCGATAAAACTTTTTTAATACCGTTTTTTAACCCTATTAGATCGATTGTAAGCGATTCAAGACGAGACGAGTCTCCAGTATATGAAGAGCCTTTGTCATTGCTGTTAAAAAGTATTTGATTTTTAATGTTACCTTCGGAATGAACCAAAGTGGCTATTTCACGAAGCGTTAATTTCTGTTTATTATAACACATGTTTAAATCGTTTGGAAGTTGCTTCTTTCCAAAGTTTTCAATATAGTGTTCGATGACCTTACAAAGATCTTCAACAAAGAAAAAATCCATTTCTCTTGGTTGGTCAATTATAACAGGTCTTTTATTTTTGTAGTTACTGACAATTGACTTAATAAAACGAGTTTGGAGTTCAGTCGTTCCAAAGCAGCCAAAAAGTCTTAAATTGATTATATTTTTATCTAGTCCGATAATCTGGCGAGTTATTAAATTTTTTGCAAGCCCATAGAAGTCTTTTGGAAGTCTATTGAAGACCTCATCTTCTTTCATCTCATTTATATCAAGATCTTTATTGAATTCTGCTCCAGAGCCAAAATTTATCATTAATCTAAATTTATCTGAATTTCTTTGTAGGTTGTCGAACATTAAAAGATTCTTGATGAAATCTTCTTTTGAATCTTCTTCTCCTCGTTTGCCACCTTTTATGGCTGCGTGGAGAATGATGTCGATTTCGTTGTTCTGGAGAAAGGAGGAAACGGCTTTTTTGTCACAAACATCCAATTCGTTTCTACTTGTTGGAAGAATGACATAATCTTTACTTAATGAAAAATATTTTATAAATTCTTTACCAAGGAAACCATTGGCCCCTGTGATTAAAATGTTCATTTGAAAATTAGAATTGGTGCTCTTCGACTAAAACGGTTGAAACGCCATCAGTTCGCTCATAAGCTTTAACATATTCTGGCATCACATCTTCCGCTTTGTTTAACTTAACAATATTAACCGTTTGAACAATCTTTTTGAATCCTTCTGTAAAATCCCCAACATGTTGTTCTTGAGGATCAACTGGTTTTCTAACTCCAACTGCGACACGAATAATAACCTTTGGTTTATATTGATCATCTGTCATCATCGCAAGTTTATCAAGATGATTGACAAGTTGATCGGCGGCTAAAAGTAAAAAGTTCCAGCGAGGAAAGACGGAAACAGGAGTAAATCCTGCGATTGCAAGGCCATTAGAAACGCCTAATTGTAAATTTTCGGCGACGGGCATCTCAATTCGTTTCTCTTCAGGGATATTTTCAAATGATTGAGCAATGGCAATTCCGCCATAAATCATACTTTGGCCAAGGAAAATAGTATCTTCTTTGGCCCCTAAATATTCCATGGCTTTTTTTAGTTCTTCTCCGTAAATCAATTCTTTCATTTTAAAAAAGCACCTTTGATCCTGTTCCGGCATGAGGGAAAACGTTCTCATATTCATAATATACACATTTAGATGAGCTTTCTGCAAGAGTTTTGATATCGCTTCCCCAAACAGCTTTAGTTGGAGTTGTGACGCTGTGTCCATTGTCAGCCACTACAAATGTAATTGGTAAATCATGAACTTCAGCATAACGAAGCGATTCTTGAACCGTTCCTGTATAAAACGACATATCTCCCGTGAAACACCAAACATGACTTTCACTGTTTGAAAGTTTTAAGCCAAGCGCAGTTCCTACTGCAATTGGAGCGTTTCCGCCGACTATTGCCGAAGAGATTATATTGTGTTCTTTGAATGAAAGGCAGATGGACTTATTGTTTAAAATTGACTTACGGACCTCTTCGCGGGGAACACCTTTCAAAAGACACTCCAAATGGCTTGCCCAAGTACAAAAACAAAAATCTTCAGGCTGGATATCTTTAAAGATCTTTATAAGATGATCTTCGTTTCCGCCTCTCAAGTGGACGGGCGAACTAATCTTTGCATCGGCAAAAAGATCAAAGATTTCAAGTTCGAAATCCCTTAAATCCTTTGGGGTTAGCTTAGTGTCCATTTTTCTCTCCAATGTTCTCGAATAAGTTTATCATAATCTGTTGTTTCTTTATGCATCCCCCAAGTCGCTTGTCCTTCGTGCCAGCGATAATAATAGCCGAGCCATTGAGGAATTGGATAAATAAAGATATTATTATCAGTTAGTTTGAAATATAGTTCATAATCTGACGCTCCAAGGTAATCTTTGCCGTTCCAAGTAAGAAGGCCGTCTTCATATATCTTTCGACTATAAATAACTGTTGGTGTATTTACAGGGCATTTTTCAAATAATATTTCCTTGAATTGTGAGGCGCTTTTATAAGAATGGCCAACATCTTTCAATATGTTGCCAGAACGGTTTTCGACACCTCTTATCCAGCTTTGAAGGCACAAGACCTTATTGGGCCTTGCAAGAAAATATTTCATAAAGTTTGCAACGTAATCAGGACTAATAAAATCGTCGGCACCCAAAATTGTTATATAATCCCCAGAAGACAACTTCAAAGCTTCTTGAACTGGTTCCTCCCAAGCATATTTATAAAGATTCGGAGCAGAACCAATTATAAGGGTTTCATGTTCAGAATCAAGACGTTGCAGGATTTCCAAACTATTGTCAGTACTTTCATTATCAATAGCAATAACTTCGACATTCTCATAAGTCTGAGAAAGTGCCGAGAGAACGCATTGCTCAACAAAAGGTTCTGCATTGAAACAAGGAATAATAATGGTTACGCGAGGTTTCATTCAAAGGCTCCGATAATCTTAGTAATAATTTCAGTTCTTTTTTCTCTCATTTTGTTTATAAGAGGCTCACCTTTAAGATGAAACCAATCCTCATGAGTGGCACCCACTAAAGAATTTGTAATTACTTTCATACCCGTCATTCTTGCTTCAACCACAATACGAGATAATGTCTCGGGCGTTTTTGGAAAAAAGACCAAAGTATCGTTTCCTGCGAGTTCTTTTAGAAAGCCACTGTGGTCTGAATTTTTAATCAATTGGTAATCTAATTCTTTTGCTAAACAAAATTTAATTGAAAGGCTGGTATTCTTTGAAGGAATGTTAGAATCCATAACAGAACAACGAGAGACCTTTTCTTTTTTTGAAAGATCTTCGAGGAGATTAAGAACATCATCAGCCCAAAGGTTTCCACCTAAATTAATTACGTTGTCAAGTTTTAAGTTTTTTTTTATTATACTTTTATGAAAAGCTGATTGGCTCAAAACAGCCTTAGCATTCTTAAAAAAATCAGAATTGATAATTTCTGTTTCCGGTGCAATGAAGTCTTTAAACAGGCCCGGATTTCTTCTTCTTAAATATTTATGATCGTGTTCATAAATAACATAAGAATGTTCTTGTAAGAGTTGTTTGCTCTGCTGCGGCAGTTTAATAAAATTGGAAATAATAAATTTATGATCTTGATGAGCTTCGATGAAGGTTGGGATTAAATCTTCGGAATGGACTGTAACTATATTTTGATCTGCGGCTCTAAGACAACTTATTACTTCTTGATCATTTAACTCGCCGCCGCCATTGATTTCGGAAGCAAAGAAGTCCGCCGAAAAAACAAAGTTCACTAAGCATATTCCTCTACATCAAAATCATCGAGCCATTGCTCCATATCATATTCCTCAAGAGGAATAGCTGCTTCTATAAACTTTTTAGATTGATTTTCGAAAGTAAACTCTTTTAAAATATATTCTTGGAGCTGTTTGGCTTGTTTCTTAAACCGGCCATGTTCCTTGAGAACCTCACGAAGTTTCATTTTATATGAACCCTGTTGTGGGAAGCACCACATAGAATCCGGTTGAACTACTCCTTCCCAATGCGCTTCCTTTTGAACTTGATGCAAATCATAATCAACTTTTGCAAAATGAGCTTTCATTTTAGTGCGCTTCTTTTTGTCTTTTGTTGGTTTGTAAAGGAAATCTACATGACCACTCCAAGCCGGGGCAATTACGGGCAAACCTGAATAAGCGGCTTCAAACAATGGAAGGCCAAAACCCTCTCCATGAGAAAGAGAAATAAGTGCTTTAATCCCTTTTGCTTTATAAAGAGAGTGCATTTCTTGATCGGTAAAATCTCCATGTAAAAAATAAACCTTACATTGTCTGTTATCGTAGCTTTGCAAAAGAGATTCAAGTTGCGTCCGGACTCTTTTTCGATCAATTTTTGAGCCACCTTTTTGAAAAGTTTTTACAATCAAGCCTACGTCTGGATTATCAAAAAATTCTTCAACAAACCATTTTATTGTGTTTGCTAGATTTTTTCTGGGGCCAAATTGAGCCACAGTTAAAAAATTAAATTTTGTAGAGGTATTCAGATCTAACGATACCTCTTCAAATGTTTTTACGGGATAATGTACCACATCGACTTCTTTTTTACACTTGAGAAATCCTTTTTCACCAGTTCTTTGATCGGTTCCTTCATATACAGTATTGAGAAATGTCTGCTTTGAATGTTCTGAAATGGTTATAATTTTATCCATCTCATTTCCTTTTCCAAGCCATTGCGGTGCCACTTTTGTAGTTTCAATGCCAGCAGTAACGCCAATATTCACCGGAGCCATTCTTTCCCACTCATTGGGAATTGTCACTTGAACGCTAATATCAAATTGGCCGCCTTGTTGTTGATATAAAGCAGTTTTTTTAATATTCTCATCAAGCCATTGCCTTTCTTCATCATCTTCCCAAATCCAATTCGATTGTCCCCAAGGAAGTGGCAATATATAAATATCAATTTTATCTTCAATCTCTCTGAGACATCTTAAAACAAATCTTGCATGTTCTCCATAGCCAGTTCTTGTTAAAACGGGTGCGCGGACGATAACTTTTTTATTCATTTGAGTTCCTCCAGAATCCAGCGTTGAATTTGTTTTCTTGTTTCCCAAGATCCTTCTTCTTCGTGAATCTGTAACATATAATCAACCCATTTTTGATTAAAGTCGTCAAAATTATAATTTTTCATAACATGCTCGCGACCTTTTTCTCCAAGAGCTTGACGTTCTTTGCTAGAGAAATTATACATCTTTTTGAGTGCTTCAACGAAATCCCTTTCATTTAAACGATCTTCTTGAATCCAAGGAATGTCTTGAGATCCGATAACAGTTTTTGAGGCGGGTTCGAGACCTATACCAAACCAATTTTCACCATCTGTAACTTGTTCCTGAAGACCACCAGTCATTGTAACGATAATTGGAGTCTCGCAGGCAAGAGATTCGAGAGTTGCAAGGCCGAAGCCTTCAGCATCAGAAATATTTATCGTGCAATCTGCAGCGTTGTACATTCTTGCCAAATCGTTAGGAGCAACTTTCTTTTGAGAGAAAAGAACTTGTCCATTGTTGAGTCCAAGCTCTTCGGCAATCATTTGTAAATCTTGACCATGGGGATCTTTTACTTCAGTGTGCATAACAAGCATTGCTTTGTCGTCGCCAACTTCCTCCAGAAACTTTTTAAACCAAAAAATCAAAGTTCCGCTTTGTTTTCTTCGAGCGTTTCGATTATTCCAGAAGAAAACAAATTTCTCTGGGTCATAAAAATCACCAAAGCTTTGTTTCTTAAAATCATCAGCGTTTTCTTTTCCGAGGGGTTTAAAAATCTCAGAACTTACTGCATGAGGGATATATTCGGAAGATATATCTGGAGCAACCGTTTTTACAATGTCATCCGTAACTTTTGAAATAGCTGCAATTCTATCATTTGATTCATAAAAAACCTTATTGTAGGTAGGGTATGGATAATTATCCCAAACGTGATAATAGACCATAGGAGCTAAAGGCCTAATTTCATTCTCCATTTCCCATAACCAGCCCCAAAATCTTGGATCTGTCATAAACCAAAGGATATCTGGTTTTTCTTGACGGAAAACGGAACGGACCATATCTGGACTTCCATAGCCGTCTACAGGAAAAATAATCCAATCATCTCCATATTCTTCTGTTTTCAAGGGCTTATACTCTTGGTGTTTAATTGCCCCTCCGAAACTGATTACCTTGAATTTACCAGAATTCAAGAGCGCTTCGAAGATATATTTTGATTGAGTTCCGACGCCGGAAGGACTTAGTGGCATATCGCCAAGAGTGAAAACCTTAATTTTTTCGTTCACTTGTACCTCATTTACAATGTTTTGTTTTGTAGAATTCGCAAAGACCATATTTGCCATGACAAGAAAGTCGATTTTTAATATGTCTTTGTTTTTTAATATTGTACACTGCTTTATTTAATAATTTAAGTGCATTTTCAATTTTTTTAGCACCTGTTGTGACTTTAAAGAATTCTACTTGATTTTTTTTCGCTGTTCTTTTCAATAAAGCAAAATGTGTTTGGGTATCTTTTAAATCGACATTGTGCTTTTGACACCAAAAATATTTATAAAGAGTTAATTGGTAAGTTGTTATTTTATCTGTCTTTCTTCTGGTGTCCCAACCCCAAGAACAAGTTTTCCAGTCAATAACGTGATGAATTCCATCTTTTGTTTTAACCACAAGGTCAATGAAGCCTTTAAAGTCGTAATCAGCGTCAACGATTGGTTCAAACAGCTTTTCTTCGATAGAAACAAGCTCAAAGGCACCAAAATACTGTTTTAGTGCCGGTAACACATATTTAACCAGCTTTTCACCTTGTTCTCTCATCTCTGTGATTAATTTTTGTTGGAAATCATAATTTGAGTTTGCTTCTTTGAGTTTTTGGAGATTATTAAGGAATTCTTCTTGAAACAATTTTTTGAAATCAACATCTTTCTCTTGAACAATATTTTCACAAACTGTATGCATAGATGTACCAAAAGCCGTATGTTCGTTTCCAGCAAACGGATTTATTCGTTCAATATAATTTAATTTATGCTTCCATGGGCAATTAGCCCATTCTTTAAGCTCTGAATATGAAATGTGTGCCATTTTACTTTAAAGAGGGGTTTTTCTTTTTGCTGCTTTGTTTTTTGAAAGTTTGTACTTTCTTTTTGTAAGTTTGTGTTTTCTTTTTTGGAGCGGGGGGCTTTTCAAGCTCAAAAACCCATTCTCCAGAAACAACTTCTGTTTTTGAAAAATTATTGATTTTACATCCCGAGATCACCTTACTAATTTTTTTATCAGGGTGGATTTTATTAAACTCTTCCATGATGACGGCATTTCCAATAACCTTTCTATGCTCAAGTTTGCATTTATATTGAGCTTGAAGTTCAAGTGTAATTTTTACCTTGTGATCTCCAAAAAAATCAATTTTCATTTTATTTATATTCCTTTCCAGTGTCTAAAATTTTTGAAACCTTATCGAAAAGAACAGGACTCAAATCTCGTAATTTAAAAGGATCGCCCAACAAATAGTTTTCAAATCCGTTTGCCCAGTATTCTTTAAGAGAAGTAATGGCATAAGGAGAATAAAATAGTCCAGACGCCGCTGTTCTTAAATAGTCATAGCCTAAATCTTGATGAAGATGCTTGTCAAAGCTCTTATCATAATCAGGATTTGTATAGTATAACATATTTGTTGTTGGTTTGTCAATCAAATGATATAAAGACTGTCTCTTCGCTAAAAATTCAGATTCCAAAGCATTATCTCCATAGATAATATCATTTAATTGTTCATTGCTTTCTATCGAGTGGGCAATCTCATGAACAATGTCATCTATAAGATCTTCTGCATTGTCTTGGTCATTTGAAATGTAAATTGCGCCGTCTTTGAAAAGCGCATTAAAATCTTGCCCCTTTTCTTTCAAATTGTCAAAGTTTGCAACATAGATCATCTCAAAATTATTCATAAGGTGTTCAGGGACGACTTCTTCGATCTTTGATAAAGCAGAAGCAAAATTTATATCATTCGTGAACGGTTTTACCATATAAACCTGATGACCGTGAAGACGATAAACTCGTTCGAAGAGTTTAATCGATGAATTTTTTATATATTCTTCCAAAATTGTTTTAGGCTGTTCTTGCTGTTTTAATGTCTGCCATTGCTTGCTGATATCCCCTAATAAAGTTTTCTTCAGCGATTGGGAGCAGAAACTCAGGGAATTCCGAAGCCATGACCTCAATAATCATTTCTACGTTCACTTCGTCATTCTTTGGATCTAATTGCTTGCCGACATATTCAACAAGCCAAGATTTTACTGGTGTTTCTTTTTCCACTTTCTTTAAAAGCTCTGGACTCTCATCTACATTATATTTCATCTTTTCCTCCATGTCAAGTAAATAATAATATTTTTTTATTAAAAATTAAAGAATTTTTGCTGCGATTGTTGCAACAGAAGATCTCTCTCCTTTTACAAGCGTGACGTGTCCCGAAATATCAAGAGTTTTAAATTTTTCAACTGCGTGAGTTAAGCCATTTGAAGTCTCATTGATATAAACGTTATCGATTTGTTCGATGTCACCCGTTAGAATGATTTTTGTATTTTCTCCCACCCTCGTAAGAATAGTCTTCAATTCATGAGCGGTTAAATTCTGTGCTTCATCGATAATAATAAAAGCATCAGAAATCGACCTTCCTCTTATATAGGTCAAGGCTTCGATTTCTATCATTCCATTTTCAATATACATATCTAAAGTTTCCCTATCGTTCCCCATTAAAAATCTTAGATTATCTTGAATAGGGGCCACCCAAGGAGACATTTTCTCCTCCATTGTTCCCGGCAAAAATCCAATATCTCTGCCCATTGGCTGAATTGGCCTTGAAATGACTAGACGTTTGTAAATTGAATCTTCCATTACATGTTGAAGTCCGGTGGCAACCGCTAAAAGAGTTTTTCCCGTTCCTGCGGAGCCGACGAGAGTAATAATAGGAACATTTTTATCTTTTAATAATTCAAGCGCAAATACTTGTTCTTTGTTTCGGGGTTTCACCCTCCAGACACCTTTCTTATGGGCGCCGTTTAACCTCTTAAGAGGCGTATTATAATTGATGAAACGCGCAAGGCCAGTTTTCTTCTCGTTTTGATTCGAAACCAGCATAATGAATTGATTGGGCATTAATTCTAATTCTTCTTTGTCGATGAAAATCTCTTCGTCATTGTAAAATCTGTCAACGACGACTTCATCAAACAAATGGGTCGTGAGTCCTGTGTACAAAAGACTTGTATCTTTAACTGCTTGATTTGTTTGATAATCTTCTGTAATGAGGCCAAGAGCATCGCATTTTACGCGCATATTTATATCACGAGTAACAACAACCACTTTTTTCTTTGGAAATTCTTCTTTTTGATTTAGAGCAACAGCGATGATTTCATTATCTGGTACAGAAATATCCAATCCGGGGGGCAGATTTTCATTCTTGCACAGTTTTACAGAAAGAAGGCCCTTTCCTTTCTCAATACGAACCCCTTTATAGAGACTTCCCTGTTCTCGAAGAGAATCAAGATTTCTTATAATCTCTCTTGCGTTTATTCCAACGCTGTCTTGCCGTTTTTTGTTATTGTCGATTTCTTCTAAAACTTTTAAAGGAATTACAATATCATTATTCTCATAGGCGCGAAGAGAATCAGAGTCTGTAAGGTAAACACTGGTATCGAGAACGTATATTTTTTTTGTCATAAAAATTAAAAACTTTTTTCAACAATGTCGCACATTTGTGATACATTCGCTAAAGCGTATTATAAATAGTTTCACTTTTTTCTTTTTTATAAACCGAATAATCGTTTTGATTTCATATTTATTTTAAGGAGCGAATAATCGCAATGGAGGTTCCTTTATGTTTTTTAAAAGAATAATTAGTGTAATTCTCGTTCTGTTAACCTTATCCTGTGGCTCATCTTTCAGTACTATTAAAGAAAATGAACTTCCTAGGAAATCTTATCTCTTTATAAAACAAGTCCTTACGGTCGAAGTATGTTCTAGCAAAGATAAAAAATGTCAATTGAAGAAAGAAGTAAAAGTTGGTTCTGGCTTCATAGTCAAAATAACCCCATTAGGATCTTTTGCAATGACTGCGGCGCATGTTTGTCTTGATAAAAACAAAAGACAAAACAACATTGCAATGAAAGTAAAGACTCTCGATGGTAGATATTACAAAGCAAAAATTGTTTCGTATGATAGAAAAATTGACGCTTGTATGATGTTTGTTGAGGATTTAGTTGATGGTGTCGAAGAAGTAAAGCTCGCAGAAGAGGGGCCAAAAGTTGGCGATAAAGTTATAAATATTTCCTCTCCATTTGGAATTCAATATACCAATGTTGTTCCAATTTTTAAAGGAACGTTCGCGGGAAGAACAGGTTTCAATGGTTTTTATACATTTTCAAGTGGACCCGGAGCAAGTGGTTCAATGATTCTCAACAGCAATGGAGAACTAATTGGATTGGTTCATTCTATTCATTATATGATGAACGAGATAGTTGTTGGAGTTCCGTTCACTAACTTAAAGCAATTCATTAGAAAAAACAGACTAAAATACTTTCCAGAAGTTACCCGCTTCTACGATTCCAAAGAGCTTAATAGATATCAAAAACTATCTACGAGTCCAAACCAGTCCGCCGGATCGATTTTTTACAAACTCTATTAAATTATAGAAGTTCATGCCAAGAAGCTCACCATCAAGAATAAAATCTTGAAATTCTTTTTTAGCAAGCTGATTTATTAAAGAATCGAGGACATGTTCAAGAAGATGATCGAAGTGTTCCTTTTTATTCGTCATGCTCATGGAATAACGAAGGTTAAAACATTCCACAGTGCCGTCAAAAAAAACAATATCTGTAGAAGCTGATTTGGGGTTAAAGGTTAATTTAATTGAAAAATTTTGGGGGGTGCAAACGTAATCTCTTTCTTTGATAAAATGCTTGTTCATACATGACTAAATAGAAATTTATCAAATACTGACATAAGCTCCTTATATTTTTCTCCATGAACTGCATGAAGACTTGCTGCAATGCTACTTAAAATGGAATTTCCGTCTTGAGGAGTGAAACAAAAACCAGTTACTTTCGTATTTCCACCAACCCTGTTTAAAATCAATGAATTTTCTGCAATGACGGTGTGATTGAAAATTCGTCCATAGTATCCATGGTCGCGGCCAAATGAAAAGACTTTGTTTGTGAGATTTTTCTTAGTCAGTGCAATGAATTTGTTTTCTTGAAACTTTTTCAAAACATCTTCTTTGGAAGGGCTTCCTTTGATTTCAACACAAAAGCGAAGAATATGCATATATTGAGAATTGATCTTCAGGGCGCTTGAAAAAAGATTCGGATGATGATGCATCGTTGCAAAAAGATCATAAGAGTCTCGTGCGTGATGAGTTCCAAAAACAAGATCCTTATGTTTACCAATCTCAGGAGAGGCAATAAAATCTCCTTCTTGGCTGATGTCATTTGCTCTGCGGATACAAGTAAAATCTCCGCTCACAACATTTAACATATTTCCAGAAGATAACGTATCCACAATAGAAGAAATATTATGAGTATTGCAGCTTACCACTTGTATAAATTGAGGCTGTTTCTTTAATAGAATTTCATCATTTATTCCAAAAGCATAAGGAACGCCAAAGTTTTTTTCGCTCCCTTGGGCAATAAAGACTCTTTTATTTTCTTTAGCTCCGCATTCTTTTACTTTGAGAAGTGGTAGATAATGTTCTTCTTTTGCTTTATTGCCTGCAGGAGTACAATCTATAACAACATCTGAAATTCCCAAGGCAGCCTCGTAATTAAGAACTGGTTCATGTCCCAAATCTTGAAATTCTTTGGCCCTTTCTTGGTCAACGACCAATTTAGCGCCTCTTTCTGTTAAACTGTTGACTTTTGCCACTTCATCTTCAAGAGGTGTTCTTTTATGAAAGAATACGTTTATCTCAAGCTGATCTTTAAAGTCTGAAAGGAGGCCAATCAAAGGTTCTCCAATGGTTCCCGTTCCAATAATTAAAACATTCTTTTTCATCTAATTTTTTCCTTTGAAGAAATTTCATGAGAAGAAACAAACTGAACTTTTTTGTTTTTGTTCTTAAGTTCAGAAAGAGTAAGATACTGATTAACATTCCAACTCAAGTATTCAATGTCCTCGATTATGTAAATTTTGTTCTCAAAGAAGACTTTGGAGCCAATCAAAACCTTGTTTCCATCTTTGTCAAAAGCAAACCGCTTTGTTGACATTATTTCTTTCCTTTTTTCTTCTTTTTGGATTTTTGAACAAGTTCAGGTTTATTCCAGAACTTTATTTTATAAGAAGAGCCACTTTTCCCGCATCTTCTTACTTTTACAATTTCATGAACCTTTTCAAGTTCTTTTCTTTTCGAATCAGCTTCTTCAAAAGTTTCAAAAGTACCGAATGTTTTCCAAATTTTAAAAACTAAATCTTCCACGAAGGTTACCTCTTATTGTTAAACATTATGATATCAGACTTTTGAGGAAATTTTAAGAAAAAAATCAACAACCACACTCAAAGTGAACAAGTTCAAGACGCAGCTTTTTGATGTTTCTTTGCCATTTCTTTAAGATTCTTAAATGTTTAGGAGTCTCTCTGCATCTGCCTCCTTTTTTTGGAGAGCGAACTCCCGTAACCCATGCAGCAATCCAATTTCTTTTAGGAGTTCTATATTTGCATAGTTTTTTAACTTTGGGAAGCATTCTTACAATATGTTGCATCCAGCCATGCGCTGATGAGACAGGATCAAAGCGGTTTGTTCCATACGCCCTTTCATAAACTTTCCACATTTGCAGAATACCAATAGCTTTTGGAGTTTTTCCATTTTTGCTGAATTTTCTATCACCTTTTGCATTTGGATTAAAGCCAGACTCCATGCAAGCCGCAGCAAGCAACATTCCACGAACTTTTGGAGGAGGGCTGTACATTTTTTCGATTTGAACAAGTTTCCAAAGCAAATTAACATCAACAATTCTTCTTTTGGAAGAAATACAATTATTCTGCGCCTGATTCACTAATTCTTCATAAGAAAAAGGCTTTTCTTCGGCAAAAGATAACTGTGGGATAATCAAAACAGATATTATTATCAAATTAAACATTACATTCCTTATTAACTGGTGGAGGTGTCGGGAGTCGAACCCGAGTCCAAAAAAGATTAAAAAATATGTCATTCACAAGGTTAGTTGATTATTTGAACTTCAACAAACTTAAAACCCGCTTGCGCGTACCACCAGTTTTTCTTAAAACTGGAAATGTTTAGTATTTGTTTAGAAAGTTACTAAAAACTTCCGATTAAGCAGCGAGTGCGTAATCAATTTCAACATTATTGTTGGCAATTAAAAAAGTTGAGTATTTTTACTGTATTACTCATACAGCCTTGCACATTAAATTTCTTTCTTCTCTGTCGAAACCATTTCACCCCCAGATTCAAAAAAGGAAACTGTTTTATATTTCTTAAGTAATTTTTGATATTCAGAATAATTTATACCAAGAAATAAAGCTCCCTCTTTTTTAGTTCTTGAAATACTTAGTGCTGTTTTTAAAAGAGCATCTGTAACAGCTTGTTTTGAGACTCTCCAAACAGGAAGTCCATAGAGTTTACCACATAAAAATCTTGTTGTCAACTCAAGTTTTACTGCTATTATTTCTTCAAGAGAGAGATCATTCAGATCAGTTAAAACAGAATCTGATATTTTATCTTCAGCCTTTAACTTATTGATTACACTGTATCTTTTAGAGAGTTGTTTCTTATTTTTTAAATCTTTAATCTTAAATCTCTTTACAAACTTCAAAATTCATGATAGAATAAAATTAAATAAGTATTAAATAATAGAAAGATTAAAAATCATCAGAACTTAAATTAAGCTCATCCACATCTTCAGGTGGGAGAAGAGCCGGGGCAGTAGGAATTCCCAAACCTTCAAGTTCTTTTTCAGCATTTTGAAAATGTCCAATAACTGGCTCTTGAGTAACATCAGCAAATCCTGATCTTTCCGAACCTAACATATTTATAAAAAACCATTTATAAAACTTTTCAGAATCATCTCCTCTTAAAGTATCAAAAGCTTTAAGAACTGTTGTTTTGGTATTGTGAAAAGTTTTCATAGCCGCGTCGGGTCCGGTTCTATCCATATCATCAGGTGCAGATACAAGATCAGAAATTCTTGAATCTTCTTCTGCTTGTTCAGCTTCTTCTGGTGTCGGTTCTTCCTCTTCTGGTTCATTGACTTGAAGATCTGGATCAGTAACTTTCATTACAATTTTATCATCTTCACCGTCACCATCCAAATCCTTTCCTTCTTTAAGATCGACCTCTTCTTCCTCGGTCTCTTGTGCTTTAAACCCGCTTTTAGCGACTTCAGCAGCAGCTTTTTCAACGGCATTTCGTCTTTTAATATCCCCAGAAAAGGCTTCTTTGAAAAGCCATTCCCAAGTCATCAAATAAGCCTTTCGTTGATCAGGAGATGTTGCAAGTCTCATATAGGCATCTTTTGAAACTACATAAATGGAATCAAGAACGACTCCAAGTTCGTTAACTCCAGTGGAGGCATGAAATTGTTTATCTTTAGCCTCTTTGATGAATTTTTTCAAAGCTTTACGAAGACGTTTTTCGCTAATTTTTTGTTTATTTTCAACTTCATTCATTATGAAATAGCTTCTTCTAATGAGTTCTCTTAGTCTTTGTTCACCCTTGAGTTGAAATTCTGACATTTATTGTTCTCCTGATATTTTTAATAAATAGTTTGCAAGTTTAATAGTGGTTTCTTCGATGGGTTTCTTCGATGGTTTTCTTTTTCTTTTTCGAATTCCAAAAGGGCCGCCTGCGCCTTCAACTGCCCCAGCGCCCATAGCAGAAATTTCTTCAAGGTCTTCTTGTTCTTGGCCGGTTTTAATTGTCACTTGGTTTTCTTTTTCTTTTAGCTTATCAGCTATCATGTTTTTTATCTCTAAACCTAAATCTTCTAAAGAAAAAGTTTCTTCTGGTTCGTTGTGAACGTTATCTCTGTTTGGCTCATCAGGCGCAACCTTATGATTCCCACCAAGATTTTGGCCCAAATGTGCTCTTCCAACTCCAAACATTGTACCGTCATTATTAGATTCGGCCATTTGTGATCTTGTTTCACGAGCTTTAAGCTTGGGGACAACTTTTGCAAGGGAATTCATTACCTTTAAAAAGTTTGAAGGGTTGCGACAGTTTTTAAAATCAGCAGTTTCCCAAACCTCGTTAGCAGCGACGAAAATGATAGCATCAAACAAGTCCAATTTCTTTGACAAGTTTGGTGTCTTCTTCAGCCAACTCTTAATAAGAGGACTTTCTCTTCTCAATCCACTAAAACCTGTTGGATCGGTTTCGCTTTTTTGAAAAAGTATTTGTTTCTTGTTCTGATAAACATAAGCTAATTTAACGTCCTCGGGTATTAAAAATTCTCTCCCAAGGAATGAAAAAAGCTCTTGCAAGGAACCATAAAATTCATAAACCAATTCGTGATGTTCATCGCTCGTTAGCGTTAATTTAGGAAAACACCCCTTTAAGGTTTTTAAGAAAACTGAACTAAACCAGCCATCAACATAAAGATGAAACTTTTTTGCGGCCATTTTAAGCGCTCTATCTTTTGAGTGGCCCAATTCATGAGATAAATATACCATTAGAGTTTTGAACCCTTCTTGTGGAGAACCAAATTGTTTAAACCAATACGTTGGCCACGAATAAACATTTATAGCGTTATCATACTGATTGAACTCAAGAGGTTGAGAATCCTTTGTGGCAGTTGGATCAGATTTTCTATTAAAGTTTACTGTTGTCTTTTTTATAAAATCGATAATTTCTGAAAAAACCTTATCAAAATCAATATTGTGAGTTTTTCCGCTCTTTCGTTTAATGTTTTCGAACCATCTTTTTATTTGTTTTTCTTTCTTTATAACATTTAAGAAAATAAATTCTTCTTTGGTCTTTTCAAAAGCCCTTTCGATTTGAATTTTATACTTTTCACCGTCATCTTGGCCATCAATTTCTTTGATCAGCTCACAAAAGATTCCCAGATTATACCGGGCCTCCTCTAAGCTTTGCTCAGTTTCTTCTTGACTTTCTTCGCCTCTTAATTTATCATAGACCATGTGATAAATATTTTTTGTTTCCTCTGAAACATTTGAACCAACAACTGAATTAAGAAAATTATCAAAGGTGGCTGTCTTAGCAAGATTTCTCGCCTCAGTACCAGAAAAGATTCGTGGCGTTTCCACGAATTTAAAATTATAGTGACCAGTTTCCGTTTTATCAATAGGAGTGAACTCGTGATCTGCTTTAAAATATGACGGACTAAATGCATAAACAAATTGTTTATATTGAGGTAGTCTATCGGGACCAGCCGCCAAACCAACAAGTTTTAATCCTTTCTCGTAAAGACTTGGAATAATAGAAGAGGCTAAATGTGCATTGGGAATAACATCTTGAGCCACTTCAACTTGCGGATTATCTTTATAGATGGAAGAAATGAGTTCGATTTGTTCTTGTTCGCTTAATGGGTTTTGTTCATTATCAAGACTTGAAGCGTTTCCTTTAACAACATAAATTAATACTTTATCTCCGCCAACATCAGAAAGTGAATCCACAGCAAGTTCAACCATTTTCTGATGTCCTTTGTGAAAGGGTTGGAATCTGCCGGGAATGACAATAACTTTTGGATAGTTTCCTTCATCTGGTTTATAGCTTGTTGAATTTTCAAGGTTTATTGTTTTTGAAATTCGTTTTTCAAGAGCTAAATAAATAAATTCAACAATAAAATCTTCGTCATTGTCGATTTGAAGGGTTTGTTCGTATTTTTCAATGAGCTTGACAACTGAATTGTAAATTTCATATGTTTTTCTAATTGAATCTTTGTCAAGAGTTTTTTCATTTTCTTGTCTTTTGACATTGATTAAAATCTCTTGAAGTTCAAGCTCTGCGTCTTGAATTAGATCTGATAGTTTCTTTTTAATTGTCGCCACTTCTACATTAGAATCTCCAAAAATAGCTCCAGAATCTAATAGATTGAATATAAAATCTTTTTTGTTTATCTCTTCCTTGTTGACATAATTACCAAAAACAAAGGTTTTTAAAATTTTATTGATTCTTGCGGGATGAGCGCTTGGGAGGCCCAAAATATCTACTATCAATGAATTATTAAAATCCTTTTCAAGATTTAAGAGTTCAACTCTGTCATTCCAATATTTTTTCTTTTTCAAGTCAAACTGTTCTGAAGTTCCTTTAACTTCAAAGAAGTCGCCGTCTTCTTTCTTTATCCTCAGAACAATGCCTTCCATATAAGAGTCTTCACCGCCTAAATTAGATTGTGAGTAATTTGCAAATCTATCTAATTGTTCCTGAAGGTCTTTTTTGATTTTATTAAGTCGTTGTTTATATTCTGCTTTTTTAACAAGCTTGTTTAAATGGTTTAAGGATTCTTTATCTTCAAAGAAGCCTTCCAATCCATAAAGGTTAATATCTAATTGCCCCGGCAAAAGCATATCATCGTCATTTGAATATACTTTCCATTCGTTTTTAAAATTGTTTTCTTCTGAAAGTTGTTTAAAGTCAGAAACGATTTCAGAACTGATTTCTTGTTTGGGTCTATACCAGCTATTTTTATTACTGTCCCAAAGTTGGGCATTAAAAACAGCAAGACCACCCTCAGACCCAAATTTTTCTTTTAAATAGGGTGTCCCTACAAAAACAACTCTCCCATCGCTTGTTCCTCCGTGAGTCAACATTGGAAAGAGTTCAGAATTCATCTTAAAAGAACCGAATTTATCAAAGATTTGCTTTAATGCGTTTTGAAGTCCTTCATTGTTCATCAAAGCCTCATAAGACTTGAGAAAATCAACGGAAAATCCAAATTTCTGTTTATATGTGGATGGATATACCAAACCGCTATTGCTTGATTCGATGAAAAACTGTTTTCTTCTGTCGAGACCAATTGAAATAAAATTGGAATCCATTTTCTCAACCATATCGATTTTACTTGGATCTTCAAGGAGATCAATAGAAAAACGGTTTTCTCCGACGTTATCAGATTGATGAATCAAATAATAAATAATCTCTAGGGCGTTTTTATTCGTGAGTTTGCTTGAGCCAACAAATCTTCCAATACCTTTTCGACCTTCTTTTACAAGATTCTTAGGTTCTTCTTCGGTATTTAAAATTTTTACAATTGAATTAAGACCCGTTTCATAACTTTTTGGATCAATTCCCTTTTTAATCTTGCCTTCAAGGGCATCGACATATCGCTCTCTAATGGAATTGATTTGCTGCTTAGAAAAATTGTTTTTAACATATTCGGCCAGCGCCGTCGCATGTAAAAGTTCAGGCCCTTTAGCGCTTTCACCCAATAAAAACTTCGCAAGAGATTCTAAATCGTTGTAATCCTTTTGAAATTCAGGAAAGAACAATTTTTTAACAGTCTTTACACCTTCTTTTTCAAACTCAACTGCTAATTTCAAATGTTCGGGACTTACTATGTAACGTGCCTGAAATGGCCTATATCCTGCAGTAACTATTTTGTCCCAATCTTGAGCAAAATCAGTTTCTGGATTCGCTTTTGCAAACTCTTCAAAATGAGCTAAGTTTTGAGGCTGTTTTATCGATGCAACCGCTCGGAGGAGTATTGACGCAAAGACGCCCTTAATGTTGTGAGAGAGATCCAAAAAACTACTGTATTGTATAAATTTTGTATTAGAAACATCCCCACTTGAAACATTCACAAGATCGACTTGTAAAACTGAATCATCATCCATTTTAACGGCGAGATGAATTTCGCCTGCACCAGTTTTAGCGGCAAGCGCTCCGGGTTTTAATTTATTTAAGAATTCGGTAACTTCACGAATAGGTTTTGTCATAACGACATCGATATCTAAATCACCAAATGAAGTTTTTTGATTTAATGCGCCTTGTATTACATCTTCTGTTTCAAAGTCGTCAATTTCAATGTTTTCTGCTCCATATTTCGAAATAGCAGCGAGGCGAGTCGAACCGAGGACAAATTTGGGAAAATATGAAGGATCTATAAGATTTGCTTTTATAAGTTCGTTTAAAAGATAACCAACAATGGATTCATCACCAGATGTGTGAGTTCCATATTCAAAAGGTAAGACTTGATCTAATTCTGTATTTGAAATGGAGCGATAATGAAGTTCTTTCCCTTCGTTGGAAGAGTGGTGAGAAAGAGACTTTCGAATAAGTGATTCAGCAGCGTTACCACCCATTTATTTTCCCTCTTCTAAGATTTTTACCTGTTCTTCTAATGTTCTAACCTTCTTTTCAAGTCGGAGATTCAATAACTTTACTTCTTGAAGGTGTTTCTTGGCAACTTCAAGTTGCCTGCTTTGTCTTTGGCTTTTAGGGACCATTTCGTTAAGAATTTTTAAAACAGATTCCACATAACCTCGCGTTGAAGGCTCCGCTTTGGATTCTCCCAATAAAAATCTTCTAGTAATGGCGTTTAAGTCAATACTCACTTTACGATGTCTTTTAGAATGCTTCTAATTGACTTGCGAATGGTTTCTTCGACTTTGTTGTTTACTTTGCGCTCTTCAGCGTCAGCGGAATGAGCTTCGAGGGAAACTTCATCATCTACGCCATCTTCAACGGTATCATCTTTAGGCCAGACTTCAGAGCCGCCGCCCCAGCCAACGTTTAAATCCATAAAAGCATCGACTTCTTCTGTCAGAAGTTTGCTTTCCTCATCTTTTTTGCTAAATCCCCATGATTCCATGAGTTTGTTGTGAAAATTTACATTTCGCTGTTCTTTGATTGACATAACTGAATCTCCCTTTGTTTTGTCTGCTTTATAAATAGTTTCATAAAGTTGAATGTTGTTTGTTTTAATATGATCTTCCCAATCTCTTAAACACAAGTTACCTTGTTCATAAGCTTCGCGTTCCATATTTCTCATATGACTGTCATTTTGGGCGTAGCCGGGTTCCGTTGAATTTATATTTTCTAAGTCCCCGCGCTCATTTTGTAAATGATGAATTAGTTCATGCGCGAGAGATCTTAAAATGTCTTTGCCGTGACGACCAGTTGTAAAAATAGTAACAATTTGTTGATGAGGATCGTATTGTCCTGTTCTTCCCAAGACGTTTTTGCTATTTTCCTCATCGTCTTTGAAAACTATCTGAGGCATTTGATTTACTTTATATCTTTTCTGATAAAAGTCTGTTAAGTCGTTGGCGTGTCGTTGAAATTTAAACATAGATGTTATAATTAGTTATTTTGTTTCGATTAGGCTTTATAAAACAATAGTTTCCCAAAGGGAACTCAAATGCTTCAAAAAAATATAGAAATAAATGGCCAAAGTTGGCGTTAGTAAAAAATAGGTAAGCTTTTTGTGTCTTGCCTTCCAAAGTAAAAATGAACCTAATAAGACAATCGATAATTTTAATACAATGAAGTAGCTTGGACCAATATCTATCCATCCTCTCATTAATGGATTAGCTTCGACTGCAAGCTTGTTTTCAATCCAGTAAAGCGTTATAAACGCATCAAAGATGTTTAATACTACAAGTGTTAATAAGATTGAAAAAAAACTAATTCTTTTTAAGTTCATGGAGTGGTTGAGTTTTTACCACCACACGCTGTTTCGTCGAGAATCTCAAGAAGATTATTATACATCTCAACGGCTTTCATCGTCAATTCGTATAATTTACCACCCATTCCTGCTTGAGTCAACATTTTATAATCGTCGGCCCATCCTCCATTTATTACCATGGAAGAAGAAAATACATAAACGGCAAGTTCATCGGCAGCATTTATCATATTAGCAAGAATTTGTTCTGTTATTTTAGGATCAAAATATGTTTGACCTCCTTCGTCTGAAAATAAAATAATTACATGTTTTGCATCGTCTCGCCAACTTATATCCCATTTTTCTTTTTCAGGAATAGAGCCAGCAGTATTTGCGCCCCATTGCCATTGATTTGACGCCCAAGTTAAATCAGACAATTGATAGGGAAGCACAGCAGCACTTACTAAATTATGAATTGCTAAATATATTGCATCATAATTTTGTTCGTCTCCTCCGTTGAGAGAAAAACCTGAACTTTGAAAAATATTCATAAAAGTTTCAAAATCAACAAGGTCCGTTTCTAAAACCACTTGTTCTTTTGAAAGGCTACTATTATAAGAGGCTGTAAAAACAAGACCCCATTTGATCATCTCGGAATCGCTATAAAAAGCAGCAAATTTGTTCAAAGCAACCATAACGGCATTTATTTCTTCTGACATTGAACCGGAGAGATCAACAATAAAAAGAATATCCGTTGGTTCGAGTTCTTTATCTTCATCGATCTTGCCATCACAATTCGAATCAGTCCCATTACACAAGTCTTCAGGTTCGGGCGTTATTTCCCCGAGACAAAGCTTTTTAATAAACTGGTTATTATCGTCATAATTGCCCCATTTGCCTGCCAAACACGTCATTTCACCGGGAAGACAAATACCCACT
>Ga0208299_1000633_pt1 | contig 31172 bp, 33 predicted proteins | sample 15_taG_FD_184089 | JGI IMG/M metagenome (GOLD analysis project Ga0208299, IMG submission 184089) | Marine viral communities from the Subarctic Pacific Ocean - 15_ETSP_OMZ_AT15312 metaG (SPAdes) (version 2) | ecosystem: Environmental > Aquatic > Marine > Oceanic | place: Pacific Ocean | collected...
GACTTCTTTTGGATTCTGTCGATGATCTCAAAAGCTGTTAGGCGGGGGATATCCTTTATGCTGCCCCAGCTTTTAGCTTCTTTGATGTTTTCGGAAATCATCTTGTTCTTAACCTGCTCAAAAGATATATTATTTTCTTTTAAAACCGAGAGAAGGAAGGAGTCTGGCGACATGGCGCTCGCTGTATTTGAAGTGTTAGTTGGCGTCGTGCTATTTGCGGCTCGTTTCCCCTTGTTAGGAGCGATCTCTTCTTTAGCTACTATGTTGATCTTTAAGAAGTTGCGCACCGCACGACAAAAAGAACGGTTCTCTGCGATAGCAGCGAGATAAATAGAACCAAAACCATCTGTATTGTTCATACCCGCGTCAGCAGTTCCCTCAAAGTAAATTTCTTCGCCCTCTGTCTCGTAGTTTCCCGCCCAAGTGATTCCGCATTTCATGCAGACGTATTCTGGAGAAGCTGAAACAATATCATACTTTACGGACTTGACTCCTCTTATTTGGGCGACTTCTTTTAATCCGGCCAAAAGAATAATTAAATCTTTATCTTTTAGCTTTGTTACGTCTGTCTCGGAGGTATTATCTCTATTTGGGACGATATGGTTATTGTTTACCATCTTCCTCCAGTCGACTGTTCCGTCCTCTTGAAAGACATAGTTTGCTCCGTCAATCAGACCGTGCTCGTTTCTTTTTGTTATTTTCGGCGGCTTGCTTTTTGCCATAGAAGATGATTGTGCGCGTTTTCTGGGCATATGTCAACTACTTTCTTTTTACGAAATAAAAATGATCTTTTTCCTCCCAAAACTCCGTATGATCAATGGCTTGGAGAAATGGGTGATCCATGCTGGAGACAGGCTGTTTAACTGCAACTGCCAGTTTGCTAGGAAAAGCTTGCCCGTTATGAATAAGAAACTTATTAGATTTGTAAAATATTTTTTTCATATTCACGTTTTTAAGCTCTTCTATATCTTCAATTTTTATCTTGGGGATAATGGCTACTGGTTTATCTATGTCTAAAAGATTTATTTTATAAGTATCCACTTTTTCCTTATCCTCCCTGCTTATTAAGCCAACGTTTATCCCTAGCGCTATAGAGGCTTTAATGAACGATGGGTCGTAGTCGTCGTCTAAAAAATAGACAAGCTCAAGTATTTTGTCTTTGTATTTTTTTAAAATGTCTTCGGGAATGGTTTTGTTTGCAACAATGGAGCAGGGGCAGATTTCAAGCTGCGCGACCAAATTTTCTAGGTTGTAGTTGTAGTCGAGGCGAACTATCAAGGTTTCGACTCCTAAAGATTTTATGTCAGAGATAGGATGAGAAAGAGACGATTCTACTCTTCTGCTTTCGTAAAGAGTGCCGACTTTTAGGGAGGAGAACTCGAACGAGTGAATTGCTCCTAGGTTTCGCAAGATCGATTCAGCTACTTTTTCTGGCCCAATCAAGTTAATTGTCTTAGGATTCTCGTTGGGGTTAAAGGAAGGCTTTTTGCTCGCGCCTTTTAAGACAGAAACCTTATCAGCGGAACTCCAGTAGGGCTTGAACTGTTCGTAATAAGAGTTGGAGAAAAGGGCGACTATTCTTTTGTCATAGCTTGAGGCTATTTGTAGAGATAGGTTGTTAGAACAAATATGCAAAGCGGAGTTTTTAATTACATATGCTTTTTGGTTAGAGTCCGTTTGTCCTACGGCGATATAGCATCCGGGAACTTGCTTGTCGTCCTTGTCGCCAAGTTGGACTACTTGTATGTCCATTTTTTTCAGATAAGGAGCTAAGAAATCTACTACTAGAGACCAGTAATCGTACTTGCAAGACTCTTCTTCGCTGGAGGTGTCTATAGTTATGTATTTTTTTCCGGTGGTGGCCATCGGGAAAAACTTTTCATAAATATAGGGTTTGTCTATTTTAAGATTATCTTGTAGTGCGTACGACTCTAAAACGTGCATAGGTGTTCCTTGTCTATTTTATCCTTCATGTTGTGAATATAGTTGGAGTGTCTTTGCGTTGTCAGATAAGGAGCGAAGACCATAGAAAAATACTCTTTAGATTCGCCGATTCCTTCAAGGCTTAAAACGTTATCAAAAGACTCCGAATACGGAATCAGCTTGTGTACGTGCTCGTTTGCCCACAACAATTGAAAATTTTCTTGTTTAGTTGCCACATATAGGTTATAGTCTGGATACTTTTCGCGCAAAGACTTAAATAAAGAGGTAGACATAAAAACATCTTTGTCTGACCCCGGCATTATATAGAGTATTCTTTTTCCGTCGTCATCTTTGTCGACTATATTCTCAAGCTTTACTGGGAAATTTTTTTCATTGTTATCTTTAGCTACCTTCCTGAAATAGTCTTCTATATTTTTCCTTGGCGTTTTATTGTTGAGTTGTTGCATCCAATACTTATAACCTTCGTCGTGGATATTATTGTCTCTATTAAGGATTTTTTTATATAAAGATAGGATCCATTCCGAATCGTTAGGAAGTTGTTCCATAAAAGCTTCTGGAAAGTTTTTAACAGCCTCGGCGCCCTCTTTTTCTTCGAAATCGTCATAATTAACGGGATCAGCGTTGTCTATAAAATCCTCAAAGATTTTACCAATTACTTCAACAGAAAACCCATCTATAACCCACTTTCTAGCCATTTTTCCGAGAGTCTGCCTCTCTTCTGTTGGCATATTATATACTTTTAATAGGTTTTCGTATATAGAGTTGGGGCAAGTAGTCGCTTTAATAAACTCTGTTTGGTGTTCAACATATTTACTCCACTCCAAGGCAATAGAACCTGACCCCTCTTCGCACTGCTCTTCCCCGCAACTATAATTAGTGACTAGAGTGACGAGCTCGGTAAGTTTTGCTTCTTGAATAGGTATTTCTTGTCCACCGCTTGTAAAAGGGTGACAATAAACGTCCATTAAGTTATAAATTTCATTTAGTTGATCCTCGTTTACTCCCCCACCAACGTTCGTTGTGTTTAGGGTTTTTTCTTTTCCGCAAAGGTCGCAGTTTTGCTCTTGACCGACAAAGGATCTCACTCTGTAGCCGTAGCAGTTTTTGCAGTAATAGGTGGTTAAGATGTCGTCCTTAGAGACATTATGCTCTTCCGCTAACTTGTGAATATTCCAGCCTTCTCCCCAGTGAGTATGAAGCAGAAGCTTCGCTTTCGGAACATCCACTTGAAACTTCTTAAACCCTTCCATTAAGTTAGGAACAGATTTTCGAAGCTGGTTTCTAAATACGAATCCAACAATATACGTATCCTCTCGAATAGTGTTATTTGACCGAATCTCGCTCCTTTTTTCGTTGCTTAATCTATAAAAATTTTTAGTTTCGAGGCATCCATGAACTGTTTTTACATGCTTATGGCCTTTTTCGTGCAGTGATTTAGTGGCAAAGTTACTCCAAATCCAGTAATTCTTTATTTTAGGAGCGTTGGCTATAGCAGACGGCAGAATAGGCAAAGAGTCTAGAGTTGTCCAGATTACAGAATTTATTTTATCAAACCAAGGTTTTCCAACAGCGAATTCGGTACCCCAAATATCCTGCACTCCGAAATAGACGTCGGGTTTTTCGTCATTGATGACTTTGTCGATTAGATGAGCCCCATAGCTCGCTAAACGAGCTTGGCCGGGGTCTTTGTTTAGCTCAGCTAACTGATTCTGGTCGTCAGGCAGGGTTCCGACAGACTTCCAAGGAGTTCTTTGGAGGACGGGCGAAGAATAGGCGGTGCCGCAACAGTAGTTTACTATTTCGTATTTGCCTGTCTTATACAGGTAAGAGAGAAGGGCTTTGGTATTTCTACCGAAGCCCGTTTTGGCTAAAGCCGAGTCTGACTGAAATAAAATCTTTTTCTTCACTAATCAAAATTCTCTTTCTTTGTTTTTCGCGGCTTGGCTTCTTGCGATAGCTTCATTGTTTTCTTTGATTGAGGCCGAGGAATAAAGACTTAGTCCAGTAAGCAAATACTGCTTCAGAAACTTGGACTCTCCAAATGTAAAGCTAATGGAATAACTTTTCTTATCCCCTTCTTTTGGCATCTTGGTGAGCGTAAAAGCGAAACCGTCTTTTTTATCGTCTTTCATCTTCGCCTTAAAGGAGAAAGACGTATTCTCTTTTGGGGTCTTATGAAAGCTCGAAAATTCCCTGCCGCTTTCGATACAGTCGATAAACGAACCTATTTCAGAAGGAGTAAATTTACAAGCAGATCTAGTGCTGGTGTCGAACTTGCCCTTGCTGTTTTCCTTGTCCCAACTAAGCTGTTTTAAAAGCTGGATATAAAAAGACTTATCTGTGGAATTGTAGGAAAAGCTACAGCAGCAACCAGTATTCCATTGGTTTGGCTTATAAAAATGAATCATAATCTACGTGTTTATTATATAAAAAAGCTTAATTAAATCAAATTTTTCTCGTCGTTTTTCAACTGCCCAAGTTTCATGTAGATCTTAGAATCTTCAACTGTTACAAAGTCAGCGAAAACAGCGTCGTTGTTTTTAACGCCTTTTACAAGAACTATATTTTTCTTATCGGGCAGGGTCCCTCGGTTGTATTCTTTGCAGTCATCAATGCTTTTCTTCCACTTGTTATTAAAAAGAAGAACGTCGACGGTGTCGGTCTCGTCTTTTATTGTAAAACGAGCGTATTCGTTGTTGCTTCTGGATTTTTTTAGACCTGTGGCGTCTTCTATTGTGCCAACAAAGAAAGCTTTCTCTTTATTTTCCATGTCTTTTACGTCCTGTATTTGGTTTAATCTAGGTTGTTTTTCTAGGAAAATATCTCTTAGTGAAACCCCGTGAGTATACCCCAGTAGCTCGTTTTCATAATACCAGTTAGCGAAATCCTCATTTTTTTTATTTATAGCATAAATATTAAGGTAGGGCTCATACCTTTTCTTCATTGTTTCTATTCTGGAATCTTTAATATATCTTTTGCCGTCGTCGTCGACTTTGACTTTCATGTGATTTATGACGTTTACTAAATCATCGTTTCCTTGCTGCGCGAACTTTAGAGCTATGATCCTCTCTCTGGGCGTTAGAAGCTTCCAAAGCTGGCACTCTAAGACTATTTTACTACGGCTGTACCTATCTCCCATGTCGAGAGCACCGGCTTGTATTAAAGCCGACAAGACCCCCAAGTTTACCCCCGCTTCAGTCGAGGCTTGAAAGACTTCAAACTTATTGGATGTGTGAGTCTTGAAGGAGTTAAGTTTTTTAATAGAGCTATTTGATATACCTTTAATGGATATTAAACCAAATCTAATATCGTTTCCTTCGATTGAGAAATCGTCTTTAGACTTTAAGATGTCGGGCCGAAGTAATTTAATCCCAAAATGAGGTAGCTCCCTGTGTATTTTTGAGATTTCTGTAATCGGATCTGGCTCGAACTTTGTCATTTGCAAAAGCGCCAGAAAGAATTCCTTGGGATAGTTGAATTTAAGGTAAACAGTCGTAGCGGCCAAAGCGGCATAGGCTATGGAGTGAGACTTATTAAAAGAATAGTTCGCAGAGTCTTCTAGTACGCCCCAAAGAACGTCTCCTACGTCCACAACGCCTTTATGCCCCATCCATTCGCTGGACAGTCTGTTCTTTTTTACTTTTTCTCTAATCTTCTTTTTCCACTTTTTGACTTCGTTAACTTTTTTCTTGCCTACGATACGCCTCAATACTTCGGCTTCGTCAAGAGTGAAGCCGATTTTGTGAGCCATCTGCATCAACTGTTCTTGGTATAAGGCGACGCCTCCTGTGCTTTTGAGGATTTCGTCAAATAGTGGGTGAATCGGCTCATAAACGTCATCGTTGGTATAGCTGGCGTACTGGTCAACGAAAGCTAAAGCTCCCGGTCTGCCCAGCGCAAGCACAGCGCTTAATTCCTCTAGGCTTTTTGGCTTAACTTTTTGGCAGACTCGAAAGTTCGCGTCTGCCTCGACTTGAAATATCCCTTGTGGCCTTTTTAGATCGTAAAGGTTTTGATATATGCTTTTGTGATCTAAATCTATATCTTCGACGTTTATACCTATTAGCTTGCAGGCTTGATCAACTACAGAAACTGTTCTTAGCCCCAAAACGTCAAGCTTGACGTTGAAAATAGAGGCCCAGTCCATATTATAAGCAGAAATTTTATCTTTATCAGAATCAAGCTCTATCGGGCAGCTTTTTACTATTTGATCGTAAGAGAGTAGGATGGCGGAAGGGTGTACTCCTTTGTTTTTTACAAGTCCTCGCAGCTTTAATGCGGTTTTAAAGGTTCTTGGGTTTTCGTCGCACCAGTCTTTAAAATCGTCTACCTCATCGTAGGTTTCTTTTATGTCTTTTACTTGTCCGAAAATCTTGGGGATCATTCCGGAAACGCGATTCATTTCTACCTCCGGTTTGTCTTCTACTATTTTACCGCACTCTTTCATCACCAGCTTTCCGCTGAGTGTGTTAAGGGTTCTTATTTTAGAAGTTTTACCCGAGAATTCTTCTTCTAGATATTTTAATACTTCTTTGCGTCTGTAGTAACAAACGTCCACGTCTATATCGCACATCAAGGAGCCGTCTAAGTAGGTTATCCCGTCGACTTCTTTTTTCTTGGCTCGAATTTTTGAAACAAAACGTTCAAAAAACAATTCATACTTAACGGAGTCTATTTTCGTAACGCCAAGAAGGAATAATACAAAACTACCCGCGGCTGATCCGCGACCCAAGCCGACAGGAATATCCTTCTGTTTACAAAAGTGAATCACTTTCCAAACTAAAAGAATATAGTCAACGAAGCCTAAGTTTTTTAGAATATCAAGCTCGTAGTAAATTCTATCTGTATATTTCTTGTGTTTTTTTGAGCCTTTTTTAAGATCTAGTTTCTTGAACCCTTTTTGGCAAAGAGCGATTAGAAAATCGTAAGTATTTTTTATTTTTTCAGGGTTATCTATTAAGCTTAGATATTCCTTTTCTATTGTAAACTCAGGAAGCCTTACACCATGAATATTTAGATCAAGCTTCTCAAATTGATCCTCGAAGCTACTCTTTTTTCTTTGGGGGTCTGCCGCGCTTTTTCTTTGCGGCGGGTTTACCGCTTTTTTTCTTTGCGGGTTTTGCTTTTTGTTTTCTTTTACTATCTCCATCTTCCAGTATTATGGCGTCTATCGTTTCTTTAACTAGCTTTAAAGTTTTTTTACTTTCTGAGTCAAATTTATAAAAAAGATCTACTTTGTCTTGGTTTGTGCCTTTGCGAACGACCAATATCATATAGTCAGCGTCAGCCTCTTCGTCAAGTTTTTCTATTAAATCGTAAGCAAAATCCATGCTTGGCATAATATTGTATTATACCGCTAAATTCTATCCATTTCTAATTTAAGTTTCTTCCAAACGCCAAGATTTAAGTATAAATCATTCAGTGCGTCGTGCAATTTGCTGGAGTCATGCTCTATACTATAGTATTTTCCAAGCTCTCCTAGGCTTGTCCTCATTCCTTTTTTGCGGAAATTGAGCATTTTATACTGGTATTGAAAGAATGGGCTTTCTTGCTCTTTAAAGTAATGACCCGACTTTAAGCCTCTCGCTATAGACAGGGTATCTATCGACTTCTCGAAAAAGTGGTTATATGGCTTGTTGTGTATTTTGCACCAGCCTCTCATTAGATACATGTCAAAGCCTAGAATATTATGCCCAACAATATAGTCGCAGGAGTCGAGCCAGTTATAAACGTCATCGAAAACTTCAGATTCGTGTTTTGCTGTTTTGTCAAATTTTTTCTGACTAAAGTTCGTGATCTTTTTTGCTTCTTCGGAAATAGACAGATCGCAATCCCATTTTATCATTTCGTCGAAGGAGTCTGCCGTCTGACCTTTCTTAACTTTTAGCATGGCGACCTGCCAAGGGCGATTACTGAAAAAGTTTAGATTCACATTAAAGGTTTCGAAATCAATAAAAACTAAATTTGCATTTTTATCCATTCACTACCTCCTTCCAGCTTTCAAAGCTAAAATTATCAGAACACATGTGGTCAAAGTTGGGTTTACTTAAAGTCTTTTTCGCTCGTCCCGGATTGGAGTCGGAAATACATCTAAAGGTCATGTAGTGCGGAAAGTCTGATCTGTTTTTATAGTATATACTTTTTGTCTTTTGAGTCTCGTACTTATCGCTGCAATAGTTTTCTACATCGCGTTTTAGTGCTTTATCAAAAGGTAAATCGTTATCCTCAATAAAAAATATAGGAGATATTTGAGAAAAATCCGGAACAAAATTACCTAAGTCAAACTTGTTACAATGAATAAAGGAATCATAAAACGGAATTATTAAACTTAAGGACGAATCATCCCAGTATTTATGCAAGGTTTCAAAGTCTATTCTAGGGATATAATAAAAGCCATTCGTGGAAGCCTCTGTATATATTTTAAGTAAAAGCTCGTACCCTGTTTTGTTTTTACAAAATATAATACATTTAGATTCGTCTTTTAATTTATCCTTGTCTTTGTCGTTTATATCTCGACATAAGGAGACTCTTAGGCCAAATCTCATATTAAGATTATTATTTTTAGAGTTGTAATAGCCTTCAAGAAAACCCGTCATTCCATCTTCGATTAAATAAAAAGTTTTCAGCTTGTTATCTACGCAAATATCTATTATGGAATCCGGCCCCGTGGCGTCAGAAGACCCAGCGTCGGCCAGAGTGAGTATGGATTTACCGATACTATAGTGAGATTTAAAAAGTGGCAATACCTCGTGCATTACGAAGACATTGTAATCAAGTTCTGCTTACGTGTCAAGAAAAAATATCAAGTATTTCGCTGCTTCCTTTATGCCTTGGGCAGCCTTCGTAAGTCCTCTTCTCGATTTTTAAGCCTTTTTCAAGGAGTTTTTCCAGTTCTTCTTCTTTAAAGCTTGAGGAAATCTGCTCGTTTTTATCGTTTAAGAGTACAAAATAATCATAAGCGTCAATGTAAGGGCATCTCCATTTTCCTATTTTACAAAGCCAAGCGTCTTTCTTTTTGTCGGCGGCGTAATTCGCTTTAGCGTCTTCTTCGGTGAAGCTGTTTATTGTACGAAACGCGTGAGCCAAGTAATGCTCAAACCCGTTAAGTTGGTCTTCTGTAAACTCAAGCTGTTGGACGGGGCTTCTGGGGAATCTTAAAAATAAAAACTCTGCGGTTGGTTTGAACTTAGGCCAATGCTTCTTAGCGGCCAAGGTGTAGGTCATAGCCTGAACGTTTGAGTGAAGTTCTTCGCCTCTGAATTTATATTTGCTACTTTTATAGTCTACAATCTTTATTTTTTTGCCGCGCTTGTAAACTATCGGCTTATCTATGAAGCCTCTTATTTTATATTTCGGGTCATCGTTTTCGAGTAAAAATTCAAATTCTGGGTTATCAACTTTTCCTCCCCATCCAAAGAAGTCATACTTTAACCCAACCATTATCATGTCTCTGACTAAGTTAACGTTTTCATCGTTAGTCATCGGCAAATCTGAAGATTTCTCCATTGCTGTTAAGTGTTTCATTACCAACCTGACTATCGCAGGGCTTCCATCGATAGTTCCTTCCTTGGTGATTCTATCGAAGTGTTTTTTATGCCTTGGTTTGACAAGCATCTCGAACACTAGGTGACATACAGTTCCTCTTTGAGCCCCTTCGTTCTGCTTCTGAGGGAGTTTTAGAAAGTAGTTGCACCAGTAAGACCATCCGCAGGTCTCCAGTGTTTTAAGTCGAGATGCCGAGAGGATTTTTTCTATTTGTTTTGCCATTCTAAAATTTCTTTTTTATTCATGCAGCCGAAGTCGTTTTTTACAGGAAGCTTCGTTTGGACAGTTTCTTCGTCGAAATGTTTTGTTAAAATTTTATACATTGCCTCAGAGGCTTGGTTTCCTGCCCCTTCTTTTCCTCCGTCGTTATTGAGGGCTATTGTAATTCTTTTTGGGTTAAGTCTTAAAATTATAGATAACAATCGAGGGCTGAGCTTGACTCCGTGTGTAACAACGCAGTTTTTAATACCGGCTTCCCACAAGGAGAGCATGTCTCCAATGCTTTCTATTATAATTATTTCTTTTACCTTGTTTATAATTTTGTAATTTATCTGAAGGGGATATGCCCATTTAGAAGTTGAGCCTTGGTGGAGCCATTTTATGGGATTCTTTCCGCTTACGTCTCTTCCGGTTACTCCAACCAGCTTGTCTCTGCTGTTAAAAATAGGAAAAATATACCTTTGGTAGAATTTGCCCCTAGTAGCTACCCCGCCTTGAAAAAGTTCAAGAGTCTCTATGCTTATTCCTCTTTTGTTCCAGTAGGAGTAGTCTTGAACTAGATTGAGCAAAAGCTCTTTAGGTAAAAATTTATCGCATTCCAGTTTGGTTTGTTTCTTCTTGGGCTTGACAAAATCATAATTTTTATAAATGTAAGACTTTGCCTGATCTAAAGTTTGCACTCCTAGAGTTAGCCTCACTAGCTCCTCGAATGGCCCCGCTTTGCAGGCTTTAAAGTCGGTAAACCATCCGGTGTCTTTATAAACCCTCAGAACAGAGCTACTGCTTGAGTCTCTGTATAAGGGGTTCATTCTGAGCTCCCGGCCATTATCGTGAACAACGTATCCTAAATCGTCTAAAATATCTCTTATGTCATTCATAGATTAGTATCGCCATCCCCAGCTACTCTTTGCTCAGCGATATCAAAACGTTGTCTAACTTGGTCGACGATATTTTGGAGAGACCCCTTGCTTTCAACTGAAAAGTTGGAGACTTCAAAATTTAAATAGTTATAGGACCATTCTTCCCTGTGGACCTCAGCGCCGTTATTCTCTTCTATAATAGGTCTGCGAATTAAATCTTGGTGACCGGCCGCGTCCTTTCCTTGGAATCTTGTTTTTATAGGAAGGAGTTTATGGGTGCCATAGTCCTGTCCGTCTACCGCTATTTCGTCAAGAGTCTTGCGCCGAAATATCCCTACGAAACTAGCAAACCATTGAAGCCTGTCGGAAAGGGAGATCGCGGAACTATCATCGGTTAGGTTCCTGCTGTTCCTGTTATGACTTTCTCCTGACCTATTCATTTGCATAGCGGTAATGATTGGCGCGGAAAGTTCTTCTGATATTCTTTTAAGTTTGTCTATTTTTTCACCTATGGCTTGGTGTTCTGCCCAGTTCTTATCTACTTTTTCACCGGTAAGTTTTACATAGTCGTAAGCGATAATACATTTGTTTCCGCGTCCGACATGTTTCATGTGCCAGCGACGAATTATTGCGCAAACCTCGTCTACAGTTTTGTTTTTTACATGATAGTGGAAATATTTACTGTCGTTAAATTTAGATTCAAAGTTCTCTTGGTAGTCTCTGAATTTTTTATACATTTCTTCATTCTTCCTCCAGTTACCTGTTTCTAAATACCAGTGAGGGATTCCTGTTTCAGCCGCCGCCATTCTAAATTTTATTTCTTTAGTAGACATCTCTGTGTCGAGAACCAAAGCGGGAACCTTATTTATAACGGAAGTCTTTAGGCAAATATCATTTATGAAAGTAGTTTTCCCTTGAGCGGGGCGAGAAACTATAGCGTATATATTTGCGTCCCTGAGCCCTCCAAAGAGTCTATTGAATTCTGGATAGGGGGTTACTAGTCCCGTGTCGTCAGAAGGGTTCTCTCCCGCTTCTTCTACGTCGTCCAGCAGGCTTTCAAATACGTTTTCGGGGTTATCGTCTAATTCGTAAGAAAGGATTTTTTGGGAATAAATAGAATCGGACTTTGCTATAATATCATCCGCGGAATCTTCTCTGGAGTTTTTTACATAGTCCTGAATATCGCTTGCTGTTTCATCTATTTCCCTTCTGATGCGATATTTTATTAGTTCTCTGGAATACTCCGGAATCGCTTTTGGTTTTGGCGCAGAAAGCTCTATTGCTTCCAAATAATCGTATATGCCTACCTCGTCTTTTGCTGTGATTCCTAGGCTTAGTATCTTGTTGGATACGAGTACCCTGTCTACAGTTTCCCCTGCAATGTGACTATTTCTGATCACAGAGAAAATAGACTGATGCACTTCGTTGTAGAAGTCAGCTAAAGTAAGATAGCTATCTACTTCAGATAAAACATCTGGGTGTTTGAGAAGTCCGCCAAGAACGTACTTCTCAATTTGAATAGAATATAAAGACATTTACTATCTATAGAATCTGTCTACTTCAAAAAAGTAGTCGAATAGATTGGAGGGGGCCTTTAATCCTCCGATAGCAGTATAAACCGCCAAGCCCTCTTTTGCCCCTGCGTAGATACCGCGATGAACCGTAGAGCCGGAACCCATCATTCGACTAAGCTGCTCGAAGCCGTGTTCTAGGTTAGCTTGAGGTATGTTATTAAGAGAATTTTTGTCTCCTATGATAACGCAAGCGGCGGTATTACCTGTTGAGGCGTCTATACCCGCAAGAATGTTCTTTCTTAAGTTATCTCTAATAGCGTGAGAAATCCCAGTATCAGAAAAGTCTTTGATTGGAGTTGCACCAAACATTATTATTCCAGAAGAGAAAATTGTATCTAAATCAGCCTTGTCGAAGGTTGTGTAAGCCGATTCTTTTGCTGAAATTTTATTAAACAAGTGAAAGATCGAGCAGATGCTGTTATTCGCAGTAGACCAAAACTGATTGACAGACAGTTTCGGGTAAAGCTGCTTAATCTTTTCGTTATCTAGGACAATCAAAGGAGATATTACTTTTGCTTTTTGCAAGTCTATAAGCTTGCTGATAGTTTTTTTAGAATTATCCTGAACTTTGATTCCTTCTGCTCTAGTCGGGAGAGCGACTACGCAACCAACTTTAGCGTCGGTGTCTTTTGTCTCTTTGCCTAATGATTGATTAAGGTCGTGGCAAACTTCTATAACTTTAGCCACCCCTCCTGCGCCGGTTCCTCCCCCTGCTCCAGCACAAACCAAGACTCTCTCGAAACCGCTGCCGAAAGATTTTTTGAGAAAGTCAAGAATGTCTTCGTATCTAGTCCTAAAGACTTCGTCTGCCGCGTCGGGATTTTTGCCCGCGCCGCCTTCCCCTATTAAAAGTTTATTTTCGTCAGGTACTTTAATCAAGGAAAGGTCTTGTTTAGCAGTGTTGATAACGGCGACCCTGCGATACCCAAGATTCCAAAAAGACTCGGCTAACCTTGAGCCTCCTTGCCCAACTCCTACGATAGCGAAATTAAAAGCTGCGTCGTCAAAGTTATCTTTTACGGAATCCTCCGCGGGCTCATCGTCAGGAAGCGGAATGTCAGGAAGATCTATTCCTAAGTCAGTTACTTCGGCTGACGATATCCCGAGAGACTCTTTCCTTTCCTCAGGAGCTGCATCGCTTACGGGGGCTGGGGCTTCTGTCACTGGTTCCGGAGCTTCTCCTGCGATTAGCGATGGGGGCGCGTCAAAGCCCGGAAGCTCTGTGCTCTTTTTTTCGTTTGGATAGTAATCCGATATATTTGTGTCACTCATCTTCGTAATCTTCCTCGTCGTTTCCGTCTATTCTGCTTGCTATATTTTTTAAAAAGCTTTCTCTTGAGATTTCTTCCATTGCCTCTGACCAGTTTTTAATAAAATACTGTAGGGACATTGCATTTAGGTCGTCATTTATTTGAGCATGTACCTGCGGCTTGGCAGATCCGTCAAAACTAAACAGTACATAACCGCCGTACGACATTTCACTAAGGTTATCGAGTAATTTTTCGGGCATTGTGCCGTGCTGTATTTTTTTACTCATCATGGTATATTACACTTATATTCAAATTTCTACTCCAAACCCCTCTAAAATATAGGATCTACTAAGGTTAGGGATATCGTCCTTGTCTACTTCCAAAACTTTGAATTCGTTTAATTCTAGCCAGCTTATTTTCTTCATGTCTCTTTTTATTGAATCTAGGTATTTTTGTCTTGAGTTCCCGTGAAAAAACTTATTAAATTGATTATGTTGTTCTCCTTGAACTTCCACCGCTATTTTACGAGTGAAATTTATTAAATCCACTTTTAATCTCGTTCCGAAAACAGGAAATTCTTCGTAGCAAATATGATTCTTCCAGTAGTCTCTGAAAAAGCTTTTTGCTGCAAACTGTATTTTTGATCTGCACTTTTTGTCCCAGTCTACTTTGTATTTAGTTACGTTTTTGCTTATGAGTCTTCCGTTAATATTAAAAAGCCTCATACCGCCAAAGTCAACGCGCTTTTAAGTTTTTGAAACAAAAATTCGCACAACTTTGGGTTTTCTTCGAGATAAGCTGTAAAAGCGTCTTCTCCTTGGATTTTTTCTGGTATCTCTAAGTTGTTAGATTTTAATTCTTCGACCAACTTTTCGTCGACAGTCACCCAAGAGCCTGCTCTTTTTACAAACCCCCATTTTACCAAAGTATTAAAAACTTCATACTCAACCCAAACGCTTTTGCCGTTAGTCCTCCCATATTTTATTGGGTACTTGACTTCCATTCCTGTTGTTTCGTTAGGGGTCTTACGGAAGACCACCTTGCACCAATGCCCGCTTGCGGAGTCTTCTTTAGTGGCTTTAGAGTCTTTTATTTGCTCCTTACTGTACCTTGGTTGAAACTCTAGGATCCAATCCGAGAAGTGCAACAAGGCGTTTCCTCCCGAAGCATTCGTAAGCTTTGGGTCGGTTTTTTCGTAAGGGTTAATGCTAACTTTACTTCTTACTTGAGAAATTAAGAAGCAGATATGCCCTCTGGTGCTAATCGGTAGGGCCATTCTTTTGAGAAAGTTAGAACTTAATACCGCGCCTCCTGCGACCTTGTTAGATTCGTTGTAAGAGCGATCAACATCGCCTCTTGAGACGAGAGCGTCCATTGAGTCAATTATGAAAAAATATTTTTTATTAGTCGGGTTATCGTTTATTAAGTGTTCCATTAGGGTTAAAACACTTTCATAAATGTTAGATTTATAAACAAACCACTTCTCATCAGAAGTGTCTACCCCTGACCTTTCGATCATTTCGGGAGACAATCGCCCTTCCGCTTTGACGTAAACGGCCATGGAGTTATCGACGTCTTTTTGAAAGTTTCTAGCAAAGGATAAAGCGCAAGAGGTTTTACCTCCCTCTGAAACCCCGCTAGCGCGAATGATTGAAGCGCGAAGCCCTCCTGACATGTTCATATCCAGAATCAAGCTGCCGCTAGATACGATATAATCTGTCTCTGTCTCAAAGTTGTAGTGATCCTGCTTGTGCTCTTTGAGGTATTGCTGGATTTGACCCACTGGGCCTAACTGGTCATTCTTTTTTTTCGCTGCCATCTCTTAAAAATTCTAAAAGGCTTTTTGTTTTGTTTATCTTCTTGGCCTTGCCGATCTTGCGACTTCCAATAGAATATTTCTTTTCTGCTTTCAAGTCAAGTTTAAACTTGTTCCACTCGGTCAGCAGGTATTCTTTTCCTTTTGGCGCCAAAAACCAAAGTAAAGATTCCATTTCGAAAGGTATGTTCATTCTGAACCAAAATCTTTTATTGGGATATTTGTCCAAAAGCTTCTTGGTTGTTCCCAGTTCTCTCATTCGGGAATTTTTATCTTTCCATATTCCGTTTGGGTCTTTTAAAAATTTTTCAATTATCAGCTGATTTATGGTTGGATTTTTTTTGCTACGTCGCATACGTGTCTAGTATTTTTGAAAATTTTATCGAGAGCCCCTTTTTCGGGGAATGTTTCGTTTTTTTGGGATTTAAATCATGTTTGCTGACTCTGTGAAGCATGTCTAGCATGCTAAGCCGCTAAAGCAAATCACGATTTAAAATCGCTAGGTCATTTTCTACCATACTTTCTACCAGTTTGTCAAACGAAATATTGGGTTCCCATCCAAGTTCTTCTCTTATAGGCGTCGAGTCTCCGTGTAAAATATCTACTTCTGCGGGCCTGTAAAATTTTTTATTTATCTCAGCCAAAACATTATTCCCTTGGAAAAGTCTAAATTTTTCCGCCATTCCTTCGCCGCTCCAAAGACCGGGGACGCTTGCTGCCGCGAAAGCTTTGGATACGAAATCTTTAACAGAATGAGTTTCATTGCTTGATAAAACGTAATCTTTTGGCGCGTCTTGGTTGAGCATCAACCAGACTCCTCTCATAAAATCTTTACTGTCGCTCCAATCTCTTCGGGAGTTCACGTTGCCTAACTCAAGCGGTTTAAAAGATAAATTATTATCTAATGCGTGTTTTATTTCTGCAACTTTTTTCGTAATTTTTCTGGTTACGAATTCTTCTCCTCTTCTTGTTCCTTCGTGGTTAAAAAGAATGGAGTGTACTGCATAGAGATCGTAAGATTCGCGATAAACTTTAACCATATGGCGAGCCGCAGCTTTTGATGCGCCATAAGGGCTTCTTGGCTTAACGGGGTGCTTAATGTCTTGAGGATTGTAGTCTACGTCGCCGAACTCTTCAGAAGAACCAGCGCTATAAAACCTACAGTCGGGTTTAAATTTTCTAATAGCCTCTAGGCATCTCACTACCCCGCCAGTGTTCACGTCTAGAACGCTAAGTGGGACGTTCCAGCTGTCAGCGACGAAAGAATTGGCTCCAAAGTTAATGAGAAAATCAGGCTGTATTTCTTTAACTAAGTTGTCAATACTGGCGCTATCAGAGAGGTCCCCGTCGACAAGTTCAAAGTCTTGGTTGTTTCTGAAATTTTTAATGTTGGTGTAGTTAGGCGAGCCGGATCGGCGCATCATGCCGTAAACTTTACTGTTACTACTCATCTCCCTTACTCTGCTAACGCTGTTTAACTCGAGAAGGAGCTCTGCCATGTTAGATCCGTCTTGGCCGAGGATTCCTGTAATTAATACTTTTTTCATCTTAAAATGGCTTTTTTCTTTAATCTGTAAATAGACCTATAGTCTTTGATTGCTCTGGATAAAGTAGGCACTAGGTTGTCTGGTACGTCTTTAAATTTAAAATATTTGACATCTAGGCTTTCTTCGCTCTTTATTATTTTATGGCTTGTGGGCAGGCCAATCAAAAAAATATCTATCACATGCTGAGAGAAGTCGTCTTCGGCGTAGTGGCGGAGCGCCCCGATTTTTGGGTCAGAGTAAACGCAAAATAAATCGTCAAGGGCAACGTCGATGTTAGTTTCTTCTTTAACTTCTCTCTTTACGCACTCTTCTATTGTCTCGCCCGGATCCATCCTCCCTCCCGGCACGCTCCAAAGGCCGCAATCAGCTCTGAGTTCTAGCAAAATCTCCTGTTCTTCTATGGGCAAAGCTGGATTTTTCGTTTTGTAATTTAAGCATTTCAAGTTTCCTTCTGAGGGCGCTTCTTCAAGTTCAAATTGGACTCCGTAGCCTTTTATAATCAAGGCTCCGCAACCTATGGTTACTTTAGACTTGCCTTCGAGCTTCTTTAAAAACTTTAATTTCGTCACCAGTAAAAAGCTTTGATTTTAGAGAGAGATACTACGCCTTTTTGCCCAACCGCTTTGGTGGCGCATTGGTTCGCGAATTTTATTGAGTCAACTATATCTTTGTTTTGGATATATTTTAAAACTAAGCCAGCTATAAAAGTGTCTCCGGCTCCGGAAAGGTCTTTTACTTCTACTTCTGGGACTGGGTAAGTTTCATTTTTATACTCGCATCCCTGCGGCCCAAGAGTTTTGATAAGCTTGTTCTTAAAGTTATCTTTTTTGAATATTCTTTTTGATTTTTCGTATTCAGATTCGTTTATTTTTATAAAAGTTATTTTTTCCGCCCAATTTCCTATAACTTTTTTAGTATCCAAAAACGTTAGATCGTGAAGTTTTGATATGGCTTCAATGTCTTCTTTTAGAATGAATCCTTTGTCGTAGTCGGAGATTATGACAGCGTCGTATTCGCGAAACCTTATTGCTTCTAGTTTGATTCTGTCGAATTTAATAGAGCTGTCGAGGCGAAAAAACATTTGATTAGTTTTAGCGTCTACTAATCTAGTTTTAGTAATCTCTCTCCAGTTTGGGTTTGTTTCAATATCGCACTCTGTATTTACGCATGGAGGGTTACCTTTTTTAGAGCTAAGGTGTAGGCAGACGTGGTTTAGGGACCTGACGTTTTCGTAAACATTGTAAGCCATGCCCGGGTTTTTTTGCTCGTGGTTATAATCTAAGACTGGAACGGGCGCCTCTGGGGCGAGTCTGCTGCAGTCACAATAGCAAAATACATCTTGGCAGCTATCTCCTATGACTAAAACTTTTTTCATTTTACATATTTATGGAATATTTTTTTATAATCAAAAAGATTTTTTGGTGCAAACATATTTTTTAAAATAAAGGAACGAAGTCTGTCTGGGTTTTTACAAAGTCCTTTTTCGTACTTCGTTTCGTCGTGCATTAAGATTTTTTGGCATTCTTCGTATCCGAACCCGGATTCTAGGGCCTCTGGGTCGTTTATTATTTCTAACATTGATCTTCTGCTTTTAAAAAGGTGCTGCCAAGGGGGGAGGGGTTGCTCGTGGGGCTTGAATCCGCTACTGGCTCCGTCCAGAGCCACTGCATGTTTAACTATTATGTCCCTGTTGACTACAAACCTTTTGTTAACAGCGGCGGCGCAAAAAGTTAAAACCGACTCGGAGCATTCAGAGGCGAAAACATCTACCCAGACCCTACCTTCAAAAGCTTGATACAGGTCTTTGTCGAATATTTGACAATGAGCGTTTATCGCTTTACCAACCGGCAATATTAAGTGGCCGTCTTTAAAGAGGTTGTCTTGGGCACTTTCGTCGCCGAGACCCTCTCCTTCTTTAAACCAAAGAAAGGTCCCGCTATCAGTGTCGGTTCTCGCCGCCGTAATCGCGTAAGGTCCTGATTTATGCAAGTCATAGAGAGATTTTAAAACGTTTTTGTTCGATCCGAAGTCAACGCCGGAATCAATGTAGAGATATGCGTCTATTTCGCCAAATGTTTCGGTCGCTTTCTGGCAAGAGTGATTAAACGTAACGTTTATGGGTAGGGGTTCGTTAATAAAGTTATAGCTAACAGAGTCTCCGAACTCGGAGATCAGAGCTTGCTGGGTTTGTTTGTTGTTTTTACAGCTAGATATAAGCACTCTGAAGTCATCAAAATCTTGGTTAAGGATGTTTTTAACAGACGCAATATAACTTGAGGCATTCTCTCTGCCCGAAATCCCACAAGTATTAAAAACTGAAAGTAGCTTCATGTCTTTAAAAAGTTAAAAAATTACTGGACAGTTTATCGTAGTCGAAAACCTCTTTTTTTAAATAAAAATTATCCAGTATGAACTTTCCTAGTCTTTCTGGGTTTTTACACTTATCGTTTTCGTCGTAATTGTCTGGGTTGTGAGCGGCTACGTTTTCCAAGATTTCATATCCGCAGCCAGAGCTCCACATTTCAGGGTCTTTTAAAATATTGTTTATAGTTTCGGGATAAGGAAGCGCAAACGTGTGTTGCCAATTTTCTATACCGCTTTTCTGTTTTGCCCATTCAGGTCGGTTGCCGCTGCAGGCCATGTCCATGCTGGTTTCATGAGGCAGAAAAACGTCTTTGCTAATATAAAAATTTTTATCTAAAGACGCACAAATATAAGAATGAATTGACTCACTACAAAAAGATGCAAAAACATCGGGCATTAATCTTCTGTCGTAAAATTTATAGACTGAATTATCAAAAAGCTGAATATGCAGATTTAAGGTTCTTCCGATAGGGACTTTAATATGTTCGCTCAGTTCCTTGTACTGGTCTCGGTTCTCTTTTGTCATTTCGTCAGGGTGATCGATTCCTATCCAGCGCTCTATACCTGAATCACGATCGACCCTGCCTGAGGTCATGGCACAATTTTTCTCTTTATGTAGAGAATAAAGCTTAGATATAACGTTTTCATCTAGAACAGAGTTATAAAAAAACGTCATTCCAGAGTCTATGTAAAGATACGTTTCGAATTCCCCGAAATAGTCTACATTTTTTCTAACAGTGTGGTTAAAAGAAACGTTAACTGGTACGATGTCGTCTATTAAATTATATGTTATGCTGCTCCCAAGGTTTTGCCTAAGGTACTGTATCGCGTCTGGAGAGTTCTTGCAGCTAGACAGGGCTACTTGGTGCCCTTCGAATTTTTGACCAACTATCCCTTTAATAGCTTCAACGTAGTGGCCCACGTTTTCTCTCCCTGAGATTCCGCAGATATTAAAAACCGATAATACTTTGTTCATATCTTTTTATTCATAAAATAGCTCCACCTCTTCGAGAAAGAAGTCTAGACTTTCGTCCAGCGAATACTTGGGGGACCATCCGGTTTCGTCTTTAAACTTTGAGCTATCAGGGATTTGTAAAGTGATATCTTTAGGTCTTATTAAAAGAGGGTCCTGTTCGCACTTTATTTCTATTCCGGATTTCTTAATTAAAATATCCAGAATATCACTTACAGATGTACTATTTTCTCCTCCGATATTATATGCTTCTCCGCTTTTACATTTTTTCATAGCTACCCAATAGGCAGAAACGGCGTCTCTTACGTCTATAAGGACCCTTTCTGAGTTTAGGTTTCCGTGTTTTAGTATATTTTTGTAGCCTCTTTTTATATCCATGATTTGCCTTGCGAAAGAAGTAGAAAAAAGATCTCCCCTTCTTGCGTTAAAGTAAGAAAACATTCTGGTTCTAATTATATCTAGGTCGTAGCTCCAGTAATAAACTTGGCTTAGTTTGTCTTGGCTTAGTTTAGATACAGCATAAGGGCTCGCTGGGTTAAGGGGGCAGGTTTCTTTGATCGGGATATTTTCTGGGTCAACTTCCCCGTAAACCTCTGAAGTGCTACATATTTGAATTCTTGGGTTGTAGTTTTCCTTTTCTTTTAAAATCCTGACTGTTTCTAGAAGGTTTAAGGTTATATTAACGTTATTGTTGACAATAGTTATAGGGTTTTCGAAAGAGTCTCTTACGTTAGCCATAGATGCTATATGAAAAATATAATCCGGCTTTAATTTAGACAGGCATCTGAAAAGCGATCCAAAATCACAAAGGTCAACATGGTGGATGGTTACTTTATTTTCTATTTTTTTTAAGTTTTTGCAGTGAGCCGTGCTATGCAGTCTTGATATGCCGTGGACCTCTAAGCCCTCGTCGACAAGGTGTTCTGCTAGGTAGCTGCCTCCGCTCCCAGTTACTCCGGTAACCAAGGTCTTTTTCATTTTATAATCTTACGTTAGGATAATTATCTTCAAACCAAAAATAAGACTTCTTTAAAGAGTCTTTAAGGTTTGTGAACTCAAAGTCGGGAAATAGAGTTCTTAGTAGCGTTAAGTTAGACTTTCTTGCCGCCTGACCTTTCGGCTTGGTCGTATCGTAGACAACTTCGTCAGGATACTCCGCTACCTCTTTTAAAGTTTCTGCGATTTCTTTAATACTATACTGGGTTTCTCCGGAGATCAAAAGCCTCTCTGGTATATCTTCTTTGGCTAGTAGCTCTAAGATAATTCTGGAAATGTCATCCACATAAAGAAACTCTCTGATTGCTGATCCGTCTCCCCAGACAACAAAGTCACCACCTTCATGCTTGGCTTTGTATATTTTGTGAATCAAAGACGGGATAACGTGACCAGAATCTAAGTCGAACAAATCGTTTTCTCCAAAAATATTTCCCGGAATAATAGAGCAATAATTTTTAACTTTGTATTGATCTTTGTATGCTCTTATTTGCACGTCTACCATTCTCTTCGCGTGAGCGTAAGCAAAATTTGCTTCGAAAGGTGGACCAGCGTGCATATTACTTTCTTCCATCTCTTTACCGTCTGGGAAAACGCAAACAGAAGTAAAAGCAAAGAGCTTTTGAACATCGCTAACCGCAGCGTGATGAATCATGTACGCATTCATTAGCAAGTTTTGATAAAAGTAATCTGCCTGCGCTGATAAGTTACCAGCAATCCCCCCTACCTTTGCGGCCGTATGGACTACGTAGTCTGGTTCATACTTAATAAAAAGATTTTTTACATTCCTTTCTACCGTAAGGTCTCCATCTTCTCGGGTGGTAAATACAAAGTCATAATCGTAGCTTTGAGAAAGCCTTTTAATTGAGTTTCCTACTAAACCTCCGCCGCCTGTTATTAATACTTTTTTCATTACTTAACTGCTTCTACGTTCAAGCTCATTAATTTCCCTTCTATTATACCTCTTTTTTGCCTACTTGTATAAGAAATCTTGGGTAGATAGGATTGACTGTAGTCATCTACGTAGAAATGTTCAGTGTCTCTCCAGTCGTATCTTTCTACTGAACTAAAGCCCGCTTTTAGTAAATCAGCCTCAAGTAACTTAAAATCCCAGCCAGAATAGTGAAAATCGTACGGATGTTTTTGCGAGCCGTACAAAAAGCACTCTAGCATCTTTAGGTCTTTATGACAGATATAGTGCTCGAAAACTGCTTGTAGGTCAGGGACAGCGAGCCTTAGCGTACCCCCTGTTTTTAGGACGGAGAACCACCTTTCCATCGCAGTAAAAGCTTCCTGCCTGTCAGCATGTTCAAGTACATGGCAGGCGTATATTAAATCAACAGATTCGTTTTCTACGTTTTCAAGTTTAAAAACATCATCAACTAAATCAGGCTCTACATCCTCTCTAATGTCTACATTAGTAAATCCGTGAATTTTTTTGTGAAAGCAACCTAAGTGCAGTTTCATAATTTATAATTCCTTCTGTTCCAGTAGCAGCTCTGTGAAGCCCAGTTATTTTCGTTGAATTTTTTATTAGCTCCATCTTTAGCATACATTTCCTTCATTAAAGGAAGGTCATTGTCGTGAAAAGCTGAAGATATCACTGGGTCGTTGGGGGTCCAATCAGCACTTAAAATTTTTCTCGGAGATAAATGAATAATAGATCCGTGATTTTGCATTCTAAAAGCAAGGTCATGAGTATTGAAATTTACATGCTCAAATCTACAGTCAAGGCCACCGAACTCAAAATAAGTTTCTCTGTTATACATAAAAAGAGGTGCGATCTTCCAGTAGAGAGGTATACCTAAAATATCAAGAGAACCTTTGTGAGTAGCTCCAATCCAGTATGAATTATCTTGATCTTGTGTGCCCGTGAAGTTTTTTCCTTCGGAGTATCTGAGTGTCATGCCGTCTTCTTTTGGCATTGTCTTTAACAGCTCCAAACATTCTTCTAGTGAACCTATTTCTAATTTTATATCGTCTGGTATCCAGCAGATATATTCTCCTGCGCTTAATGTAGCTCCAAGCTGTACGCATCTGCTTGGATGCCCAAAATCTCTGACATATCTAAAATTAAGTTTATCGTCAAAATAATTACTTGGAATCTTTGGGCCTATAAAAATAACTTCAAATTTATTTTTTTTAAAAGTGGAATCAAGATCTTCATATATTCTTGCCCAGTTTTCTGGACGAATGCCCGGTATTATTACTGATATATCAAACATTTTTTGGTTTATAGATATCGCATTCTATACCGTATACGTAGTCCATTCCTTTCTTATAGTTTTTTATTAGTTTATATATGGAGTTGTATGTTATTGAAAAGTCTTTCAATTCGCTTTGAGCAGTCATTGGGTCATTTGGTAATCTGTGATATTTAGCTCCATTGTACTGAATTGCCTGCTCTCCATTGTAATACAGGAAAGCCCCTAGGTACCAATCAGCCATGCTCCAAAGTTTAGGATGCATAATGTGCCCGCCCAGAAGGTTTTCGTAAGTGCTTCTCTCTACAACTGGGAAAGGCGTAACGTGAAAGCGAGGCATATTGAAGATGTTTTCTTCGTCTAAAAGGTGGGGGTGGCTCGGTGAATGTTCAACAAAGGTTATATCGTCTGTCATGCCTCCGGCAAGAGTGGTTATTTTGTATTTCCTGTCTTTGAATAAGTCTGAATTTAGAAAATCTATAACTCCAAAAATATCTCCAGTAGCAATATGGTCATCTACGCATATAAACAAGTAATCACCCTTGCTTATTTTCGCGCAATTATTAAAGGCTACTTCTTGCCCAAAGTTCTCTTTTTCCTCCAGCCAAACAACTCTATCGTCATCTATTTTATTTGGATGAGAAATTATGATTTCAAAAGTATATTTACTTTCTTTTGCAAGTTCGTAAATTGAAGAAACAAAGTTTATTCCAAAGTCTTCGTATCTTTTGATAGAAGACATTAAAAAACTAATGTCTACCCTGCCTTCATTTTTCATTATAATAGTCTCCCCACTCTACAAGAATAGTAGATTTATCATCTTCTCTTTCGTAGGCTTTTTGATAAGATTCGAAAATTTGTTCTGGCTCGTCCAGCCTAACGACCTCTATATTTGTAGTCATGCTTCTAAAGGCTTCCGTATAGTCTCCGACGTGTTGGTGTTGCGGGTGAATAGGTCTTTCCGAGCCGATAGCCGTCCTCGTGATCACTTTGGGCTTGTATTCGGACATCGCCGGTATTTTATCTAAATGATTTACAATTTGGTTTGTGGCTAGGAGTAGAAAGTTCCACCTAGGGAAAATAGAAATCGGAACACAGTCTCCGGCTAGGGAAAGCCCATTTGTAAATCCCATTTGCATATCTTCGCAGACCGGGAACTCTAAAAGCTTTTCTTGGGAGACATCCTTTAGGGTGTTGCTCATGCCTGTACCTGCGACTGCCACAGCTTGGCCTAGGAACAAGGTGTCGGGTTTCCCCGCGAGCCAGTCCATCGACCTTTTTAATTCGTCAAAATATTTCATTAAAACTGTATCCTTTTTCCCGCGCCAGCGTGAGGGTATTTGGTTTCGTATTTATAGTATATAACTTTTTCTCTAGACTGGAGGAGATTAAACTCTTCGTAAGACAGGTTGTCCGTGTTCCAAGTTTTTCTGGTGTCAGTGCAGACGCTTTTACCATTGTCCTCTACGACCCAAGTGATTGGAAGATCGTGGTTGACGGAGTATTTTACGTTCTCGTGAAACGATCCAGTTTCGGACGACATGTCTCCCACGAAGCACCAAACGTGAGAGTCAGACCCTTTACGTTTTTCAGCCAAAGCTCTACCGTTCGCTATAGGAATGCTTCCAGTAACTATTGCAGAAGAAAAAATATTATACTCTGGGTAGCATAAAGTGATAGATTTTCCCGCGAGAATATCTTTCTTAAGGGTTTCTCTAGGGACTCCTTTAAGCAAGCATTGATAATGACTTCTCCAAGAACAAAAGATATAGTCTTCCTTATTTACTTTCTCAAATATTTTAATAATTTTGTCTTCGTTCCCATTATATAAATGAATAGGCGCACGAATTTTCCCGCTATTAAAGCACTCCGCTACTTCTTCCTCAAATGATATTAAATCTTGCGTAGTTAGATTAATCTTCATTTAATATTTCTGTTATATGTTTAATTTTAGATTCTTCGAGATCTGGGTAGTTTCCGATGTACCACCCAAAGTGGTGGCAGTGGTCTGCCTTTGGGTAATCTAATGGATTGGGAGCTCTATATATTCCATTAATCTTAATGTTAAAGTTTTTTATATACTTTTCTATATAGGGCTGACGGATCTGACTGCCTCCGCCAGAGAGGCCTCTCCTGAACTCTATGCCGTATTTATTTAGCCTCTCTTCTGTTTTGTCTCTTAAAGCAAAATCAGGCTCGTTTAAGATAGGGGTAAAGGCATAGTTTGAATTGCCTTCATGGTTTAAATCCGTTCTGAATCTTTCTGAATTTAAATTATTTATAAAAGTATAATGATTTTCGTTTCTACGTTTATTGTTGCCGTCTAATCTTTTAAGTTGGTTGTGTGCAAGCACGGCGTTTATTTCTGTACTTCTAAAATTGTATGCTGCTTCTGTAAAGATAAAATCAGAGTTTAAGTCTGGGTACTCATTTATATATTCTTGTTTTATCGCGTCGTCTGTTGCTTCTCTAAGCATCCCGTGAGAACGAAACATTCTACATAATTGGTAAATCTCAGGATCAGTAGTGCTCACCATTCCGCCTTCAATGGAAGTCATATGATGAGCGTAATAGTAAGAGAAATTTGATATCTCGCCAAAAGTGCCAACCTTTTGACCTTTAAAAGTTGCGCCGTGAGACTCACAGACATCTTCTACTAAGATCAAGTCGTTGTCTTCGCAAAGTTTTAAGATCTTATCTGTTAGACCGTTGTACCCTAGTACATGAGTCAGAAATACAACCTTAGTTTTTCTAGTAATTTTATCTAATAGGTCGTCTTCGTCTATCGCGAGAGTCTTTGGGTTGATATCGCAGAAGACAGGAGTAAAGCCGTTTTGTAAAACCGCAGAGATATCAGACACCCAAGTAATAGGCGGAACTATAACTTCTGCTCCTTCGGGTAACATTTGCCTAAGAGCAAGAAAAGTAATTTGGTTCGCAGAAGAACCAGAGTTCACCATTAAGTTATTTGGCATGCCTAGCCAGCTCCCCCACTCTTCCTCAAACTGCCTAACTTTTTTATTGTTGGTTAGTATAGGTTGGGGGTCTTGTGACAAAAAATCAATCAAGACACTTAGATCGTCTTTACTGATGTTGTCAGACATTAATGAATGTTTCATTTTTTAATCTCCTAAATAATCGTGCTCGAATCGGCAGACGGCTTCGTCTATCAGTATCCTTTTAAGTTTAATACCGCACATTTCTTTAATGTTATCTGCTTGCTTTTGGCCGTATTTGTTTTTTATTCTGTCGAGGAATTTTTCGTTTAAATGGTATTTATTAAAAGCCTCGTCTCTGAATTTTAATATCTGCCAAGGCTCAAGGGAATCTGTTTGAGAGCATACGGAATCATAAGAATGAAACGAATAGCCGGAATAATTTTGAGGAAGCTTATGGCCTTTAGCTACAGCGTCGGCGTAAAGCTGGCTTCCGGGTAGAGCCATAGCTGCGTAAGCGTTCCAGCCAGAAGTGCAGAGCTCTATGCTTAGGTCTAAAGTGTCCTGCATGCTTTCCTCTGTGTCTCCGGGTAGTCCGAACATATAGTTAGCCATGACTTCTATGCCCGCCTCGTGAATTTGGTCCACGACCTCTTTAATCTTTACGTCTTTAAACTTGCCTTTTGATATTTCAAGCCGGACATCTCGGCTGCTAGACTCTATCCCTAAAGCTATATATTTGACTCCAGCATCTCTTAATAAGCTTAATGTCTCGGGGTTGGAAACAGTGTCGACTCTGGAGTAGACCCAAAGCTTAAGCTTGTCTCTGTACCATTTTTCACTAAGCATTTTACAGATAGGAACATAAAAGTTTTTATTTAATAAAAACAGTTCATCTGTTATTTTGATCGTAAAGACCCCTAGGTCTGCGAGTTTGTCGAATTCTTTTATTACGAATTCAGGAGACCAGTGCCTCATCTTGCTGTAGTCCCCAGCTATTCCGGTTTCTTTTTCGTCGTTTCTATTAATTATGTTTATAATACAGAATCCGCAATTAAAACGGCAGCCTAGCGAAGTTTGTATAGCTGCATAAGGGGTTCTCGATTTCTCGTCATATTCAGCGTGCCACATGGGGCTGCGGTACAAGTTTAAATCTGGGAGAAGGTCCCAAGCATATCCCGGCAGATCTTCATCTAGGTTAGCTGCTACTGATTCGGGGGGTGTAAATTGCGGAACGTTATTTTTTCTTAAAGCTATGCCTTTTACCGTAGATAAAGACTCTTCGCTAATTTCATCTAAGGATAATACATTTAAAAGAGCTTTAACTCCTTCGTTTGTAAAAACAAAATCTATAGAAGGCTCTTCTTTGAGCGCTTTAAGGGGCAGGGCTTGAACGTAAGAGCCTACGTAAGATATGGGGGTTTTCGTTTTCGCCTTTAGGTACTCGCTAAGTCTGACAGCACCGCTCATGCTTACAACGCCAGCGTTAACGTTTTGTCCGTAGACGACAAAACATATAAGCTTTGGGTTGAGTTTCTCTATTCTCGAGAAAGACTCTTTGTCGGAAAGATTCTCCGCACAAGTGTCTAAAATCGCTGAGCTATACCCTTTGGCTCTGGCTGCCTGCGCTAGCAACAGCGCCCAAGTAGGGGGTTCTATAGCGGCGTAACTGGCCGAAAGGTCTTGGTAAACCTCCTGAGAGTTACTAGGAGAAATGAAAAGTACGTCGACCATTCTAAAGGTTAGTGTGTTTAACGTTAGCTTTATTGAAAACTTCGTAAGCTCTGATCAGTTCTTTTATTCCAGTGTCGATGTCGACTTCTGCTTTCCAGCCTGTTTTTTCAAGTTTTTCATTGCTTACTATATAGTTTCTTTTATCTGGGTCAGAATTTATTTCGCTTGTCGTAATAACAAATCCGGGGACATGCTCTTTTATTTTCTCGCAGAGTTCTAGCTTGGAGAAGTTGGCGCTAGACAAGCCAACGTTGTAAGCTTCTCCGAGTGGGTTGAAGGAATTATTCCTGTCGTCTACAAAGACAGTCCCTCCACTATTATCGGGTTGACATCTCAAGCCAAACATTCTAATAAAAGCTCGAGCTACGTCTCTGACGTGAATAAAATTCCTTTTAAACGAGCTCTCAAATAGAGTGATGCAGCTGTCCGAAATAGCTCTTAGCGTGAAGTCGTTAACTAAGAGGTCTTTTCTGAATCTATAAGAGGTCCCGAATACAGTCGCTAGTCTTAAAGATGTGTGTCCGGCGTCCAGCACCGCTTCTTCTGCTTGACACTTAGTCTTTCCGTAAGCGGAAATTGGAGCGAGAGGAGTTTCTTCTGTGCAAAAGCCCTGTCCGTCGCATATTCCATACCCGCTGTTAGTGTTGGGGTAAATAATCCTGCACTTTGTGCTTTTTGTTATGTATTTTACATGTTCGAAGTTAACTTCATTCGCTAGGTTCAGGTCTCTTTCGCAAGCGGGGAAGCCTACTATTGCGGCTAGCGGGATTACGTAATCGTTATCCTTATCAAGTTTGTTTAGCTGTTTTAAAAGAGAATCGTGATCCCTGACGTCTCCGTAAACAAATTCGAACCTGTCTTCCGGATACTTAAAAAAACTAAAAAGTCCGTCTTGTTTATATAGGAGATTGTCGTAAACAATAACCTTGGCATGAGGATATTTCTTTAAAATTTCTTCGGTTAGAACTGTTCCGAGATATCCTGCGCCTCCTGTAATTAGTACTTTCATTTTAAGCGTCGCCGAAAAGGTTCCAGTTTTGAAACTCAGACTTTAATTCTGCGGCAAGACAGTCAATCTTTAAGTCAACTCTCTCTCCGAGACCTTTTGATAAGGCGTTTTTAGCTGTGTTTCTGACTCCGTTAATAGAATGAGTAAGCTTTAAGGCCGATAGGTCTTGGTCTTCGCCGCTTCTACATTTGCTTTCGTTCTCCCAAATATATCTATTCGAAAGCATTATAACCATAAGAGATTTAACTATTTCAGAATTAAGAGATAGATCTTTTTCTTGGCATATAGAATCTAGGTCGTGCTTTATCTCTTCTATCTCTTTGTCATAGGCTTTTTTGTTTTCCGGAATAAAGATAGACTTAAGTATGCAAATCGACATCCTATCCGCTAGCTCTGCAAAAGTTGGTAGATACTTTCTTTCCATTAATTAATTATATAAAGATTTTTTAAGTTTCTCTAAATCTTTTGATATATCTACTGTAAAGGGGTCTATGCTGTGCCTCCAAGAGTTCTCTCTCATTTGTTGAGCTGTCTCGTCCGGAGCCATAACTTTTTCAATAGTGTTGTGGAAAATATGATCTACAACTATTTCTTTTAAGTCAACGACTCTGTCAACCTCTTTGTAAATTCTATAAATAGAGCTGTCTCCTCCCAAACCAACAAACTCTTCTTTCATAAAGTACCCCAGCGCTTCGAAGGCTTTTCTCGAAATTATAGGAAAAGATGAGTATTCTGCCCCTTCTGGTTTATCTGCGCTAGTGTCAAATGTTTGACCACATACAACTCCGTCCTCGAAGGAGTTCTCTAATTTGGAAAAAGCAATTTCATCCCAGTCTTTAGTTTTCATTATGCAGTCGTCGTTGAAAACAAAAATGTATTTTCCAAAAGATATTTTCGCTAAAAAATTTAGCTCTTTGTGAAGGTTGGTGGGGCGAGGCCCACTCCAAAACTTAACTCGCGTAGAGGTTTGGTCATCGAAGGGACAAGAATCTACGTAAGCTTTGGTTTCGAGATCGTCATTGTCGTACCTGACTGAAAAATCAATTTCGTCTGGGTTTTTCGCGTTGTCTATTAAGGAGTTAATAGCCGAATCTAAATACATCGGCCGCTTTCTGGAATTAAGTATTATCGAGAAGTTCATTTATTGCATCTGATATCTCTAGGGGTCTTATATTGTTTATGCAGGGGTTTTTTTCGTGCCCGGAATAACTAGGTCGAGCGGTGTTTAGGGGGGCTTGTATGAGTCTTAAGTTTTTCATTTTAGTGAAAAAGGGATAACACTGCTCTTTGTATGTATGCGAGTAGACAATTGTGCTTGGGGTTTGAAAACAAGAAGCTACGTGAGCGGGAAAGCTATCTATTCCGAAATGAAGTTTTGCTTTTTTAATCAAATATGCTGACTGGTTGAAGTTTGTTCTTCCTATATAACCCTCTACGTTGGAATATCTTTGTCCCGAAGCCTCTGATCCTAGCTGGGCTATTTTTAAGTTGGGATGAGAAGCTTTTACTGTGTCTATAACATCCTGCCAGTGGTCGTAAGTTTTAGATACGAAATCATGTGTGCCGTGAAAGGTTATAAAGTCTCCCTCTGGAAGATCGCAAACCTCTTCTTCAATAAATGGAAAATCTATCTTTAGTCCGCAGTTTAAAGCATAGCATTCAAGAAAGTGCATATTCGTAAGAGTCTTTAAAGGTCGTTATGGGGTAAGCTATTTTCGTATGGTTATTATGTTGGTAAGTCATAATAGATTGAGAATTAAGATAAGGAAGGTAGGCTATTTCGTACTCTCCTTTTCTTTCTCCCATGCCCTCCATATGAAATATATTTCTCATATAGTCTTGGTATTCTATAACTTGGTCTACGTAAGGGTTCCCTTTTAGGATATCAAAATAAGCTTTTTCAGTAGCGAAGTGAAGCTCGCAATCTGGGTAAAGCTCTTTTATGGAACGCAAAAGAGACGTGCTGCAAAGCACATCCCCCGCTGATCTTGGCATTACAAACAGTATCTTACCTGTCATCTATATGTCTTTTCCCCCCTCTTTTCTTTGAATTTTTATCGAAAAACTTTTGTTTTATGGGGTCTTTACCTTGGTTCTGCTGCTCTCTTCTGGCAGACATTTCCGCTGAATGATCCCAAAGCTCTCCATAGGTTTTAGCTTTAGTCTTCTCTACGAAATCGGACTCTGAGCCAGCGTCTATTTTT
>Ga0208299_1000634_pt1 | contig 31156 bp, 48 predicted proteins | sample 15_taG_FD_184089 | JGI IMG/M metagenome (GOLD analysis project Ga0208299, IMG submission 184089) | Marine viral communities from the Subarctic Pacific Ocean - 15_ETSP_OMZ_AT15312 metaG (SPAdes) (version 2) | ecosystem: Environmental > Aquatic > Marine > Oceanic | place: Pacific Ocean | collected...
TGTTTCTTAGCCTTCACATAGATGTTGTGACGCTCCTTAATCCAATAGAAGAATCGTTCCTTCGGCGTCATTCTCACAACGGAGTACATTCTGTTGACAGTCTCTTCACTCCAGGACGCAACCGGGAAGTGAGGTAACCTGTTCAATAGGTACGCTCGTTTGGATTTTCTTACTTTTCGTTTAGGCATGTTGGTTCCTTAAAGTGCCAATCCTTTTGACCAGTTGTCGGCATGTCGGTCAAGACCACAAGTCAAGACCACTCCAATGTCCTCTCCTATACTTTCCATCGCTCTACGAACTGCCATGACTTTCGGTTTGTTGGTGTCTCGCTTCCCTTTCGGTTTCGGGAAGTCCAGAACAATTTCGTCATGGATATTCATAATCATTTTGTACTGCGGTTCATCGAATCCTTCGTTCCAGATGTCGAGCAACTCCTGAACCTTTATCATAGCACGCATTAGAACCCAACAGGCGGTCCCCTGAACGTGGTAGTTCAACGGCACTGTTTCGACTACGTTGTTCCATCTCCCACGCTTACACCTGATAGGATAACCTTTGTCCGGGTCAATCGCTTTGTCGATCAGAGTTTCAACGTATCCATGTTTCTTTGCGTACTCAATATATCTTCTGTTGAGTTTTCCTTTTTCGGTTAGTCTTTGAGAAATAATCGACTGAGCTCCGGGAACATGGAACGCACGATCTGCCGTACCATTTCCATCTCCAGTGTCAACCGCTCCATACTGGTCCGCGAAGTTTCCATTCTTTGTTCTTCCATACCATGAAGGGTTCTCATCCTTGGCTCGGAGTAAACCATCGGGATCCTCTGCATCATATTTGTCTGGATGCAGAATTGAGAAGATGAGGAGGTGATAACTCCCGAAGCATGGTCCTTTGTCTGGATGCTCGAATAGCTCAAGCATCGCAGGTTCCTGGCACTCATAAGCGGGGATACGCAGTTCCAGATTGTCGTAGTCAAGGGCGAACCATTCCCGTCCTGGTAAGGGACCGAAGATGTATCGAAGATTCCTTCCATTGTGATCTTTCTGTTTTGAGATTACCTGCTGACTGGGATTGTGACTTGCCCAACGAAGCGTATCCGTTCCGCATGGGTTCAGGGAGGGGTTGAGTCTAAACCATCGACTGGACTTTCCGACCTTCCTGTTGTACCTCAGATAACTTTGGATGTACTCTAAGGACTTTCCAAGTTTCCTCTTGACCCTCAGTGCATCAATGAACTCTTTCTGGTCTGTTCCTTCTTCCAGCGTGTCTTCATAAATTGACATCGCTGCTTTGTTGGTACTGGGGTCACCTGTCTTCTTACTTGTTGCGACAATGGGAAGATCCAACCATGAACCTGCTGTTCTTCTGTTGAGACATTTCTCGGAACAGTACAGTCTTCCATTCAGATCTGTCCAGCGAGCCAATCCACGTTCAGTCTTCGGTCGTTTCTTATTGCAGAGATGACAACCCGTGATCCCATCACCTTTGAAGTTCGGTTCATATCCAAAGCAGAAATTCTTCAGACTGTCGTTGTTCGGTCCCTTAGGAATATCCAGTAGGTAATCGTACCGATCAGCAACTGCTTTCAAGATTTCGTCGGATGTCTTTACGTGTTCGGTGTAGTCATCTTTGAGTTCGTTTAACCTGTCGAGATTGAACGTCATACCGTTGTTCTCCATCTGGTAAACAATCGGCAAAATTCGCATCCTCTCCTCAAAGATCTTCACCAACTTTCTGTCCTGCAGAATCTCCCACATCATCTGCCAGATAGGAAGCGTGACCGCTGTGTCGCTGTTGGCATAAGCAGAGCAGACAGATGACCACGGGTGAGCCTCTGGCTCATCCCCTGCGTTCCAGTTATCCAAAATAGGTAGTAAATCTGGCCTGAGGCGTACAATCGCTCTGGGAAGCCACATATCAGCCTTCCAATAGCTCTCATTTTCGGTCCCTCGCTTCGTCCCTGCTGCCCCACTTTTCACAGAAGGCATATCGGGCATATTTGGAGCAGCTATTCGCCATTCAGGGAGGTAACGTTTACAGATCGTTCGTGCTGCATTGGTTGCAGTCTTCACCCGATCTTCAAACGGTTGCACGTCGACCGAAAGATACTCCAGAGTCAGCGACGTTAGATCATGTGGAGTGTTCGTGCTTAGAAGATGAGAGGCGATCAGTGTGTCCCTTGTCCGACTCCATTCCCACTGATCGCCTAGATCCTTCCGTACCGTTTGAATCGCCTTTACATCGAAGACAGGATTGTGAAAGCAGTTCCAGTCATGCTCTTCCAACAGTTCTTCGAACTCATCGAGATCTTCTTCAAGAACTATTGGGTTCCGTGTAAGTGGATCAACGTGCCACTCCCAAAACTTCTGTTCATTGTTCTCATCGCAGGTGGTAATCAGGTAAGGTTTAGCACCATGATGTAAGTCTATCCCAGTGGTTTCTGTGTCAATTGATATCATCGGGTTCCTGACTTGAGATCATTTACTTTTGTCCGCCCTGAATAAGAAGTGAGTGACTCCACGTTTAATACCTTCAGCTCCACCTAACATCACCGCAAACGTTCCAAGAGACTTCACTTCATTCTCATCAAACTCGGTTGCATAAATGTACATCGCAGCAGCAGCGAAAAAGCAAATCACGACAATTTTAATTATAGACCAGATTGGATGGTCTGGACTGTGCATCGGATTGTTCATTAGTATCCCAGTTCATTTCGTTTCCTAGGCTTGCCAGTGCCACCACAAGGAAAGCACACTCCGCCCTTTGAATTGTTACCAGTTCCATCACACGGGATACAGATCGTCAAAGCGTCAATAACTGTTTTCGGTTTTCGTGTCTTCTTTTTCTTGATATGTTTTCGGGAAGGCATTCAGTTCCTTTATAAACGAGTCAGGCAGGATTTGAACCTGCTAGTCCCCTCTTTGTTGAGGACCATCGTATTACATTGAGCAGGGAGCCAAACTCCGCACTGACCCAAATGTTGCTTCACGGTTGGCAGTAGGTCTTCTCAAACCTTGAAAGTAACCCGGCAGAAACTTTCCCAACACCGTCCGATTCAGCCCCTCCTCCTTGAAGGCGTGAAGCAATAATCCAACCTTAGAACGGTACTCCATCGTCCATGAGTTTGCTCCATGGAACTTTGGTATACGTTCGGTCTCCCTTGACAGCCTTCAGGTCAACTGTCTTCGCTCGCTTCAGCAACTTAGTGACTGACACCTCAATCGCCTTCTTAGCTTTCGGAGGTTTGAAAGTGTAGATGGAACCCTTCACAGGTGTGAGATCTTCTTTCTCGTCATCGTCGTCGCTGTCTGCAGCACGGATAGCTTTGACCAGTGTTCCCCAGTCGGGATACTTGTCGTCGTCTTCGTGGTCGCTAATGCCTGCTGCTTCAGCCAATGCTGCCAACTTATCCTGAGCATCTGTGTCCTCGTCATCTGCTTTCTTCTGCAGACTATCAAGGTCGTCCCCGTCATCTGAGGATTCTTCGCTGTCATCTTCGGCGTCGTCGTCCTCTTCCGGGGGATCTTCATCGTCGTCAGAATCGTCCTCATCTGTGTCGTCGTCGACATCATCATCGTCATCATCGTCGTCGCTGGAATCTTCCTCGGTTTCGTCGACACCATTGAACTGAACGTTGACCCGAGCGTTCGGATACTGTTCATTGGGATCGCCCATCCACGTTCGAAACTTAACTCCAAGTCCCGATTCAACGACTGCTTCAAACAGTTCGTTCATTTCCTCTTCATCGCCCTCCAGATCATCGGTACTGATACCGAATGCCTGCAGTACCTGAACCATGAACAACATGTGTTCATCTTCAGTCTTACGCTTTCGGGTTGGAGTGTCGTGCAACGGTTCCATGATGATGGTGTCAGACAGACCAACACAATCCACAGTTCCAAGATCCGTTTCGACAACATCCCCGTCCTCAAACTTCTTGGAGAATGCTTCGCAGGTCTTTGGAGCAGTACAGACGCCCCGGACCATGAAGTATTGTTCTCCCTTAGCATTTCCGTTCTCGTAAGTACCGATCTTCATGGAAGTAACGGTTGCTTTCCCGTAGTCGATTCCAGCAGGGAAACCAGAACCTCCTCCAAGGTCAAGTTTCTGTTCTTTCTTCCCATGTTTCTTCAACGATTTGATCGCTGAAGGTTTCAGAAAGCTAGTTCCTTTTTTCGCCATTGTTCTTACCTCTTAACTGTGAAATGAAAATTGTTCTGGTCTTGCCATTATAGCGGGTTCTTTGAGTTGGATTGTGTCTTAGTCGTCCATGGCCTCCAACAACTTTTCAAACGTTGGATTGACCATGATCGGGTCCAACTTTTTGCCTCTCGGTTTTCTGAACTTTGTCATACGATCTTCCGACAATGGAAGATAAGCACAGAACTCAGTCTCACCTGTCTTTCTGGATTTGGTTATGGTCTTACCGGCAACTTTCACCTCCCTTTCTTCTCTACAGTCTCGGGAAAACATCTGGATATTGAAGTCGAGTGTTCCTGTCAGCCATCCTGCAATAGTCGGCGTCACTGCCGGACCTGCTTTGGCTACTCCTAACTCACTGTCCTCCTTGGGAGCGAAGACACGCTCATGAGAAATGATCGTCGTGAACAGAGGCAGTTCAATCAGGCATCGTAAGAATCCCTTCATCAACGATCCATGCTTCTGCCACTGCTGCTGTTGAACGTCTCCCCACGCAAGCTGAGGCTTCACTCGATCCACTCCAAGAATCTGTGCCAGTACAAGATCCGAGAAGGACGTGAGATGGTCCAGCGAAACTGTCTTGAACTCGCTGTCCACCAGTTCTTCACAGAGGGCTGGCAACTGTTCGCAATCCTCGATGACAATCTGCTTGATGTGCTTCCGGTCTGCTTTCGCAATCGACCGAAGCTCCCCCGGTTTCTTAATTCCGCCGGAACACGTCATCATGAGGATCGGTTTCGGGAATGTGCTCGTCACTGTCGTTTTACCAGTCGCAGGAAGACCAAAGATTCCCATGGAAAAGGGATCGTCTTTGTCAAACTCAACTGCTTTCGCTCTGGACAGGAGAGATCCTGTCTCCGCTGGAGGCTTCTTTCGGGTTCTGGTTTTCTTGACCTGTCGTGTCACTTTGGGCATCTGTTTTCCTTTGTAGTGTGTGAACCTGTATTATAGCAGAATTTTGAGAGACTATTCTTCCTCCAGTTCTGGGAACATACTCGGGTCAACATGAAGATCGGTTTTCATTCCTGTCTTCAGGTATTCGTCGTATCCACTACCGCCTCCTTCATTGAGCCAGTTGAAGGTTCCGAACGGGTGACGGTAATGTCGGTTTTGATGTTCTGGAAATTTCTCTGCTCTAACACTGTAATCAAAGTGGTTCCAGACGTGCTCCAAACAGTAGGACCACCATTCATAATCATCCAGGATGTTCTCCAGGATCGGTTGGAGAAATGTCTGTTCATACAGGTCGATATCCTTCTGTGAAACTTCGACGTTCCATCGCATGAAGAAGTGATCAAGGTTCTCTTCATTTTCGATGATGGTTCCCAGTCGTGCATAGTATTGAGGCATCGTTTCGGCAGGAGTATGAATAACTCCCTTCCTGGACTTTGCCTGAAGTGGTCGAATGGAACCAATCCCTCCAGACAGAGGTTTCCGTATCACGTTGTACATGACACCGTCCACAGGGATGTTCTTGAGGCCGTACAGACCGTTCCTGGCAGCATGTCTGAGCATGGTGGTGTAAAGCATCGTCTGAATATCGAAGTCCAGCAGACGCTCCACCATAGTCTCGTCAATCTTCCCTTTGGTCTTGTTCTCCTTCAGTCGGTACTTCTTACCCTGTCGAATAACACCGTCCCACATCCCTCTGAGAATCGCTGTTCTCCCGGAAGGCAGTTTGTAAGGAACCTGGAACTTGACCTCTGTCAGTTCCAACTTCTGCTTCCGGTGTTCTGCAGCATAGTGCTTGAGGTAAATCTTGAACTGAACCTTGCAGACGTTCCACCATTTCTCGACCTGATCCTGTTCCAGTGGATACTTACTAATCTCCTTCATCGCTTCAGTTCGCAACTTGGTTTCCCAGTCGCCATCCATGTACTCCTCACACTTATGCCAGAAGTTTCCATAAGCGAGTGCAGGACTGAACCGTTCAATCGGTCTTAGACCTTCAATGGATCTGATGCGAAACCTTTCGCGGCAACACAGGTATCCGTTGATCATACTTTGGGTAATCCCTTCCACCGCTGGTCCCCCCCAAATTGGCTCCGAGAGTTTCGCTCCAGCCTTCTTGATCCTGCTCGCCAGTCCACCATCCTTTTTCTTCACTGTCTTCTTTGTTCGTTTCCTCGGAGCTGATTTCTTTGGCATTGTTCCACTTCCTATCGTTTCGGAAATACATACAGATGAAAAACAGCGACATGGGAAGCAGTCCCCACTCCGCCGCTAACACAACCCACAACAACCAGGCGAACTGATTCGCCACTTTGAACTTGAATATCCACTTCGCTTTGTTACCTACCATCCATGAAGCGTATATCGATGAAGCTGAGAGATACCACGGAAGAACTTCAACCAGCATTCGAATCCTGCCTTTCATTGTGTGGGTTCACAGAGGGTTCAGTGACTGCTCCATTGTTCTTGATGTCTGCCCAACTCCAAGACTCTGCTCCATCAACATGTAAATGGAACTTGATTTCTGTCTCCGGCAATTCTGGATGCTTCGTTTCACGTAACACCTTTTGAACTGCCTCGGATATTTCTCGTTTCTGTCTCACACTAAACATTCTGGTTCCTTTCTATGATTCGGAAATCTTTCTTTGCACCAGGACCACGGTCCTTAACTGCTTCGTCATTTAACTCTGTCCAGAATTTCAATCTCCTTTCCAACTTTGGTTTGTCTCCGTAGTCCAAATCTTCCCACGGTCCTACAACAATTTCAGTACTGAAGTGACACCCGTTGTAACACCTCCGCTGAGGGTCATTGTTCACTTCTTTGTGCTGTCGTCTTTGAAGAACATGTTCGGTCATTTTGGGTTCCTTAGTTTGGAGAGACTATAGAATGGAACAGGTCAGCAAGTTGCACTTGAACACGTTGGATGCTCAGGTCCTGCATCGCTCTGTCTTCTCTCAGTATAGCAGCAGGATGGGTCACTGAGATTGCTTCGTGTTCTATGAACAACGTGCTGACGTGCTTCTCTGCGACCTTACCAACTGCGACCAGTGCAGACGGTTTACACAGTTCAACAAACTCTTCCAGACGTGGATAGCACTTCTGGATGGACTCCTTCGGTGGAGTGTGAACTTTCGGCCCTCCTTTCGTATTCTTTGGGATACACGCTATCAGGTTGGTGAACGCAAAACGTAATCCACTGAAGTCGTCATACTGGTCCACCACACTGTCGACAATCCTGTGGAACAACTTACCAGCAGGACCAACAAAGGGTTTCCCTATGACGTTCTCAGATGCTCCTGGAGCCTCTCCAATGAACACTACGTCTGCAGGTATCTTTCCCTTTGCCAGAACAATGTTGATCCGTACGTCGCACAAAGGACACTCAGTACAGTTCTTGAACTTTGCTTTGTGGGTCTTCCAGGTTTTCTGTGTTCGTTTAGGCATCGGATACTTTCAATGATTTGCACAGATAGAATTCGGAGGACTGTCTCTCCTAAGAGAAGCTCCTGTGGATCGAAATTCAGGAGAAGGTTCCTCCTTCGTTATCAAATCAGGCATACACCTTTCCAGCGTGTCAATCACCTGTTCCATTGCCGCGTTCTGACAGCCCTCTTCAATGTCTTCATCTTTTTCCAAGTCCATGACAATTTGTGCAGCCAACATCGACCGGAACCGCTCCGATGACATTTTGATTGTGAATATGTCTTCGCTCATTGTTTCGCCCTTTCACAGGAGTCTTTAATCTCGGAAATTTCATTTTCCAGTTCTTCAATACGTTCTTCACACGCTCCTTCAAAACATCCTTGACAGAGACAACCACCAAATTCAACTGGAGGTACCCGTGGATCGCTGTATAACTTATCTTCATTGTCTCCACACTCAACACATTCGCTCATCGTTTCGTCCTCAGCTTTCTGTAGAGTTGAGACCGTGCTTTGCTGGTCTTGTGTTCGTCTATTGTAGCCTGAGATGCTCCCCAAGATCGCAACCACGAAACCTGTTCCGCTTTCTTCAGAGTGTTGAACCTCTTCATCAGTTGTGTCGCTCCTACGGGATGTAGAATCCCTGTGTCTTCCTGCTCAAGATAATCCGCCATGTTATGCAGCACTTGGACAAGGTCTTCATTCGTGCATACACAGCGAGTCTTGAAGAAGTTCTCCACTTTCCCCAGCAAAGAGTTTCCCTGTCGAGAAACAACACCCCGAATCATGCCGTTGATATGATCGTGGTCCACCACCGGATCGATTTCTTCGTGACCAAGGATGGGACAGGTCTCTGGGACGTTCTCCTGCCTCCATTTCTTCATCGCTGCCTGTGTTAGATACCTGGGGAGTCGCTTCTTCCGTTTGGGCATCAGCGTTCCCCCTCCTCTCGTTGAATGTCGATCCGTTCTTTGATCTCTCCACGATGAACCGTAACGTGTCTTGGAGCATCGATTCCCAACCGAACCTTGTCACCACGAACGTCAATAATGACAATCGTGATGTCATCCCCGATTGAAATCGTTTCGTCCTTCTTTCTACTTATTACCAGCATGATTAACCCTTTCCAAAAGGTGTTCAACGTAACTGTCGACCATACGACAGCCTGTCACATAAAGTCTTGCAGCATTGCAGGAAGATTTCAGATCACTTTCCAGTTTGCTGATGTCGTCTTCTTCCCAACCCTTGAACGTACTTATGATCCTCGCATACTCAACCGCCTCCTGATTAGTCTTGAATGGTTTCCCTGCCAGCATACCTGTGGGAATGTGATAGACCTTCACTTTATTGTACAGAGCGATGAACCTACCAAAGCGGAGACATGTCGTCACAACTCTGTCTTCAGTCTCTGAATTATCTCTCCTCATGAACTTCGCGATCTTGGGAGTGACCTGTATCCCATCAACTGCTCTGGTTAACTGGTCCATGAGTTTTACTTTTTTGACCATGTCGATTTCCTTTCTATGTCTGCAGTATACCAGAACAAAAAACTTTCTTGTGAACCCTGTACATACCGGACCCCTTAGAGAAGTTCAACGATGAAAAATCCATCGCCACTTTCTAAGGTATCCAGCAGAGTGTGAACCCTGGAACGTTGTTGAGTACATTACGCGGACACCATCACTGATGCCGTTGCCCCTCCCAGCCCTCAACCACCGTTCGTGATACCTGACCCGATGGACGTGGGAATTTTCCTATCCATCTGTACTGCACGTCTGTTGTCGGGGTGAGGAAGTATTTAGCCAATCCACCCGTCGTCCTGCAGTTGCCGACGTGCTGCACTGCCTGCAGTATAACAGACCTGCGAAGACGTGTTTTCCGGATTGCAATCGACCAACAACAGAAAAACCACCGAACCAGCGAAAATAAATCGGCACGCTTTCGCTAATGTTTTTGCTGGGTTTTTGTTACAGGTTGTAAAAACCAGCAATCCAATTGTCGTTTTTGTTACAGGTGGGCTTGTGTTCTGTTCGATACTCGTAATACTTCACCTGTCAGACACAAGTGTGTCAGACACAAACCCGAAACGACAATGTAAAGAAAGTCGAAACGATGCCAACTGTAACAGAACTTGACAACCTGCTGGTCGGACAGAAAAACAACCTGATCAACGAGATCGACGAACACTGCGTTGAACTTTACGAATTCGAAAACCACGGAAAGTTGGTTTTCATGCGACAGTCGATTGAGCGACTGCGAGCAACACTGAAGACGATGGAACTGGTCCGACCAATGTGGGAATCCTGTAACTACGGGTACAAGTGGCAGGAGTTGACTTTTCGAATGGAGAATGGTCTCCGTGCTGCTGTTCGTGCTTGTCTCTGCCACTATGTAAACCCTCGGACCGCCAAAGTTGCAGAACCAGAACTGGAAGCATTCATTAACGAACTGCGATCACTGTAAGGACTGTCGCCACTTGCCGGGATTGGCTCCGGCACCTCCCCGAACTCTCTCAGGAACAATCCAATGATTCTCGCAACTGTCAACTCTCCCTTCGTCGCTGCTCTGAAGAAACTGCAACTGGAAAAGGAAGGCGTGGATTTCGTCTCCTACGAAAACAGTTGCGGACAGACAGTCTTCCGCACAACACCGAAGCGGATCGAAGACATGGACGACAGTCCTTGGAATGTTACCTGCACGAACACCACCATCACCAAACTCCGCTAGGACCGAACCAATGCTGACCTCCAAAGAACAAGAGCTCCACAACAGAGCATCAACGGGTCCATTCGCTGTCTTCGGTCTTGACTTTCGAACTGCCAGACGGTTGGAACGTAAGGGAGCAGGCAGAACAGTCAGCAACCCTGGAGCAAACTACCGGGGAAGACTGGCAGCAGGAGCGGACGGCCTTGGAGGGTACTACGTTCAAAACGGTTGGACGTTTAACCAGACAACCAAGTCATATGAAAAGGACGCGGCACAATGACCAACCCTCCAACAGATACCTGTCCCGGTTGTGACAGAGTCTACGCTTTCGACGCGGAGAACGATCACTATCCGCTCTGCAGAGCAGTGGACGCCGAAACCGAACAAGACAACATCACTGGAATCTCACTTCACATCTGTCCAGCGTGTTCCTCTGTCATCTCTGTGTCGATCTGCGACATGAACGGTGAAACCTTCTTTGTACCGTCCACAGAACCCCTCTAGGAGCCTCCGATGCTTATCGCCTACTCTGCCAGCTATTTCAACTGTCCGCTCGTCCTGGAACGTCTGAGAGCCTGTGACGAGATAAGAACCTCCAACCCTCATGCAGTCGCAGAACTGGAAAAACTGGGACTCCCTGTTGTGCTGCACAGAACAACACCAGCGGAGCAACGTCTTCCCGGCGTTCACTTCCCCGAACTGTTCGAGCTGTTCCACACTTGGTTGGCAGATTCTGCGACCGATCTGGAAATGGAAGACTGGTTCAAGTATTTCGGCGTGACCAGTGCTTGGGAAGTTCGGCATATCGCCAAGAGTCACGTGGAACATCGACAGCAAAAGGAGACAGCATGAGGTACGGACCCAACAGAGAACCGTCACTGTCCATCGACGTGTTTTACACAGCAAGGAACGAACGTCGTTCCAAGCACTTCACCTGTCCACGTAAGGCTCGCTCCTTCTATGCTGCAAAGTTCAAGGCAGGAGCAGAACCAGAACTGAAAGCGACAAAGCAATGACTACATCAACACTACTCACCAACCTCAAAAAGTTTAACGGTAATCAAGGAGATGAAGCATCTGCCTTCCGGCAAGGAGCTGAAGAAGCGATGAAAAATACTCTGTCCACTGGGGACGACTGCCACTGGACCGAACTGGAATTCCGCAAAGACGGCAACGGGAACCATAGTTGGTACATCGACCTCCACTCCTGTCCTCAAGGGGATCCCAGAGCCTACGGTGGAGACGTGGAAGCAGAACCAAACAAAGCTGACACAGGCTTCACCCCGTGGAGGTACTGCGAAGCGTGCAAAGAACAACAACCACATGACGTAAACCCAACCTACGATCAGTGCCGTGAGTGCGGTAAGAAAAGGAGGACAGCGTGACCTGGGTGAACGCTGGGATCGAACCGTGGGAACTGTCGGACAAGTTACTGCAGACCGAACTCAAGGACCTGCAGACGATCCCAGCGACTGTGAGAGCGATGGAGGCTAACCGAACACGGCGATCCATCGGCACTGCATCACGGGTGAACATTCTGGAGGGGATACCTGCAGTGTTCACCACAGACAAACCGGCTCACATCAAGTTCTTCTTTCCACGGATCGAGTACCTTCACAAACGATATCGCCTCCTGTACGCAGACAGCAGAGCCAGAGGAATGGATCTGCAGAACTGCGACCAAACATTCAGAGTGGAACCCCAATACTACGGAGACTGGATCGAGACACCACAATCAAGACTGCTCTCAATCGAGCGGATAACAATGAACGGAAGACTACGGACGAAGCGTAAACGTCCGATCAACCTGTAACCCATTAAGGAAAAACAGATGGTCCGTATTGTAAAGTGTCCCGGCATCGCCAAGGACAATGGAATGACCGAAGTCTATGGTGATTGGCCTTTACATGGAGTTCCGAGCTCCAGCATGAAGAACGTTCGAATCAGGCGACGGGTGAAAACCAAAAAACTTGAAACCGAACACGTCGAACTCGGAGAAGAAATTGAATCTGAAGATCTCGTATAATTACACTATGGACAGCATTCTGCAGTCCACCAACCTCAAAGGAAATTGAAATGCCTAGTAAGTCCAAGAAATCCGAAACTCGTGAAACCATCTATCCGAAACCACGTCTTCAACTCTGCATCGGTGAGAAACCGATGAAAGAAGCTCAGGCGAAAAAGTTACTTGGATGGCAGGAGTTGGAAGAAGGAGACGTGTCCATCTTCCTTCTGAAAGACATCGACGGGAATCGGATTCGCTGCTGCAACAACATCAACAACAGACCGCTGGATTTTAAGTGGTGTCTGAAGATCGCTCAAGAGATCTTACGTGGACGGTGGATGTTCAACTTCGAAAACATCATCATCGGAGAGACCGGCCTCATCCTGTCTGGTCAACATCGGCTGATCGCTCTGGTTCTCGCTTGCCAGACGTACCGAAATGACCCTGACGCTTACCCGGAATGGAAGGCAGACCCAACCATCCGCACTTCTATCGGGTTCGGAGCTCCAGAAGACGACAGAACCGTCAACACTCTGGACACGGCGAAACCTCGGAGCCTGTCTGACGTCATCTATCGCTGCCAGTATTTCGCCAAACTGCCTCCAGCAGAGCGAAAGAACGTCTCCAAGATGATGCAGAGTTGCGTTCAGTTTGTCTGGGACCGCACTGGTGTGAAGGATGCCTACAGTATCGAACGAACACACGCTGAAAGCATAGACTTCATCGAGCTCCACAAGACTATGTTGAAGTGTGTAAACCACATCAGCCTGGAGAATGAGGACAAAAGTATCTCCGCACTGATTCCCTGCGGTACTGCTTCGGGCATGATGTACCTGATGGCAACCAGTGCAAGCGATCCACAGGAGTACAAAGACCTGGACCATCCTTCTGAAAAGGTTCTGGACCTGTCGATGTTGGAGAAGGCTGAAGAATTCTGGACAGAGTTTTCAGGCGGTAAGGCGTTTGATTGTGTTCGTAAGGCTCTAAGAGACCTTAATGAAATCGAGGACCTTACAGGAGGCGTCATGCTCCTCAAGAAGGCTCTGGTCATCAAAGCCTGGAACGTCTACACCTCCAAAAAGAAGGTGACAGCAGCATCCATCAAATTGAAAATCGTAACTGATGATGAAGGATACAAGAAACTAGATGAGTTTCCAAACTGTGGAGGTATAGACTTCGATGGATTGCGAGATGACACTCCAGATGATGAAGAAGACAGCGAAGAACCAACTGAAGAGGAGGCTGCAGCAGAACTGGAAGAGGAAGTCAAGGCTCCACCAAAGCGAAAGTCCAGAGCTAAGAAAGCGAAACCCGCTGATGTCTCTGTTGGCGATGCAGTCACCGTGAAAGACGATGATGCAAACTGGGAAGGAGTTGTAACGCAACTGGACCCTCTCAAGGTCGAACCCAACGAAGGATTTGCAGGTGCTGGTAAGTCGTTTGAAGTAGACATCAAGAACGTCATCGCAGCATAGGCAACCAAGCACTGGACGACCGGCGTCATACAGGTTCGACTCCTGCAGTGCTTATCCGACTTCAACCACAATACTCAGCAAGAATAGGGAACGCATGAAATGATCGCACGCAAAGCAGCAGTAATGATTGGAACTTCAATAAACAACATCAGCATCCTGTGTCGCAAAGGGATTAGAAAGAGAACGCCGGGACCGTACTTGCGAGCCAAAAAGATTCCGCTCAAGAAGGGAGACATGGGATTCGGTCGCCATCAATTCAGATGGGAAATTCCCAATGCAGAAGTTCGACGGTTTATGAAACTCGAAATCAGTGGACAAGGTTCAAGAGGAAAGAAAAGGAAGTCACGATGATCTTAACACCAGCGGAAAAACTCAACGTCATCTCGATCATTGCGAACGTCGTGGACGAGGAACTTGGAGAGGATCTAAATGAAGCAGACATGGAGACCGCTTATGAATTCTTCATCGACGTTCACATGAGTGCCTACGACATCGGATGCAGGGTTGCAGCGTTCCTAAACCAGTGTCCAGACCCAAAGTTCACCAGAACTGCAGAAAAGATCTACCTCCAGATTGAAGGGAATTTGCTGGGTTTTCGAGACCAATAACAAAACTTTCCAGAAATCTTGCCGTTTTTATTATAGGTGTCTTGCACTGTGTGACGATGTTGTTACTCTTCACCTGTCAGACGAACGAAACACAAAACAACGAACGGCGAAACAATGTTCAACACTCAAATCATCAAGGTCGACAACAACGGAACACAGATGATCGCTGTTGCCAAAGATTCCTTTGAGGGTTGGGCAGAAACTTTCGAATTCCTGAAGTCAGAAGGAATTGCAATCGAAGCAAAATCTTTCAGTGACTACTCTGGTCCAGCGATCACCAGCGATCAAATCTTTGGCTACTCTTTCGATCCTAGTGATTGTCCATCGCTGGTTGATGCTCCTTACATGTTCTCCGCGTAACTTCTGTTCCTTCTCTGTCGCAATGTAAAGAAAGCGAAACGATGAAAACTTTCAAGACCCTCCGCTCTGCCAAAGACTCTGTCAACGCCGATACCGTTTGCACTTGCTGTGGTAAGAAAGCCTCCGCTGGTTTCGTCGATGCAAAATCAGGTCATGCCTGTGTTGCCATCATCCACGACAACTACGCCTTCCACGGTGTTCGTGCAAAGCTGATCGCCACTTGGCAAGCGGGTGGACTGCAGCGACTGTCAGGTATCCCCGGTGCTGGTCTCATCAAAGGTCGTTAGGTTGTTCCGCCATCACGGGGGATTGGCTCCCCGGTTTTTCTCATGTAAAGAAAGTCGAACCATGTCCAACATTTACACCGTCACTGTCTCAGAAGTTCTTCCCCTTCCCAAGTCCATCTACACCGAAAGCGTCGTCCGCAAGGAAATGCAGCAGACCGAGCGACACCATTTCACCTCACTCGATCAGGCTTGCTCTGCTGCAATGATGCTGCTCAGTGCTTGTCCTTCTGCAGAGAACGCAGACGCGAAACCGCTGAACAAATCCTACCTGAAGCTCCGTGCTGCAGACTGGGGATCAGTTGACGGATATGGAATCAACGCTGCTGATTCCTGCGTCATGTCTGTTCGTGTCGAAAAGCAGGAGAACAATCCGAAACTGTGTACACCTTACAACCTGACCGATGACGTTGAAGCAGGTCGTGGAAAAGCACTGCTCGCCAGAATCTAACCCGTTCCGCCTTCTGCTGGGATAGGCTCCAGCTTCCTTCTCTGTGATGTAAAGAAAGCAGTCCGATGAAAACTATCTCCCAGATGATTACCGATGCAACCAAAACAGCGGCCAAACAAATCAACGCGGTCACCGATTCTCTCAACCATCAAACATACTGTCTGAACAAACTTGGGGACCATCTACCGATGATCGAACACCTGCTCAGCCTGCAGGGTTTGTCAATCTCAGAAATGTACTGCAACAAAACAATGATCCCCGATTCTGGGAACGTCTGGGACGAGGACACGAAACTGCAGGTCCGCATCAGTGCGGTCTCGACTGGCAAGTTCAAGTTCATCGCGTTTGCTGGTTACAAGCAAAACGGTCAGGGACGCAATCGCAACCGACTGGTGGACAAAGCAGCAAAGATTGAAGTCCCTCTTGCAAACTTGGTTGGCAGTTGTCTGGTCAACCGACACTCCATCGAAAAGAATAGCACAAAGGATCGTCCGTCTGCTGCCGAAGACCATGTCAACATTCAACTCTGGATCTCTCAGTAATTTCTGTTCCGTTCTCTCCTACTCGATGTAAAGAAAGCACTCCGATGAAAACCAAAACCACAGAACCGAAACTTCCCAAAGGCATCAACAAGACCGATCTGAAGCGACCGAAGTATGACGCCAAAGATCCTACCGCCAAAGGGAAGGACGGGCAGGAATGGAACTGGCATGAGTATCAGCTTTGGTACACTGAACGTTTCGGATGGGTACTTCCAACCCTGCTCATCTCCAAGGGACGCGGTGGACAGCCTGACAGGTACTACGGCATCACGGTTGGTGACGGCAGTACCTACGGCGAAAAGAAAGCAGGCGGTCAGGTACGGATCGGTCAGGGTCCCCACGTGAAGCAGCAGTTGACCGTATACGTTCGACAGTCGCGACTGGAGAAACTCCAGTTCATCATCGACCTTTACAACCAGGGGTTGGAGTCTGCAGGCGACACCCGTGACCGCATCTCCACCAGACGAGCCAGAACGGCCTCCCGTCGTCGTTCTTTCGACTGGTAACCGAAGCAATCCCCACGCGGTCCAGGCTCCTAAACCGGGGAAATGGCAGATTACGGAAACTGCAAGGACCGCCCGTACACAGGCAAAACACTGGGAAAACCAACCAATAACAAAAGTTCGACAATCTGGCCGGATTTATTACAGGTTGGGATGGTGTTCTGCCGATCAGACGTAATACTTCAACATGTCAGGCAGAACACAACACCAACCCGAAAGTGAAACGATGAGCATTGTAAGAGACGCCGACAAGCAAATCATGAACCGACTGTTTCGCATTGGTTGCCGTTTCGGTGACGACGTGTCAGAGTTGTCGCAGGAAATCGGGTGTTCATCGCAGCGGCTGATTGCGATTGCGAAGCGATACGACGGCGTGAAGTTTGTGGCGGGCAGTCTCACATACTTCCCGCCGAGCGGCGGAGGTTTTGCGAAGGATTGCCCCGGAATCAAGAACCCACGGACGGGCATCTGTGCCCGCATCCCCGCATCAATCTCAGTGCGACGAAAACGATCCTCCAACTGAATCGAGTGTAGTCACTTCCTGCGGGTTGGCTCCGCCTTCTGTTTTCTCTCAAGATGTAAAGAAAGTTCAATCATGTCTCTCGCAACTAAAATCAAGTCCGCTGCTGCAGTCGCTCCTCACATCATCGTGGAGGCACTCGCTGGCACTGGCAAGACAACAACCCTGATCGAAGGACTGAAGCGTCTGAAAGGTCTGCCGACATCCATCACACCGTCTCCACAACAGGCAGCAGTCTGGGAAGCGATGGAATCAGGGAACGCTCCCAAGTCCATTAACTTTGTCGCCTTCAACAAGTCGATTGCAATGGAGCTTGCCAAGAAAGTTCCAGCAGGTTGTTCTGCGATGACCATGCACTCGATGGGGTTCAAGTCAGTGACCAACGTGTTCAAGCTGAATCGTGGCAAGTCGGTCAACGGTTGGAGAACTGCCAACCACCTGGAAGAGTTGACCGGCAAACGTCTCTGGGACATGAAGAAGGAAGATCCAGACTTTGTTAACGGTTGCGAGAAACTGGTTGGACTCTGCAAAGTCAACCTGACCGAACCAACCCTTGAAAATCTGGACGATCTTGCTTCGCACTACAACGTCCCCCTGAACGGGAGTCGTGCTGCAGTGTACGAGTATGTTCCACAACTGATCGAACGAGCCAAAGAAGTTGAGAAGGATGGCTACATCGACTTCAACGACATGATCTGGCTCCCAGTCGTTCTGAATCTCGACTGTGAGAAGTTCGACCTCCTTCTATGGGACGAAGCTCAGGACGGTAATCTCTGTCAACAGGCTCTGGCTCAAAAGTGTGGACGTCGTCTGCTGCTCTGCGGAGACATGAATCAGGCTATCTACGGATTCGCCGGAGCAGACAGCGACAGTCTGAACCGCATGAATCGAATTCTGGCAGAGACCGAACAGGGATGCACAGTTCTTCCGCTAACGGTCACCCGTCGATGCGGACGAGCCATTGTGAACGAAGCACAACGACTGGTCCCCACGTTCGAAGCACACGAATCCAACGGGGATGGACTGGTTACATCCACACAGTTGGAAAAGTACCGGGACGCTGCAGCGGATGGGGACATGGTCCTTTGCCGAACCAATGCTCCACTGGTCAGCGAGTGTTTCAAGTTCCTACGGATGGGCAGACGAGCCAACATCCAGGGACGCGACATTGGCACGAACCTGATCAACCTCATTAAGCGAATGTTCAAGGTCGAAGGAAAGGGAGCAGGTAAGCGAAACCCGTGGGAAGGTATACTGGCAGAACAGACCAGCACAGACCTCATATCACGGTTGACCGACTGGTGTTCCAAAGAGACCTTGAACGAGAACGCAAAGAAGAACCCCTCAGCAATGAAGGTTGGCAACATCGAGGATAAGGTTGACTGCCTCTGTCTGTTCGCAGAAGGCACTCAGAACGTCCAGGAGGTCGTGCAGAAAATAAACGACATATTCACAGACGACAACACCTCAGGCGTCCTGTTCTCGTCTGGCCACAAGAGCAAGGGACTGGAAGCTGATCGGGTGTTCATTCTCGATGTCGTACCATACCCTCATCCAATGGCTGAAATGCAGTGGGAAATCCAAGGCGAACATAACCTCCGCTACGTGATGCAGACCAGAGCCATCCAGGAGCTTGTCTACGTCTATACCGGCAATGTAAAGTAGACTGACCGGCCTTTGCGGGGATAGGCTCCCGCTTCCATTTTCCGAACGATGTAAAGGAATGAACGATGAACAAAAAACGCAGCGTGTTGGGTTTCAAAGATCGGACCAGGGTTCTGAACTGGTGTACTGCCAAGAAAGAAGAACTGAAGGAGATGTCTAAAGTTCAGGCAGTCGATGCAGTTCTGAAAGGGACTAAATTGGAAATTTCCCAGACAGGGATTACTGAAATCGCTGAGATGTTGGACTTTAAGTTTGTGGTCAAAAGATCACAATCTGCAACCCGTGCCGACAATCATGCACGGGACGCCTTCCTTGCAAAGATTATTCGGAAGATGATCCAAGAGTTCGAAGCAGACTTCTTCACAACTGAAGAAATGCAGGGACTCAATTCTATGATCGCCCGAACGTTCGGAAGGGACACAGATTAATGAGAGACCTCAACGAAGTTCTTCACGATATGATCGCACTGGTTCCCATCCCGGAACTGACACTGGTTCGACGACTGCACACGATCAGAACCTCACTGGATTATGTGCCACCGGAACAGATGTCTGCTCAATGGAGAATCGTTCAATCGGTTCTCGCTGATCAACTGGAACTGCAGCACACTCCGCCTGCAGAGCTAACCGGATGGAAACTTGCTATAATGAAAATCTGGACAGGTAATCCCAGTCTTGGAGGGTTGTCCTTACCGACTTCCTTCAAGTCAATCGCGACATGGCCTGAAGGAACGCAGGGTTGTAATGAAAGAGGGTCTTCCCGGTAATCACAAGAGTGGAACCAGTAGAATCCAAATGACGGAGCGTAGTTCGGCTAAGGTTGTCGAACAGTTTTTTGAGTTAAGGAGAATGAGATGAAGAGTGTAGTTGCGTTCATGTTGATGCTGACAGTGGCTGTCAGTTCCGGTTGTAGTTCAGTTCAGGCCGGTAGGTTCTGCCGATCATGTCAGCCTGCTCTGTACAAGAATGTTTCCAAGGTGAAGCAGAAGAAAGTTTCACGCAGGTCTAACAAGTGCAGGACGGTCAACAGTTGCCGAACTTCCACTTCAAACTGTAGTGATGGAAAGTGTACTGTTCCAACTTCCACTAAGACCATCGAGAGAACCAGGACGGTCACGAAGGGAAACTTCCAAGCACGGATGCAGGCATTCGCTGAAGAGGAATGTCGACTGCAGATGAAGCATGGAATGGGACATCGGCAACCGTTTCCAGTCGGAGCTCGCTTCGTTGGAGTTGGTCTAAATGGATCGACCTGCATGACCTGTGGTATCCCTGTTGCAGAAGCACATATCGGAGGCTATAGTTGTCGAGTCTGGTAACAACAATCCTGTCCAGTCGGGACACCATTGCCAGTACATGAAGCTGACTGACAGGGCTAGGGCATCCGGGGAAACTCGGGTGTCCTTTTTCTGTTGGTTTAGAGCCATTCTGAGAGGATCTGTGAGGCCGTTTAAGAGCCTGCAGCCCAAATAGGCAGGGTTTATCGTCTTTTCGATAACTTGCCCTCACAGGAGCAGCCAGCCCCTTTCTCGCGTGTCTAAGAAATGCTCCCCTGCAGTCGACCCCGTGGGTGGAACAAAACCCAATCGACTGCAGGGGAAGCAAAGCGGTCAGAGGCTCTGTCTTCCATAGAGATATTGAGCCATCTCAAAATCCTGTTCTGTGTCAATGTCGACGTGCTGGCAGTGAGACTTGAACCAGTACGGTTTCCTTCCAACGTGGTAGCCTGTTTCCTTGATCGATCCCGGGGATAGAATCGACAACGTGAACGGCATCATTCTGAACTGCGGAAGATGTTGACTCGGAGTGTGGTGTTCTCCGAAAGACCATCCGACGGGTTGACAGTTGTCGGTCATCAGGTATCCTTTCCACGGATAGCAGACAACCAAAGAATCAAAGTTTGATCTTGACCTCTTCCAAACTCTGAAGCACTCTTTGTAATCGTTGAACAGTGGATCGCAGACTTGACACCATGCGATGTCCTCTGTTCCTTCTGGATCAGCCTGATTGGTAATCGCTCGAATCCATGTCGTTAGTGGAACCGAGTTGCTGCAGAGATCTTCAGACCTCACAAGTTCGTTCACTCCCCATCGACTGTGAGCAGCAGAAGTGAGAAAGTCATCTTCACAGGAAACGTAAATGTCCTTGGGATCCACTTCTGCCTCAATGAGTTTCTCAATCGTGATGTCGACCAGAGATAATCCATCATGGAACGTTCTCCAGTTCTTGTTTCGGACTCTTGTGCTTGTTCCTTTTGCGGGAATGATGTACTTCATCGGGGACCTCCATACCATTCAAAGTGTGTTCCATAATGTTCGTGCAGCACTTTACACAATCTCAGATAAACTTCCTTCCAGACGTTTAGAAAATCCAATCGTCCATACATTTTGATGAGACTTTCTTCTTTGGAAGACAGCCCCTTCATTCCGGGAGCATACTCGGTTCCTTTTGTGCCTCCATCTACTCCAATGATTCGTATCTTCTTGAACCTTTCAACTTTTGATAGCCAGTGCATTGCTCCAGCGACTGTAGAGTGATGGCATATCCCTCCCTCTTTGATTCTCTGCCGAAATTCATCTTCCGTTCCTCCACAATATCGGTCAAAATAAATGTGGACTTTCTGTTCCTCTCTCAGTTTCAAATACCAATCGGGGATAACGTCGTCTCCAACTGGGTTTTCAACCTCTGTAAGTTTTGGATGTATCAGCTTTCCTATTCTGTCTGGATCCAACCATCGAGAGATCACTCCTACGTCTGAAAAGAAACTGTATTGAGGGTTTCCATCCACCAGTTTGTAAGAATCGTTGATGGAAGCAATCGCTGTTCCTGTCCTACACCACTTCCGAGCATTCACCGCTGATGGTCCTTTGGCCACAATAGTCACGGTTCTCATTTGTTCTCTTTCTTCGGGGATTATTTGACGTTGTAAACTCCAGCAGCAGCAGGACAGATGACCATACGCTTTGAATGAGTTGCGATCCGTCTAGCTTGCCATTCCTCGGACTCGATGAACGCCAGCGGAGGGGGTCCTACAATTCTGTGGGTTCGTGCCCAATTGGTGAAGTGACGAGCCTTGAAAGCACAGATGTCGTCCCTCTCACGTTCTCTCAATGTCTTCGCTGGATGCATGATCAGTTCCTTGACCTTGATACCATGTCGGTTCAACCATTGCATCGTTTCCTCCCGGTACTTTTCGATCCGTGCAGTTATGATCAGAGGGATCGTCGCCTTCCTGGGAGTGTACAGAGGCGGAGCGTTCAAGATGAAACTTCGATATCCTGCTCCGTCGTCGTCAAGTTGTCTCGGACAGTCTGTACACAGAATTCCATCAAAGTCTGTCGCCATGTTTGGAGATAGTACTGAGTTGAACAGGTTCCATTCCAATAGATGAGGCCATCCTAGTTCCACTGCGAACAGATCAGGCTTCAGTTTGGCAAGTGGGTTCACGTACACAGACGCGGTCATGAAGTTGCCGAGTTCCTTATTGACCAGCGGAGAGATGGATTTGAGACTGTTGCCTGTCATAACGGTGTCGTCAACAACCAATACCTTCCCCTGTTTTGGGGTTACATGTTTGTTCCCGCCAAGCCTCCATCCATTTCCTGTCTGCTGGATGTCTCCTTTGTTCTGTCGAATGGTGAACATAGGGAGATGAGTGTACATGCTCACCATTGTCGCAACAGCTAATCCCGAACGAGCGACTCCGGCAATGGCAGTCACATCAGATGGGATCTTGCTGACCAATTTCTTGATGTCATTTTGCATCTGAGCAGAGGTTATGAATCGGGGTGTTCCTTGAGCTCTGAAGGAAGCAGCGAAGCCTCCTCTCCTACTGCTTTTTCGGGGTGATGTTTTCGGGGTGATGTCTTTGGCTTTCCTAAGTTGACTTGCTCTGTCTTTTCGAATAGCGTTCCAAAGAAGAACTTTTGCTCCGGCCTTGAGAGCAGTCTGTCCAATTGAAGTGTGTAACGTCGATTCAGCTACTCCTATAGCTTCTGCGAGGAGGTCTGAATTTTCCATCATCTTTCCGATGATGTATTCGGAATTCTCTTCACACCAGTCTGGTCCTTTCTTGTCCATTTCAGTGGCGAGAGTTTTACATCCGCATCCCTTTCCTCCCTTGATACCCGTTATCCACTTGATGTCCTTAGCAAGAAACGTTCCAGCATAATGTCTTTCAGTCACTGCCTTCCGTCTCTGTGTAACAACTGCAGGAGCAATGACGCGGGTTTTGATGTAGGATCTTCCCTTACGTCTTTCCTTCATTTTCTGGAGACGTTCTTTTGTTGAAGCGTGCATGTTAGCTTTCCGATATGTCGACAATCAATGCGACAGATCCTGTTCCGGGAGTGAAAAGAGTATCTCCGCAGACCAGGAACCCTTCCCTGGACCATGCGATAGTATCTCCGCAAACTAAACACATTCCCTCAGCATCACACTGACCTCCACTGATTGCAATATGAACATCCCATGCAACATAAGTGATTTCATCTGTGTCAGGAGGACAGATAACAGTAGCACAGGGGATGAAGCATACGCTTATGTTACCACAACTATTACTTCCACTTCCTACCCATTGACCTCCTGCACAACATGACTCGTCAAATTCTCCGTCAAGTAGGTTTCCAATACAATCTGCCCTCCGAGTTGTTCCGTTTCCTGAACAACTTCCAGTGGAGTCTTCGTCAACATCATAAAGGAAGGAAATGTTAAACTCTAAATCCGACCAACAGCTAAGATCAATCGGAGGTTCTGGAGCGTCCGGATGAATAACCTCTCCAAGAGTAATACGACAGACCAGATTGGAAGGAGGAAAAGGAGGAACAGAGTCACAGCAGATCAGACAGACGCCGGGATCGCAGGTATCACACTCCAAAGAGTTAACCGTGATGGTGTATTCTTCATAACCAATTGTGACAAGGAAGATCGCAGACATGGTCACGCAGTCGGAGATCACTTCTGCTTCCAGGTCCAGCGAGATATCATCTCCATCGACAGTACCTGAGGCAGATCCAGACAACTTACACTCATCTGTGTACGCATCACGTGTAAGAGTGAGAGTGACAAACATCGTATCCCCGGAACTGCAGGCGATGTTCCCAGACCATTCAGCAACCGTCACCTTTCCTTCGCATAAGGTTCCGGTGAATGGAATCACTCCAGTACAGTCGAAGAAGTCAGAGGAGGTACCAATGGAAACACAAAGTTCTTCCGGGGTACACTCGCAATCGTCTCCACAGAAGGGACGAGCACAAGCACTTTCAGAACCGTAGTCTTTACTCCCTTTGCGGTCCATCATTTCCAGTCTGGTTTTCTTTGCCCAACGGAAAGTTCCAGACTGTTCGTTGTACCCTCCTGCGTTCTTAGTGAATGAGACTCCATTGTCCCAGTTTCTGCAGGTTACAGTTTCCTCTCCGTATTCTCCACAGAGGACAGCGGAATACACTTCTTCACCGTCGAGAGTGACGGAAAACGTGCAAGTGTATTCGTCCCACGCTGCAACAAAAACAATCCCTCCAGCAGATCCTGTCCAACTGGTTCCGTTGTCCAGGGCTGTTCCGTGTTCGATGTCTTCCCCGTACACTTCCCATTCAAGACAGATATCACAGGGACCAATACGACAACATCCACATCCGGGTTTCAATCCTTCAGAACATTCAAGGAAAGGTTCTTTATCAGGCTGATATTTACGTGTTCCCAGCCCGATCTTAAATGGGTTCACCGGCACTTCAACACCCTCCTGTCCAGTCGACCAGTAGAAGGTCCCAATGAGGGACACAGGCTGGATAGTTGTTCCAGTATACTGCTAACGCTTTCTTCCCTATCAGTTGGACATCTGTGAGGTCTCCCATGATGGCGAGATAATCTTCAATTTCAATCTCTCCGGTGTACTCGTTCAACCCTGGAGGCTCTCCACATCCAGTGTACCGATCAATGGAAGCCAATTCTGTGTAAACAGTTCCAGCCTCACAGTCAGCGTCAGTAATGGTGAACCCCATTATGGAAGCTCCGCCTCCCCTTCCTCCTGGTTGTAGGAAGCACGGTATTCCACCGATGATTTCAACGTATCCGATATCTCCAGAAGCATATCCAACAGTTGTGGAACAGTTGTAAACCGTGACAGCCTCGGAAGTAGCTGATCGCGTAGCATCCGCAGTAGGAGAGTCATGCTTGATGTACACTGCTGAGGCACTGCTCAACAAAGAACGTTTGTCCAGAGCATTATCTGAAGCTGGAAGTGCTGCAGACAGTTGAACAAACCTGCATTGACGTGCTCGATGATGGTCTTCCTCTCTTCCATCCTTATTTTTATCCATAAGGAGGAATTGAGATAGCATTGTCTTCAACTGATTGTTGTAAGACAGCAGCACCTTGACTTCTGGATCTTCGATTCCCATGTCTCAAGTCCAGTATGCTGAGAAAGTGTTGAAATCAAACTCTTTGTAAACGTCTTCATCCAGCGTGATCACGTCTGCTGGATCGGTACTCGCCAACTGAACCCCTCCTGCAGTCAAAGGCATTGGTACGGTTCCCTGAGCTCCTGTCCCGTCGAACGTAGGCCATGGACCAGAAACCTCTGGATCAACTGGATTGACCTGATACAGTCCTTCGTTAGGAAAATGAAGTTTCCATTTGTCGTCTCGCAAGTGCATCTGATGGTCAAGCACTTTGAAAGAAACTCCATTCCGTATTTTACGTTTCGACAGACCGATGAATTTCCATTTGCAGAAGTTAACACCGATGGAGTTTCCGTCGATGGTGAACCCTGCGGAGTTCAAGTAATCCATCTGACTACCATCGGTTATGAAACTCAAAGCAGATGTGGAGACGTTCTTTCTAATGTTGAAAATCGGTCTTGTCTGCTGTATATTTAATCCTTTCACAGGAGTGTTCGCAGTGTTCACGATCACGTTTCCTGCTCTGTTAAGTTCTGCAGGTTTCTGATACTGCTCTCCGGTTATCCAGATCTCTGCAGGCTCCAGCAAAGGGTTCTCATAAATCTCGTTGTCTGTACTGAAAGAAGCACGAATGACCCACTGGAGACGAACAGCACCTCCTGGAGCCCTGATACGATCCACCCTGACCACACTTCTGGCATGGACACGGGCATCAGTATCTGAACCATGTACTTCCCCAACCTGCGGACAGTTTGTGTCTGCAAATATATCGAAAGACGTGTCCGACCTTGCTGACTTGAAAATATGGTCGTGAGAATAAGTTCCAACTCCAAGGTTGTCGGTTCCCTTCTGAGCAGTCTCAATCTCTCCTATGTAATCAATCGCCATCAAATTGCTCCCTGAAGGAATACTTGTGTGGGTTGGTCGTTTGCCATTTTAGCTAGAGCCTCCGCTGACTTTTTATGGTTCTGAGCATTCTCTTTTGCATCAGGGTCCTTTTCATCTTTGGTTTTTTCAAGAGAAGCGACATCCAACGGTTTCAATTTTGGTCCGGCTAAAGGAGGAACCTCTTTTCCAAAGTCACCAACATTCTTCAAGGCTCCTTCCAGCGTAGTCTTTCTTCCTTGAGCTGCCTTCAGTCGACTCTTTGCTTCCTCCAGTTCTGCTTCCTTTTCGGCAAACTGAAATGGAGACAGATTGCCTCCAAAGGTAAACAGACTCAAATCATTTGCAGCCTGATTGACTGTCTTTCTGATTGCACTTATTTCTTTTTCAGTCTGTTTTATTTTCCCTGTGAGCAATCCTTTTCTGTCGTCTATGTTGTTGAGTTTCTTCGCTGCTTCAATAGCTTTCCCAACTTCCTTGGTTCTCGCTGCATTCAACCTGTCATTGAGAATCCCTGAATTCTCCAAAGCCTCATTGTGTTCGTTGATAGCTGAAATCAAGTCATAAACAAGTTTGACCACAGTTCCAATTCCTACTGCAACTGCTGCAAGACCAGCAGACCACAGTGAGAGAGTTAATGAAGCTCCCTTGATCGCTGTTCCTACCGCAATGAAAGCGGTTCCTGCACTTCCAAGAGCTCCAATCATCGCACCGACAGCAATTACAATTTGTCCCAGAATTATGAGCACAGGACCAAGAGCTCCAAGAACCAATCCAGCCTGAACGATGAATTCCTTTTGAGATGTGGAAAGTTTATTCCATTCCGCGATTCCTTCTTTCAACCAGACAGTCAATTGTTGAATTACTGGAACCAATGCCTGTCCAATTTCAATCGCGACAACCGTCAGTTGATTTTTCATTATCCCTAATTGGTTGTTGAAACTCTTCATCTGTTTGCCTGCAACTTCTTCAACAATGCCTCCAGCACTTCTGAGGTCTGTCTCATACCCACGGATAGCTTCAGATGAACCTAACAGTGGAAGGATTGCCGCTTGAACTCTGGCAGCAAAACCGAGTTGAGTCAGAGTAGCTGACTTGGTTTCGTCGGACATTCCTTTGGTGATAGTTTCCAGGTTCCCTATGATGTCGGCAAAGTTTCTCATCTTACCATTACCATCAAACACCTGGAAGTTCAGTTCTTTATGAGCCTTAGCATTGTCCTGAGCAGACTTACTCAACAGAAGAATGACACGACTCAGGTTGGAACCTGCGACGTTTCCTTTGATACCTTGATCAGCATAGGCTGCCAGAACTGCAACACCTTCCTCAACATCTTTGTTGTAGGCTTTGAGTGATGCTCCTGCGTTGTTTGTAATAGCTTCACTGAACTGCTGTACAGAAGCATTCGCCAGGGTGTTAGCCTTTACGAGCACGTCAGCAACCCTGCTGAGCCCCTCAACGTCCTTCGCTGTTTCTTTCGACGTAAGACCCAAAGCAGACTGAGCGTCCGTGAGCAGGTCTGTAGCGAGTGCCATATCAAAGGCTCCCGCAGTCGCAAACTTGGAGACCTTTGGAAGCAGTGCCATAGACTGTTCCGCGTCTTTGCCTGCACTCGCTAGGAAGAAGTAACTTTTGGCCAGATCTTTCGGACCCTGCTGCAGTTCTCCTCCTGCAGACAAGCGGAGGGCCGCTTCCCTCATTCGGTTTGTCTGTTCCTCTGTCACTTTCATGATGGAGGTACTCTCGGTCATCGCTTGATCGAACTGACCGAACGCAATAACAGCAGCAGTTCCAACAGCAGCGAGAGGGAGCGTGAGCTTACGTTGAAGAGTTTTTCCAGCGTCGGACATTTTCTTTCCGACTTGCTTCATCTTCGTGGAAGTCACTTTAACAGCGTTGTCCAACATCTTTTGATATTGAGACATGTCGCCAACCAAGCGGACGAGCAATCGCCGGAGCTCAACTTCTCTTCCAGCCATCACTCGTCTCCTTAGTTCTTATGACCCATTTGGCTGTCCCAGAATGCCTTTGATTTTTCAATCTTGGATTCCGGGTTTCCCCTGTATGGTTTTGACTCGTCTGTTGTGATCTCGTACCAACGTCTATAAATCCGATACCATCTCCAGGAAACTGTCTCCATTGCTTCCCGAACAGTTCGTCCTGAATCTCTGGCAATCAGGAACCAAACATTGTACCGGCCTGCGAGTTTCCCAACTTATCTTGGTTGAACTCCTTTAACCTCTTGTCAATTTCCTCTCGATCTTTGAGAAGATCTTCCACTGACTTTTCGTCGTCAGGTTCGTTGAGTCCACTCTCTTCCTTGATCTGATCAAACAGTTCTGAGACCAATTTGCCAGGCCATTTTTGAACAATGGCATAACCAGCACGATACTGAGTCTGATTGGTTGCTTCATCGATGGTCCAAGCACAGTTTCCAACCAGCACGTTTTCAACTTTACCAATTTCACCAATCTGGATATCCTTGGTTCCTTGGTTGAATACAGAGCCTGCGATCTGAGCTGACTTGTACTGTTCTGCAGCGAGACCATCAGCTTCAACGATAAGAAACTTCCGTCCCTTAACTGTGATACCTCTGGACCACGGAGTTGTTTCATCTTGAGTTTCAAACTCAACCTGTGATACGTCGATTCCCTGTGTCATTTCTCTGTTCCTAATTTGGGGAGTAAAAGAATCCCGGCTTTCCTATGTTGGTCACCGGGTTGGTTGTTCTTATGGGGACAACACCCTCATTCCTCATCGGTCGTTTCCGAGGTTTCGTTTTGAGTTTCCTCTTCAACATTTTCCCCGAACAACTGATCAATCACTTCGTCGATGTCGGTTATGAACTTTTTCAAGTTCGCACTTTTACATCCGTTTTCCAACCCATGTTTCAGGGTTTTCAATCGAGTGTGTAGGATTGGTTCAGACATGAATTACTCCTAAGCTACGATTGGAGTTGACTCATAACCGTTAGTGTCCTGTCCTGCCCATGCGAATTCAACAGTAGCAGTAGGACGACCATTGATTGTGAGAGCTCCAGGTTTGAACGCCTTCATCCAACCGTAATCAGCTTTGGTAGTGCCATCAGGGTAGGTGATGGTGATCGTACCAAACACGTTGATCAGAGCAAGACATAGAGCCTCAGTCGCTGGCGAATAGGCAACCAGTGCTGATCCATTCTCTTTCTTCCACAGTGCCGGAGCACTTTGGGTCATACGTGAAGTGTTGAACATGGTGGTATCATCGATACCATCTCCACCTTCAACTTCCCCTTCACTAACTTCGATTTCCAGGAACTCGATGTCAGCATCAGCGGAAAAAGTAATCTTTGAGGCAAATCCATTCCCCATGATCCCAGACAAATCGGCTGGAATAGTTCGTGCAGTTGCTGACGGAGGTGTCAGTGGCATTTCAATTCTCCTTCTAAGGTGTTAGCTGTTTGAGATCAGCTAGGAAATTTATCGTAAACAGGTGGCGTCCTGATTGTGGTTTGTCTTCGCCAAGATACAACGGACCATTCACTCTCAACATCATGTTGATTTCGTATGTAATATCAATGTCTCCAGATTCAGTATCGTTAATGACAAGAGAGTTCTTGACGACAGCATCCAAGGCGTCAGCTATGTCTCTTGCTTTGTCTCCACTCCTGTCATTCGAACGTACCCGAACCTGTATCCCTGTTCTCTGAACTTGTGCTGTTGCCAACATCGATCCGCCCAATAGTTCAGGCTCTGTTTGTCTGACAGTGATCGCCTGATCTGGTTCGTCTGGTTCTTTGTCTGGGAATGCTGGCCATGTTGTATCTTGTGACAGCAAAGAAGCAACTCCCAGGTCAACCAGAAGATTTCGGATTATCTTTGATGGATTGTGTACCAAATTCACTTTATGTCCTTTCCCTCTCTGTTCTGGCAGAACCTCTGAGGTTTCCTGACTTGACTGGAGTCAGTTTCTGAGCTTCTCTCTGAATCAACAGACCTCCGTGATAAAGAGCAAGTCCGAAATTCGTGGATTGAATTCCTCTTTCAACAGCCTTAGCAACTCGGTCAGCATTTCTGGCAACTGCTTTTTCAAGGAACTTATTTTCTCCAGTTGGATGGTACGCCTCCAGATCCTCGTGAACATACAATCCATAATTGGTTCCAAAGGAAACCGTCACGTTTCGTACATGTCCTGTTCCGTACTCTGTTTTCAACTTCTTGAACTGTTTGTTCAACTCGTCCACACCTTCAATTTTCACATCGGTTACAGATCCCATCAGGTCACCTCGTCCACACCACCTTCAACAGTGTTAACGATCACTCTGTTGACGATGGTCCTGTCCAAAGAAGTGTCCAGCAGTTTCAACGTTCCTTTGTTCGTGCCAAATGCAAACCCAGTGAACCCTGAATCAACAGTGATCGTAAGGTCTCCGGCAGCAGCATCATCAATAACGATAGTAGCGTTCCCAGGAGTCGCGTGAACTGCTTTGTTGAACACTTCCAACCCTGTGCTCTGCCGAATGAATAGGAGAGAATCTGCATCAACATCCTCGTCATCCTCTTTCATCGCAAACAGAATCTCATCAACAGTGGAAATATCTCCAAGACCAGTGAACCCCTGAACCCACGTGTCCGCAGTAATCATCTGGAGTTCGTCTGTTCCCAGACTGTCTGCAGTTTTGACAGCAAGAGCAGAAGCAGCACCAACAACCCCTGAAACAATGTCGTCAATGTCATCTTGAGACAACGTGACCTCTCCGACATCTCCTGTGGAAGCGGAGAGATCAATACAACGGTAAGTTCCAGTGTCATCTGACAGTTCTTCAGTGACGTACTCTCTAATCAGATTCCCGTCGCCATCCACAATGTTAGCTTCCTTAACTCCGGTGAGAGCTTCGGTCACTGTTGCCGTATAAGTCCCAACGTTGTTTGTCTTCTCTGTCATAGCATCTCCAGTAGGAGAGTTATTGAGCAGAGTGTTTCCAAACACGTCGAACAGTTCCAAATATAGTGCCAGTCCTTCTGGAGCTTTGGCTTGTATGGTTGTTTCAGCCATAGTGATATCCAATTAGAGAGAATTCAAATTGCACTTCTGCCCTTGTCATCCATTACGATTCAGGATCGTTCGTAGGACTGTTTACAGCCTTGAAAGTGATGCCCACGACTACGGCAGTTCCACCGTGATGATCGATTCTTTGGCTAT
>Ga0208299_1000637_pt1 | contig 31049 bp, 47 predicted proteins | sample 15_taG_FD_184089 | JGI IMG/M metagenome (GOLD analysis project Ga0208299, IMG submission 184089) | Marine viral communities from the Subarctic Pacific Ocean - 15_ETSP_OMZ_AT15312 metaG (SPAdes) (version 2) | ecosystem: Environmental > Aquatic > Marine > Oceanic | place: Pacific Ocean | collected...
ATGATTTCTCGGCGGGTTGCTGTCCCTGGATGATGCCCGCCGCCGTTAAATGGGTGCCCGTTTCGCGTATCTCTTCGGCTATGGATTCGGCTATTTTCCGATCCTGTATAGCGCCTAGATCCACGCTCACCAATACGCCCTTACCGTCGCGGCGCAGGTAGCGCATACGCCCATCACGGGGCGCGTAGCTGTTCTTTGTAATGAACGTCTGGCAGTAATGCACCGCTTCCTCGGCGGGAATTCCTTTGTCTTTCGCGTCATTTTCGTCTAGTGTCCGCATTGAAATACCCCACCGCGAGGCGTTTCCCAGACTCGAAGCGCCGCGCGCGTTGTCCTGGGAATGCTCCCCGCTGCGGTTGCCCTGTTTATTAGTATGATGCAGTACCAGGACGGCACCGCCCGACGCCTCTGCAAGCTCGATCAGCATACGCGCCGCGATCTGCATCCCTGCATTACTGTTCTCGTCTTCCAGGCCCGCCCATGAAATCAGCGGATCCACTATGATCAGTTTATATTGGTTTGTGTTGGTTTTCGTCTGTAATTCGCGGTATGCGGTTGTTAGTGTCATCGTTCCCGTAATGGGACACGGGGCAAGTAACGGCTTACTACGTCCCGCTATCGTGGCTAAGCGCCCGTCCTGGAGACACTCCCGCGCCTCGCGCCACGGTACGCCTAGCCCTGCGGCGATGTCCCGAAGGCGACGACTAACGATCTGTCTATCGTCCTCCCCGAAGGCACAAAGCACCTTGCCCGCGCCGTCCGGTGTGAATCCCTCGACTAACTTACGCCCTAGCGCCACGGATAACGCGATTTCCAGCGACAGAAACGACTTGCCCGTGCCGCCCGCCGCCGCCATAACGCCGAGGGTGCCAAGTTTTAGCCCCTCCTCGAAGACGTTAATAATCGGCATATCGATCACTTCGTCTACGTCTTGCCATGTGTCCAGGGGTAGCTCTTCGTCTGTATCTACGATCTCGCCCGTCAAGGGGTCTACACGCCCCGCTGTGCCCTCTTCGTCGCTGGATGGGGTGTCTATACGCCTCGACGGTTCGGGGCGCTCACGGGGCGCTGTAGTGCCTATTCGGTGTCCTGATCGGATGGTGCCGTGTATCTCGCCGTCATTACATCCCGCCGCCTGTGCTGCCGGTGTAAGATGCTCGGTTATCTGCTCGAGGGAGACACCGAGGCCCGCGAGACTGTACGCTTCACGGTTTAGGGTGTCGTTCCTGGTGCCTTCGGGTGCCGTCGCAACGGCGTCCACCGCCCGACGTAGTGCGCCCGCAATATATGGATCGCTTACGTTCGCCACGCTCCCAGAGGGGAGTGTAGCCCGTGGGGCGGTTTTCACCGGTTCTGTTAATGCGCCGAGGATCCAGTCTGGCACAGGGGCATAGGGCAGATCGTCGGGTTCCTCGAAATCCACCCAGTTATACCGCTCGCCGGTATGGTGTACGCTGCCGGGTGCGACCACATAGCCGCCCGTGTAGCGTATATCGATCTCGGTTTCGCCGATCCGCACCTTGTTGGGGGCGTCAAGCTCGATCCCCTCCGGTACGCGGTAATAGCGGTGTTCCCCTTTGGCGGTTCTAACGGTAGGCGTCGGAGGTAGGTCTAGATCGGGCGGTACTTCGCCGTCTACGTCTACGACCATGATCCGCTTGTCGCCGCCACAGAGTATACCGAGGTTTCCGCCCTCCGCATACCACGCCCGCGCCTCGTCGTAGTCAAGCCCGATCCAATCGCTCGCGGTGCCGTCCTTCAACCGGTGCGACGTTCGGCGGGCCGCGTCATCCCCTCGCCTGGAGAATGGGCGCTTACCACTCCCAGGATCGCCACGGCGGGCGGGTTGTAGCTTTAGTAGCTCGAAGCCCTGCGCCTCGGCTATGCTGATCGGGTCGCTCATATCTCGATCACCTTCCGTTTGTTTTTGGGATCTGTTGCGGGTTGCCCGAAGCGGCGTAGCGCCCGGTAGTAGAGATTCGCGCGCCACCTGGGCGTGCCGTCTTCAATGCACAGGTCACGGAAGACTTGATCCGCCGCGTCTTTCGCGGTTGCCGGTAGTAGCTCTTCCCTAATCAACTGGTAGATCGCGTCGTGTACCAGTGACGCCCGCATGGTGCGCCGGGTGTCTCTGACTGGCCCGCTCGCGCCGTTCCACGCGTAACCCTCACATATAGAGATCTTACTGGCGCTCAGAAATACGTAGCCGTTCGCGCTTAAGTCCGTACCGCGTTGGACGCCCACGCACGGCGCGATGTATGGCGCGGCGAGTTGATACTTGTAGCCGGTGCGGTACTTCATCCGGTTAGCCTCGCAATCTGGGCGTTTATCGCTAACGCGGCGTCTTCGCCCTCGCGCACTATGACGGCGATCCCGCCTGCCGCCTGGACGTTGCGCGCCCATATGGTTTGCTCGCGGGTTATGGGCGTCCGTGCCCCTTTGATTTCGACGGACGTGAACACGGCAAGATCACCGATCATGGTCCAGCCGATGAAATCGCCCGATCCCTCGTTTAGCCCGTAGCGAATGAAGCGCCCGCGATCCGTGCGACACGCCCCGACGTTATTACGGAAGAGGGTGCAACGGTCTGCAAGCGCGAGGCGGACGATATTGGTGTAGGTTGCTTCGCTCATGCGCCCCCCTCGCTTGGTTTGTGTACTTCATCCCAGATTTGCTTTATTACACATTGGGGCAAAACTCTCATCGCTGCATCTATGAAGTTGTTCTCATATTTTATTCGATTTGCTTCGCGCTCTTTCTTTCCCAATTCGCTGGATTTGCGATGTAGGCTTTCCCTTATTGCTTGTATTTTTTCGCGGTTAGCCATTGATTGTGTAAACCACTCAAAAGGTGCGTATTTACCTGTTTCGTGCCTTTGTTTTTTTGCTTTACTTAGCTGCTTCTTTATTCTGCGGGTCAACTCATCGCACCGCGAGATCAATTCTGTACATCCTTCGCGGTCTGTTATTTCTTCAATGTTGATTTGTGTAAGATCTCCGATCAGCTTATCCCCAAGTAGTTTATTTGTCTTCATTCCTGTACGCTTCCGAAGAGTAAGGCCCACGCGTAGCGGTCCGCGTCGGGCCGTGCTAATCCGCCGTCGAACTCCATGATCGCGGCGCGTTCCGTCCATGTGTCGTGATCGTCCTGTGTCATGCCTTAAACTCCACGCCGCAGGCCCGAAGCACCGCGCGCACTCCGTCGCGGTGCGATCCTGGTATCCACGCAGACATATATACTCTGTACGCCTCGTCTAGCATCGCGTCGGTGCCCTCGATCTTAACGGTGCGCCCCTTGAAGACTTCGCGCAATAGCGACACGTCGGGATCGTCCTTCACTTCCTGCACCACGACGCCGAGTAGGTCCAAGATCGCCCGTGCCTGCGCGCGGTCTGCGTCGCGTTCTGATTCGCTTACGTCTTCCCAGCGCGCTCCTACGTCTGAACTTTCCCACGCCTCGAATCCTGCGCGGGCTAGCTGCTCGAACTGATCGGGGGTTATCGTAAAAGTCATCATGCTGTTATGTCCTCCTGTAGCGCCCTCGCGCTTTGTGGATTTGGTGCGCCCATCCAGGGGCGTAGCCTCGCGCCTTACCTAGCGCGATCAGGTCCGTCAATGTCCGTGCTTGTTTTTGCTCTCGCCTGCGTATCTCCCTCCGTTGTTGCGCTGCTACCTTGTCAACGTCGATCCGCTCTAACTCGCCCTGTACCGTCTGAACTTCGCGGGCGTCGCTGGTATATTCATGTCCACAATTCGGGCAGCGTGGCGCGACGGGGTGAACATAGAAGCACTCGCCGCACGTCGTGATCGGCATGGGCGTTTCGCCCGCCTTACGCTTGGAACCTTCTAGCGTCCACTCCTGCGGCGATGTCGGTACGCCGTGGCGCTTGCAGTTCCCTGCATGATCTAGGATCGTCGCGTGTGGCTTCCCTGGTGCAGTGCGAAGAACGCGCCCCATCTGCTGGAGTGCGAGCGCCTTGCTTTGCGTGGGCCGTAGCATAATCCCGCAGGATACAACTGGAACATCTACGCCCTCGCTAATTAGCTCGCATGACGTTAGTACGTCCAGGCGTCCCGCGCCGAGGTCCGTGATCATCGCCGCGCGCTCCTCATCGGTGTGCCGTCCGTGGATTGCTGCGGCGTTGTATCCCACCCCCTTGAATTGCTCGGCAACGTGATCGGCGTGGCGAACGGAGACACAGAACGCTATCGCCGGTTGCCGGTTGCAGTGTTGGCGGTAGTGGTCTATCGCGTTCCCGGTTATCTGTGGCGTATCGCAAGCCTCGGTTAACGCCCCCTTAGCAAAATCGCCGCGCTCGGATTTAACGCCCTTTACGTCGATCTGGCATGGTGCGAAAACATGGGCGGGCGAGAGATACCCCACCGCCGTCAACTCTGCGGTAGTCGGTCCCTCGATCAATGTCTGGAATCCTGCCGTGTGTAACCCTGTGCCGTCCGTCCTGCACGGTGTAGCGGTTACACCTAGCACGCGCGCGGTGGGGTACGCCTCGACAATCTGCGCGTAGCTCGCCGCTGTGCAATGGTGCGCCTCGTCGAAGATTAGAAGATCTGGCTTGTACTGCTCGGTGCGGTTCGCGAGGGTGCCCACGCTCGCGATCTGTAGGCGTTGCGTCGGGTCGGGCTTCGTGCCCGCGCGTATGATGCCGTGCGGGGTACCGTCGAGCGCCGCCGATGTTTGGCGGATCAATTGGTGGCGGTGCATAATCATGATCACGGTTTTACCGAGTGCCGCCGCGCTCCTGGCTATGGAGCAAAATATCACCGTTTTACCGCCGCCCGTGGGGAGTACTGCTAACACTGATTTATGGCCCGCTGCGTATTCGGCGCGGGTGCCTTCGATCAATGCCGTCTGGTAATCGCGTAGGATCACCCGTATACCGTCCACACGCCGTTCGGGTAGGTGGACGCCGCGCGGTGCAGGAGTACAAGGGCGTGTCGCGCGTTGCCCTCGGTAGGCTTGTTGCCGTCGTCGGTTTCGTTGGTGCCGAGGGCGTTGATCGTGGCGTCCAGGGCCGCGAGGGTTGCGAGTCCGGTTTCGCCGTGCAAGGAGCGCAGCCCGTCACCCAGCCGCCCTTCGCCGAGGTAGTGCCGCTCGAATTGCTTGGGGATAAACGCGCCCATTGGCGGCGCTTCGGGGTCGTCGTCGCTGATCTTGATGCTGTATTCATTCATTGGCGTTAGTCTCCATCTGTTGGCGTAGGGTTGCGAAACAAGCGCAGCACAGGTACGTATAGTGATCCCGCTCGTAGATGCCGTGTGTCGCGGGGTTATCGTCATTGGCGCATTTCATACCGTCACCCCCTGGCGCGAGTACTCGCGGAAACGGTCCAGGAACGCCCCGCCCGCTTCGGCGGGTTCCATCGTGTGCCCGAAGTACCCCGCGCCCCTTATGTAGCGGCGTTCCTCTTCCAGGCGCGCGATCTTGTCCGCTTCGTGTACCTCGCTGGGGATCCACTTGTAGCCGACGTGCAGGCGGGCGAAGATAACCGCTAGTAGCCGGTTTTCCGCCGCGGCGTAGCTCTCCGTCGTGACGCCTTCGGAGTCTGCCCGCCTGAACTGCATACACTGTTTGATAGGCGTAGGTATGTCGCCTAGATACGCCTCGGCGGCGTCGTGTAAGAGCGCGCAGAGTCTCAGGTTAGGGCTAACCCGCTCGGCGACGCGGATCGAATGCTCGGCGACGCTGTAGAATGTCGAAGTAGCCCCGCCGAATCTGCACGTATTGGCTAGGGCGTGGGCTATGTCTTCGATCACTATGTCGGATTCGCGGGCGTTGAACGGGTCGATCACGCCGGTACGGGTATGGATCTTTGTAGAATTTGATGCTATCATGTGCTTATGTCCTCCATGTGCCGCCCCCATCATGGCTTTGCAGAGCCGGGGGCGGCGTGTGGTTTTCTTGTTTCTACCCTAGAACGGAATGTCCTCCTGGGGGGCGGGTGCCGCTGCGGGTGCCGTTCGCGCTGCGGGTGCCTGCGCTGCGTCATCCTTCCAGGCGAGAGGCGCGACGCGTTGCGCGTTGATCTGGAGTTTGCTACGCTTCGCGCCGGTTGTCTTATCCTCCCAGCTATCCGATTTCAGCGCGCCTTCGATTAACACGGGATCCCCTTTGCTCAGGTTTTCGCCGCACCACTCGCCGGATTTATCCCAGACGGTTACATCGACGAAGGTTGTGTCCTCTACTTTCTCGCCCTGTGCGTTCTTGTAGTGCCGCGAGTTAGCGACCGAGAGATCACATACCGCCTTCCCGCTGGTGATATAGCGCACCACGGGGTTGCGGGTGAGTCGCCCCGCGATGATTGCCTTGTTAAGATCCGGTAGTCGTAGATCTGCCATGTGTTGTATTCTCCTAAGTTAAACCGAGCCACCGGGCCACCCAACGCAGGTAGCCTTAAATCGCCCATCTGATTCGTATATGGTGTAACCGAGAGCGCACGCCGCGCCTATGCTTATCTGGCGGCGCGGTTCGTACTCTATGCAGTCGTGGTTAACTGCGAAGTTGCGCGCCGAAATGTCGGGGCGCGGGTATAGCGTGTCGCGCTCTAGTTCCCTCGCCTCGTCTGCGGCGTCCTGGAGTTTGTCATACGTCGCGCGCCGCTTCTCCTCGCCGGGTTTGCATCGCCCTTCATACCACGCGGCGTAGGCGGCGGTTGCGGCGTCGTTTAGTTCGTGATAACCGCTCACGCTGTGATCTCCTTCAACCGTGCCCAGATTTGGGAGTGCATAAGTACCCCGAAGTCTTTGGCCCCGTGGGCGGCGCAGAGATCGCGCGCCTCGATGCCGGGTTGCAATCCCCGCGAGGTGCATATTTCCGCCCATAGGGTTTTCATAGTGGCGTTATCGGCGGGCGGCGTGGCGGGTAGTTCGGGTAGTTCGGCGGGCGGCGGGGTAATCCTGCCTGCGGGTGCGGGTTTGTCGCCTAGCCAATCGCGCAGGAGTGCCGCTACTTCATCCCCTGGACGTTGGAACGCCTTACCGGCTAACGCAGGGCACCGCGATTTTGTGACAAGCATAGTGGCGGCGTCCATGTCCGCCACTACGTCAAACTCGTATTCCATCCCATCACGTTGAACTGGTGCCATGCCCACCTTACGCGGCGTCGATTTTCCGCGCTCGTTTTTCTCTACCACGTACTCGGTTTTGCTCCGCATTGTGGCTATAATGTCAATGGGCGCTTGTAGTATCGCGTCGATCAGGCGGTTCTGTTGCGGCGTCACGTCGCGCCATGCGGCGTATGAATTTCCCTTCGCCCGCGCGCTAGCGTTGTCTACCTGCTCTAACATCCCCCCTGTGCCGTTCCACGCGTGGGATAGGGAGTCGATCACAAGGCACGTATAGCCCGCCTGCGCCGCTGCTGCGATTGCGCGGGTATAGTTCTCCGCCTCGTAGCTTTGAAGCTCGATCACGTCGAACTCGAAGAGATCAGCGTATTTAGACGCGCTCCCCCGTTCCGTGTCTACGACGGCGATCCGTGCGTCGGGGCGTATAAGGCCCGCGAGTTGTAGGGCGGTGTATGTCTTACCGCTACCAGACACGCCGCAGAGTGCCGCGCGCAGGAACGATCCCGCCTTGGTTGCTTTCCTGAATTCCATTAGCTTGTGTCCTCCGTTGTGGTTGTGCGCCTTGCAGGGCGCGGGGTTATTGTTGGTGTCTCATATACTCGTCGAGGGCCGCCTGTGCGGTTTTGTGTGCATCGTCGATACTGCGGGTGCGTAGGGCGTCGCGTACCTCGGATAACAGGTACTTCGGGCGGCGGTGCGTCTCGAACCTGTAGCCCCGAAATCTGCCCCTGTGCGCCATCGTGGCGAGCGCGCGCCGTCCTATACCTAATGCGCGGGCGCAATACGTTAAACTAACAAAAGGTTCCATATTCGCGCTTTTCCCCTTGTGAATAGTGCTTATGGTGCGTTGCTTGGCTTACGTGTCGCGTTAGCGACACCTACAATACACATATACCAATTCATTGTCAAGCAAAACAGTGCTTTATAAATTATTTAGTTGCTAATCATCAAAATACGGGTTATTATTTGTGCATGATAGACACAAAACTTATCGAAGCAATCAAGGCCCATGTAGGGCGCGAGGGGCACGGCGCGATCAAATCCTTAGCTGAGGCGGCGGGCGTGACGGCGGAAACGGTGCGAAACGTCAAGGCGGGGCGCGCGGCAAACTCAAACACGTTAGAAGCAATACGAACCGCGTTGCCTGATCCTATCCAGGAGCCGTTATCGTTGGACGGTGCGTTCGGTATCATCGCCGACGAAATGCGAGTGCTTGTTGCCGCTATTGATTCGCCTGATCTCGCGCCCGATCAGAAGGTGCGCCGCCTGCAATCGTTCATTGTGAACGCCTACCGCGATATGATCGATCCCGAATAGACGATTAAGCAACCGCCACGCATTACACATATAATATTCCCTCACACATAATATACTCTGCGTTTCCAAAGCCAAATTAGCGTATACCAAAGTTAGGCAAAACACAAGGGGCGATTATGGATACTCAGGAATTGCACGAAGCCAAAGCACTACGGCGCGCCGTCAATCGCCAAACTAATCAGCAGTCTTGCTGTTGTCTGGTTGTGTCGGTTATCCTCGCTTTTATCCTGCTGTATCCGATCTTTAGCGGGTTTCTGTTGGTGCTGGTGTAGTGTCTGCGCTCCGGCAAAAAACCGACGGTCGCTACTATATAGATTACCGGTTGAACGGTAAACGGCACCGCGAAACGATCACCCATAACGGGCGCGCAGTCCGCGACCCCGCCGCCGCGCAGGTTTACTATACGCAATGGTGCGCCGCGCAGGAATCCACACCTGTCACCCTCGACACCGCGCCGAGGATCGCCGAGGTTGTCACGTACTACCGCGACACATACTTGCACGCCACCAACGCCGCGAAGGCGTCACACGCTGCCGCTGGCACCCATTGCGAGGCGTTTATGGAATGGTGCCGGGCGCAACGTATCGGAAACTGCCAACAGTTAAGCGCCGCCGTGTTGTCGCGCTGGTCCGCAGATCTGCAACGCACGAGGAACGCCCGCACCGCGCGCAATTACCTAACGACGATACGCACCGCGATCAACGTGGCGATAAACGCGGGTATCTTGGAGTCTAACCCGATTCGGGGTAAATGGGTGCTGCCCAAAGTCGAAGACGTAGAGCGCCACCCGCTTACCCTCGAAGAGTTGCGCGAGGTAATGCGGATCTTTGAAGACGTGCCTATCGTGCTGTGGATCTGTCTTACAGGCAATCGCCCATCCGATGCCCGTACACTACGGTTTCGCGATGTCGATCTAGAGTCGCGCACGGTGGATCGTCTGTCTATCAAGGCGCGCGCGTTGCGTAATTACGAGATAAGTCACCGCGCCGCAAGGGTAATAGAGACACAGGCCCACCGCCCACACGCCGCCGAAGATGTCGTCTTCCTGTCATCCACCGGGCACCCATGGAGTGCGGATGGACTGTTAAACAGTTTCAAGGCTCGACTTCGCGCCGTGGAATACCCGCGCGCCTTAAACCTGCGCGATCTGCGTCACTCCTTCGGTACAATCCTGGCGGGCGAGATGGGCGTACCACTTCCCGAGCTACAGATCCTGATGGGGCACACTGACATTAAAACGACGATGCAGTATATTCGCCCCACTGGCGCGCGTGAATACCTCACCGCCTGGGATAGCGCGTTACCCGAAGAGTAGCTCCGATCATGGGCACCCGTGGGCACCGCTACGCAGATCGCCCTGTAAACACAAGCCCAAATACGCCCGCCGAAGTGTCCCTCTCTCTCCGCCATAAATAACTAACCCGTTGATACTAAACGACTTACGTTTAACGTCAACGGGTTTTATTGTGTCTATTCGTAGTGTTTCGCCCTGGTAGTGCCCACGATGGGCACCACGTATGGGCACCGATTCGGCGGGCAATCGGGTAGATTGGGCACCGGGGTTGACACAGTGCCATACATCGTGTATAGTAAGGGCACAGTTGAGACGCAATCAACGCCCACCGGGCAGGAGATAATACGATGGAATTCCTAGCGCATGACTTCGGATTAAAAAACAACGAGCCGCGCCGCGATAACAGAATGTGGGTCGGGACTATAGTATATAAGTGTAACCACATTACACCCTTCGCGCGCCCTATCGCCGATATGAACGGCGGCGACGGCGTGACAATTGGGAAGATGCGCAAGATCATCCGCACCGAGCGCGGTATGTGCTGCCCTGAGTGCCGCAAATGACGCCCGCCACACTACGCGCGAAACGCGAGGCCCTACAGCTTACCCAGGAGCAATTGGGCGAGGCGTTAGGGCTAACCGCCACCTCGGTTTATAGGATGGAATCTGGCCGCCAAGCGATCACGCCACAGACTAAGAATATGATCGCCCTACTCGTCTACCGACGCGATCAACCAGTCTAAATACTGGCGCGCTTTCCTCAAGTCTTCCACGCGGGTGCCCTTATAGGGTGCCCGCGTGACGTATTTTATAACATTGCCGGTGCAGAATCCTGCAAAGACTTCGGGGCCGAGCCCGCGTATGTAGTCTATAGGCTCGATCTCGGCTTGCTGATAATGCGGGGTGTCTGGTTTATCCATTGATCGCCCTGTCGCTGCTCGCGTTAGTTCCTGGTCTAGCGCCTTATCTATTTCCGCCTTGCTCTTCGCGTATTGTTTGCGCCGCGCCTCGTATTCGGGGGTGCCTACGTCATACATTCGCGCGCCCTCGGATCCAGGTAAGGTAATCGGCTGCAAGCTCTGGATCGTCGAATACCTGGACAATATTGCACTCCATGGCGGCATGTGGATTGATTACGGTGACGGCACAGGGGGAGAACGCGTGATCGGCTAGCCCTAACTGCTCGGCGTATTTGTCGTGAACCTTGTAGGCGGCGATCTGGATACAATGCGAAATCACGCCCCCATCTATCCCGAGGGTAGGATCTTTACTCTTCACTTTATTATAGGCACTAACGTGGGTGTGCCCGTTAATCAAGATATGATCCGCGATCCCCATCTGCGCCGCCTTCGCTACGCCATGCGCCGGGTTCCATTGGCTGTTGCCCTTGAAGTTATGCGCCGCACTGATCCGCACCTCGCGCCGGTTCGGAAACTTAAGGCGCAACCGTAGCCCGTGCGCCTGCATCACGCCGGGGTTGTCGCGCAAGATCCAGTCTAGCGGATCGCTCGCTCCGCTCCAGGCGTCATGATTGCCCTTGATCAAGTATAGCCAATCGACGGAGCGTAAGAAGTGCTCCGCTATGCGCCACCCGTCCGCCTCGCTTGTAGACTGCTCGGAATATATCCGCTTAAGCCCGCCCACCCAGTTGTTGGTAATGTCGCCAATGTTAGCGCCAAACATGCCTGGAGTATCCCGCACTATAGCGGCGTGGGCGAAGAGTGTCTCTAGATCGGTCCCGTCGTCGTCCACATGCGGATCACCGAAGTGCAAAACCCCTATGGGGGCGTCGTCGCGGATCTTAACGTCGATCATGCGTTGCGCCGTCTTCGCCGCGTGTAATTTGCCGTATCGCTCGATCCGGTGCTGGATTAGATCGGCAACGTCCAGGTGCTTAGACGGCGGGCGTTCCTCTATCTCGAAGCCCGTGGCGAGTCTACGCCGTACCGTCTGGCGGGAGCAACCGAGGATCGCCGCCGCCGCCGTCAAACTCCCTCCCTGTTCCACCGCTGCGTTGCAATCCTCGGTTGTGATGTCCGTCATAGTCTATCGCCCGTCCTTTGTTGCTTTGGGGTCTTGTATGGCGATCTCTACGCCGTTGCTATGAAGACTGCGTTCTAATGCGAACGCCCAGCGCCTCATGTCCTCAATAGTCCACGGATCGCCTTGCCCGAAAATAATGGGCGCGCGTTTCTCTAACTCGTCTTCGATGGAGCGTAGCCGGTAATCTGTAGCTTGCTCCTTGATCTCGCTCGCCGCTATTAGTTCGATCCGAAACTCTTTGATCTCGGATTCTAACTGATTCATCTTTAGTAGCCCCGCCACCCCGACGCCCACTACTGAGGTGATGATCGTAACCAGTACACCCACCGCCCCCAATAACACGCGCACCGTGATCCCGGTGTCTGTACTAATTCGGTTGACAGTGTTAGTTGGTGACACCGCGCCGCCGATCTATCTCCCGCTGTATCTCTTCCCATAGCCGCCGCGCTTCGCGTTCCATCTGGGCGCGTTCCTCTGCCGCCCGTACGTCGTCAACGGCATCATTCGCCCGCCGTCGATCTAGCTCGCTCTGTACTATCCGGTGTAGTTCCATAAGCACCACGGGATCAACGCGGCGTATGCGCTCACCGTTGCCGCCCTCTGTCGTGATACAACCGGATAATATAGCGCCTTGTGCCGCAAGACACACGAACACGATCCACATATAGCCGCTCGCGTTTTTAAACGGATCGCCGGGACCCCCGCGACGCCCGCCGTTTTTCCGCACGTTGTCATACGCCCGAAGCCCCGCGAGTAAGATCGCTATCGCTGTACCTGGGATCGCCGCCTCGGATAGCGGGATATCAATCGTCGAAACGCCCGCCCCGAAAGCGCCGATAAACGTGATCCCCGTAACCAGTGCTTTCTGAATTGTTTTCTTCCATTTGAATTTCGTATTCATAGTCTGTCGCTCCCATTCTGCCTATTAGCCACCCTAGCGCCATTACCGCCACCAATAACAACAACTCAATAAATATCCCGCGCGCCATCTTCATATAGGCACGTTCGCAAACATGCCCCGCGCTAAGTCTTCGCCACTTGGCCCGCTAGGCGATGGGGTATAACTAACGTTGATCCATATTGCCTCGACGCGTATGTAGTCTGATCCGCGATCCTCGTCTTCAGCTTGGAACGCCACGCCAAAGCTAGATGCTGTAACGTCTGCGGGTGTCCAAGTAAGGCCCCATAAATCCGCAGGGCTTCCAAAGTCTACAGTCTGGTTACTGCTCGGGATTGTTGCTCCTGTGCTTTTATTGCTACCCGTTACGGTGCCGCCCTTAATTAATCGGACGTTTGTTTGTGCGAACGCCGCCCCCTCAGATTTCCAGCGGATGCGCGCCTCAATACCGTCTATAGTTCCGGTCGGGTCGGTCCCGAAGGCGAAGTCAACGACCTTTAGCCGATCCGACTCCTCGCGCCCACCGCTTGTTGCTTCCGCATAACTAGTGTTATCCGTTTGCACGTTGACGGCGTTAGACCAGGCGAAATCTGCGCCGCCGTTAGTCGTTGCCGTTGATCCTAGTGTCCAACCTGTCTCTGCCATAGCGCCCCCTTAGTGCGTTGCGTGGCTGAGTAGCTGCCACTTAGACGCCTTGTATATCCACGCGTACCGATCAATGTCGCCGCTCGTGGTGCTAACTGCTGGTATCGTGTCGCTGAACGTGTCGCCCGCTACAAAGTCGGCGTGCCATGCGAGGGTGTAAGGCCCGGTTGCCTGCGTGATTTCATATAGTATACGCTGCCCGTCGAAGGGAGTACCACTGGTAGCCGCTATGGTAGTGTTTTCGCTAAGTGTATGACTAAACGTCATACCGTTGTCACTATTCCACGCTGCCGCGTTCGCGCTCGATGTAACACCTACGGGCGTCATCAATAGCGTCATTAATTGCAGGAGTGTAAGATCGGTTGCATCCCCGGTGCCTGCGCCCGCTGCGCGCCCCTTGATCGTGCCCTGCGTCATGTGGGCTAACTTGGCGTTAGTCGCCGCCTCGTCTGCAATGTTAGCCGTCGGGAGTGTCCCGGTAACGTCTGCGGCGAGGTCTACTTGTCCGCGCACAATGTCTTGTCCCGACAGCGTGATGTAGTTCGGGGTGCCCGACATAGTGATCGCGTCGTGGGTGCCACTCTCTAGCGAATCCAGGTTAACCGCCTGCGTCACGGTTATATGTCCTAGCTTGGTTTCTTCCGCCGCCGTCTTGTAAAGATTCGCCGATCCCTCGGTTAGACTGTCCGTATTCGCGGGTATATCGGCGCTATAGGCCACGGTGCCGGTTCCCGCCTGGAACGTCGCAACGGTTGTGCCCGCCGTGGCGTCCGCCTTTAGCGTCGTTGTCCCCGACGTGCTACCGTTTAGGATTAGGGTGCTATCGTCGAAGGATTTAGCGCCCGTGTTAGTCTGTACCGAGGCTAACACCATGTCGCCCGATCCGCTTGGGGCGCTCCATGTACCGTCACCGCGTAGGTATGTCGTACCGTCCGCCGTGCCCGTCGCGCTATGGTGCGCCGTATCTACCGCACCCGCGGCGAGGGTAAGCACCGTTGTGCCTGTTACGTCGCCCGTGTGTGTCGCGTTGCCCGTCTTCGCCGTGTTGGTGGCGATGTCCGCAAGATCAACATTGGTGTCTGGCATCGTGATCGTTCGCGTGGTGCCCGTGGTGATCCCGCTCGCCTGGAACGCGATCTCCTTCGTGGCGTCGCCGTCGTCCTGGATACGGAAAACGTCATCGGCGAATTCAACCGCGCCCGTTGCGTCGCCTAGCGTGGTATCGGTGCCCGCGTCGTCGGTGAATATGAGGGTTGCGGGCGTCGTAGACTTTACCCAGATTTGCCCCTTACCCGCCGCAGGTGTCGCCGCGTGATCGGCGCGCTCGTCTATAATTATATCGCCGTCCAGCGATACATTACCCGTTACATTCGTGTCTGTGAATTCGTTTGCCATGTCTTATTCCTGTGTGATCGCCCGTGTGGCGGTGAATACGCCGCTGCTATCTACCTTAATGATCGGCGTCCATCGCCCGGTTACGCCGTGGAATATCTGAATATAGGTTGCGGTGCTGGTCGTGTGCGTAGGCCCGATCACCGGTAGATCTATAGCCACTTCGGAAAATACGAACGTCGCCGCCTCGATGGTGCCGCCTGATAGGTCCACCTTCGCGCGCCGGGTGCCGTTTACGTTGATATAAAATTCCGTACCGCTTACAACTTCGATAGGTGTATTTGTCCCGCTCGCGCTGTGCGCCACGTTAGCGAAATCGATCCCCGTCCAGAGGTCCGCACCGCTACCGAGCCGCCCCCGTAATGCCGTAGACGTACCAAATAGCTCCGTATCTCCTGCCTGCGTCCGTAGGCCCACGGTGTTGGTCGGATCGTTGTAGTATGTCGCCTTGTCTAGCGTGGGCCGCTTCACCCGCTTATGGGTGCCCCCCGTAACGCCCATCCAGTTAGCCGCGATAGGATCTTGCGTATCGACGGTGAGTGTTGACACGGTTGATCCGGTGCTTTCGTCGGCGAGGTCGCTACTGTACGCCCGCGCGATCACCTTGACTACGGTGTCGTAGTCGTAGGGTCCAATCGTGACGCGGTTCGTGAGGCTAGAATGTGCAAGCCCGATGATCTGCATACTGGTATCGGCGGGCGTATCGGTTGCCGGGTCTGGTGTAGTGCCGTCCGTCGTGATATACAGCCGCCATGTGTCCGCCGGTGTCGCGTCTTCCGCGCCGGGGTAGGTTAATACCAGATCGCACTCGCCGCCCGGTTGCGCCGTGAATGAATCCACAGTAGGATCGGTTATAGCGTCGGTTTCGTCCGCACCGCCCGCGCCGATTTCCCGCACCTCGCACAGGGTGTTGAAGGATTCGAGATTAAACTGATTCCGCCGCCTTACTGCGTAGTGGTGCGTATTGCTGGTGCTAAGTGCATAGGTAAACGGCAAACTCGCCGAGGTCGCCGCCGCTGTGGCGAAGTTAGGATCCGCGCCCGTCGCTGCGTGTATCTCATAGCGCGCTAACGTCGCATCACCGATCCGGTAGTTCCCAACCAATGGATCGCTGTAGTTCGTGCCGCTGTAGGTATACGCGCAGGTGATCGTAGTTGTCGCTTCGTCATTCACTGCCGTTGCCGCGCCGATGGTGCGGTGTATCCATAGCGCGCGGGATTCGCCCGGCTCCAGGGTTGCCACCGCCGCACTAGTCGCCCATGATAAGCCGGTAGGTGCCGTCGTGTCGTCTGCTATGGTCTGCACCGTGCCGCCGCTCGGAGCCTCTAACGCTACCAGGATCGGCGATGCCGTAGTAATCGAAATGCTTGTAATGTCCTCGCTGCTGTGGTTGTGCAGGTAGATCACCGCGTAGTGATTGGATGCCGTCTGCGTTGCGTTGTCCATCCCAATAGCGCCATTCATTGGAGCGACTAGATCCAGCGTCATCGTGCCGCCAAGATCATCGGCGCTGTATACGCTGTCCCGGTATACCCGCGCCGCCTTCGTCGCGGTGCCACTCTCTAATAGCGCGCTCGTATTCGCCGCCACCGTTACCGCTGCGCCCCATGTGTCGCCGGGTGCCTTGAAGCGAAGCGCCGTTGTACTCGTAGCTTCAATAGTTGCCGCGCCTTCACCGCATGAGGGCGTGACGTGCTGCACGACCACAGGCCCAATCGGCGCGGATATGATTGGTTCCAGCGGGTTAATACCTATATCGGAACGCCCGCCGCCTAGATGGGGCGTAGTCGCTTGGTAGTAGCCTAGCGCGTCGCTGTTGGTGTAGGAAGTCGCCATCTATGCCGCGCTCACAGTAAGATCACCCGTGCCTGCATCGTAGCTAAACGACACGGCGGGCGGTTCGGGGTTGCGTACTATGTAGCTCGTGAATGCTACCGGCTCGCCCTCGTACTTACGGGAATCCACGGGCACCACGCGCCATTGCGGCGATGTAGCGTCATCCTGCGCCACGGTTAGGAATGAGTAATAGCCCGCGCCGCTTTCCTTCGCGATCTGCTGCGTCACCCATTCGCCGCCTGTGTATAGCTGGATCTTGTATACGTCTGTGCCCGCTTGCCCGCGCCACTGTAGGCGCAGCTTGGGTGAGTACTTCACGCTATCCGGTAGCCCGCTGTCTGTCGCGTCCCGAACTTCGATTGCGTAGGGCACACTTACCCCTGGATACTGGATCACCGTCGTCGTATCGCTCGTCTGATCAAGGTATAGATCGCCGTTGACATACACGTCATAGGGTGCCGTGCCGCTCCAGGTGTAACGCGTCGAATATGCGCCAACCTTCTCTGCCGTGGGGACTAAACTCATACGCCCGCCCTCAATGCCGGGGCGATGAGTCGCTGGAAATCAGACATATACTTCGCCGGTGTCCCCTTGCCAAGGTAGGTGTTATAGTTCTTCTTCCAGTAGAGCGCCCGATCTGCGTCGTTGCATGGGATTGCGCCGGGTTGCCGTAGGTAGTGAACGCGCGCCATGATCACCGCGAAACGATCCCACCCCGCGCACAACTTACACAACCCGAAGTTACCTACACTCAAGATCGCGCGGAAATCGCCCTGCTCCTGGTGCAGGAACGCCGCCGCCCGTGCTAATACGTCGGGGTGCCCGATCAGGTAACGCACGTTATCCCCCATCGGGAGTGATTCAGTCTGCCATAGTCCCCACGCGCCGCCGGGGTCGCTGATGGTGTAGCCTAGTTGCCTACGGTATTTTAGGTTTGATTCCGTTGCCGCCGTACCTGCTAACAGGAGCGCCACGCTTGCCGCGTATAGCCTCGAAGGATGGGCCGCGTATACATTGTGCGCCGCGTCGTGACATAACTCTATGATCCGCCGTGCTTCGATCATGCTGTGCCCCTTATGCTTGATCGGTTAATATGGGCGATATGTCCATATCAATCTCAACTGTGCCTGAAATCTGAAACTCTGAAACGCCGTTGCCTGCGAACGGTACGCTACTCTCTAGCACGTCGAATCCATACGCCACGCCCGCCGCCGTTGTCGTGTTACAGTCTGGTTGCTCCATCTCAATAGTAATAACCTGATCGGTGCCCTGTGGCGATGTCCCGGTAGAATGTCCTACCGCCGAGGTAATGGTGAGATCTATGTCTTTGTTACACTCGTTTTTCGCGTCCACGTAATAGCGCCCACCCGTAACGTCGATCCCGTTGTCGTAAACCGTGCAGTCTATCGTCTGGCTCTTCGTTTGCTGCGTCCGTGTACCGTAGAAGGTTCCGAAGGTTTGCCCTGATACGTAGCGCACGGTTCGCGCGTCGGCGAGGTCCGATCCCGATCCTTGGCCCGTCATCGCGCCCCATGCTAGATCGCGGGTGATTCCTGTGCCGTGGAATCGTTCATAAGCCCCGCCGCCTGATAGGAATGTAGGATCGGTTATAGTTGCGTATAGAAGTAGATCAAGCGCGTCCTGCATAGCCTGCAAAAACTCTGTATCGTTCGGCTTCGTTATGTCGGTTGATAGACTTCCACCTATCGCCGCCTCTACGCTCGCCACGGTGTAGGGGGTGCCGCCTGCCGTCGTGAATTCCACCGAATCAACGGCGCTTATGAGTGACACGATCCCCGCCCGCAGGCGTCCCATGTTTGTACAATAGTGGGGCATATGCAGGTTTTGAAACTCAGAGAATGAAACATGATCGCCCTGTGTCTCGTCTGCCTTGATAAACTTCGTAGTACTAACGCGTACTGCGCTCTGTCTCTCGTTTAGTGCCCGTGCTAACTCGAAGAGTGCAACGCGATAATTCGACGGTTGCCCCGTCATGCGTAGCCCCTGATAAATTGCGTTAGTCCAGCCCATTAATTACTCACAGAAATTGATCGCGTCCCAGCCGTCTTTGTCGGGATTCACTACGCAGACCATGCCCGCGTTAGCCCCCGCCGTCACGCGTCCAAGCATCGTCTCCGCCACGGTTGACGCGTCGGTTAGGCCCGCTTTGGTCGTAGCTGTTACCCAGCCCAGCCCGCCGCCACTGCCGCCACCTTTCGCGCCACGGTCGATCAATTCAATCGTGATCTGGTCCGCCGCGCGGCGTATGAAGATTCCCTTGCCCGCCTTAATGCTGCCTACGATCTTCTCGGAAACTTGCCGCAGCATCCCCGCCGTGATCGCTTGCCCCTTGCCGGGCGTCGTCAATTTCTGGGTCGGGTCGTTCATGTGTTAGGGAACAATATGTTGAAATCGCTGGTGCCGTACCAATCGAACGTCTTAATCCCGGTACCCTCTACGAGGTCTGGGGCGGGTTCCCCTGTGCGGGGGTCCGTATACCAGATCACTTCGTCCCATCCGTCTACCTTATGCTGAAACTCGAAGGTGAACGCCCATTGCTTCGTCTGTCCGTAGCCCGCCGCCATATTCTCGAAGTCGCACCGCGTACACATCCAGTACCCCGGCTCACTACCCGCCCAGTAGGTGTTATTGTAGGTGCCTACGTAACCCCGGCTAACCGCGTCGGGGTAATCTACATTTAAGGTGCCGGTTGCCGTGAGTGTCGTGGACGGGATTAAAACGCTAGCATTCGCGCCCTGTACGAATGTCTGATCGGCGTAGTCGCTATCTGGGTCTGTATCAGGCCATGTATGCGAGCATGACAACTGATTGCCGTATATGTCTTTCTGGGTGACGGTCTGGCCTAATGACGTACCGCCGCTGAATATAAACGTAGACTTAGAGCGTGCGACAGGTATATAGGAACATGTAACGATAGCCTGCGTGTTGCTATCCGGTGCCATGCGCGCCTTACGCCCGACGCAAATCAGGTTCGTATTTCCTGGTGCTGCGTCACCTGCCACAGGAAGGCCCGACGTACTGAGTGCGACGGTTAACCGGCGCGTGTCGCTCGTCGCGCTACTAATGCCGGTTACTAAGAACTTACGCTCCAGGGCGTCGTGTACGCCCTCTGTCTCGTTAAGCTCGATTTCTTCGGCTTTGATGTCTGTAACGCTAACGGTTGCCATAGTCTACCCCGCCACCGCTACCGGTGCGCCGTTCGTGTTGTTTGCTATCTGCCGCAAGTAATTGGTCTGCTGCGATTGCTGATCGCGCGCCTGGAACGTTGGCCCGTTAAACGCCGTCAACGCCGCGCTACCACTGCCCGCCTTTGTCGTGGCGTTCGCGTGAATTGCGCCTTGTTTCTTAACTTCCTCAGTTATTAATTTTTCGTCATCAAGTCGCCGTTTGCCGCTATCCTCTGCGGCGCGATCTTTCATCACAAATGCTTTGAATCTATCGCCTAATCTGCCCTTCTCTTCGCGCTTTCTCTGAATCTTATCTATAGCCGCCTGCGCTGCGTCCGCGTCTTGTTGGAATTCTTTACGTATCCGATCAGGGTTTATCGACTCATCCTGGAAACCGCCCCGCTCATCCAGTAGCCGCTTAAACTCTGCGCGCCGGTGTTCTGGGATACCTGCGAGCCGCTTATCTTCGCGCGCCTTCTTCGCTATCGCCTTGTCTTTATCAGTCGCTAAAAAGTCTACAATCCCGCCCGCCGTCTTCGCTTTCTTCGCTTGTTGCTCTGCTAGAAACTTTCGGATCTTGTGGTAAGTTATCAATATATCTTCAAGTTTATTTAGGAATGTTCCAGCTTTGTTTGTTGCGAAGGAAAACGCCTTATCTACCGCTTCCCCGACGCCACCTATTGCCTCAATCCACTTGAAGAACTTATCGCTTAATTCATTAACAATGGGCGCGATCTTCGCTATGCTCTGCGTAAATGTGCCACTGATAACCTTTCCAAGGTCGGAAAATTTATCATTCATCGCCTCCACTGGCCCCGATTGCGCCGCCGTGAGACTTAGCCCGAAGAGTTTAGCCTGTCGCGTGGCGTCTGCTATCGCCTTCGCGCCGCCTTTAAACAATAACGTCAACGCCCCGCCGCCTTTGCCAAAGATTTCACGCGAGGCCGCGATCCTGTCACCCACGTCACCGATCCCCGCTATACCGTCGGCGATCTTCTGTAGTCGCTTTTCGGGGGAGAGGCGCGCCAACTCTTCGCCCGTGGTGCCTACCGCCTTCAACGCGTCAACCGCTACCGGGTCGCCCGCCTTCGCGTCGCTGATGGTCTCTAGCATCTTCTCTAGGCCCTTGTCTAGCTCTGATACTTCTACGCCCGCGTGGCCCGCCGCGATCCGTAGTCCTGCAAGGGTCCCCGTTGCGCCACTATTCCCCAACAATTTACGCGAGGATTTAGCGAGGTTGTCTACGCCGTCCGCCGCTTTCTTTAACCCGAAGAGTAGCCCGCCCGCGAGTAATGCGCTAAACGCCGCCGCCCGCCTAAACATAGATTGCATAGATGACGCGACACTAGCCCCGAATGCCCGCATACGCTTGCGGAACTTATAGGTACGTCGCTGCGCCTTATTCATCGCTTGCATAAACCGCGAGGCGTTAGCGGTTAGCATTACGTTTAATTTACCTACGTTAGCCACTGAATTGTGCCCCTGTGCTTGCTAGTAAAATCGCTTGCATTTCTGCCACTGTCTGCGGTTCCTTCGGGGTGAAATCTGGCATAAAATCCGAAGACTTTAACGCCTTCGCGGTGCCGCGCTGCATGTTATAGACGGTACTCGCAACGATGCCCGCCCGAAGATCGGCGCGTTTCTCGCCCCACGGATCAAGCTCATAGAACGCGATCCAGTTCATTAGCTCGCGGGCGGTGATCGTCGCTTTCAACTCTTCAACGGTGCGCCCTAGATGCGGCGCTAGTAAAAACATAAACCGCCATAACGGGCGGCTAGTTAGTTTTTTTCCAGATCCTCGGATTCGTCCAGGGCGTTAAACAGTTGCCCCGCATCGTATATCCGATCTATAGCCTTCGCGCCCATTGCGGACACCTTGGAGACTTCCGAATCTTTGAAGAGTCGCGCGCCTTCTTCGTCGCTCAGAAACGCCGCTACCCAGTTCGCGCGGATCTTGGTTTCGTCGGCCTTACTGTCTAGCGCGTTCTGTGTCATCACTTGAAGGCGATCATATTCGCCCGCCGTAATTTCGCGGATCATCACCTCGCCGCCCCATTCAGGAACGGCGAGGGTCTGAACGTCGCGCGCTACCCCAATCTCTAATATCTCGTCGCGGGTTAAGATCATCCGAGGGTTATATCCCCAGAAACCTTAATGGTGATCGATGCCGTCATACGCTCGTTGATTTCTGCGCCCGCGTCGAAGCCTGTGACGATCCCAGAGAAGGCCCAAGTATTACCCGCCCCTGCCCAATTTATTGACACCGCTTCCGCGTCGCCTGTTAAAAGTGCCGGTATAGCTTGATTGCCCAGGAACGCGATCTCTGCGGAAACTTCGCCGTTATCCTGAATATCTGCCCCGACAAAGGTTTTTGCGGTAGTTGTCCCCATGTGGGAGGTTTCGATAACATCACGCGCCGCGCCGCTTGCGCTGATGCTTAAAATGTCGGCGGTAAAACCGCCGCCGAATGAAATCGTTGATCCTGTGCCCTGATCTGCTGCCATGTCTGTATGTCCTTTTGTTACCGGTTGCAGCCGGTGTGATTAGCTGTTCTGATATGCTACAAAGTAGGTTTGCATTATTTGATAAACGGCGCGCCCTGTGCCGTCCTGCTGCGCTAACATCTGATCTTGCTGGGATTCAAGGTGTAGGGTGTCGAACGTGATCGAATCTGCACCGATAGTCACCGTCATACGCCCGCCGTCTAGGAGCGCTTCTACGTCCTCGCCCATTGTGTAGAGCGTAGTCGGGTTGTCCCCGTACCAAGTGAACGTCGCGCGCGCGTATTTGAGCGTACTAACGCCGCCCATGTGGTGGTGGGGCGTAGTGGCGTCGCGCTCGAAGACGCCTAGCGGGTAGTCTGCGCCCTGCGGGGCCGCCCCTGGATATACGCGGGTTCCTAACGTCGCGCCTAGCGTGGCGTCGTCTACGATGAGTTTACGTATTGCTGTTTCTGGCCTAAGCGCCGCCATGTTTCCTCAATTCTTCGCGCACCACTTGGGCGTAGGTGCTGATCGCCTTCGTTTCGTTTTGCTCTAATGCCGGTTCCATGAACGGTTGCGCGGGTGATCCTGGGTGTTGTACCTGTACCTTCCGCCCTGGTAGGTGCGTGACATGGGGCGCGGTGCCGCCCTCGATTAGGTGCGCTGTGTGGTAAGGGACGTGTTTTCGTATCGACGTTTTACCCGTCACAGGGTTTATTACCGTCTTGACGCCCGTTACCTTCGCATCGGTGCGAACGCCTACCGCTGCGATCTCTATCGCCCCGCGCTGGTAGCTCTTACGCTTAATTCCTAGCGCCTTCGCCACCGTCTTCGATATGGGCCGCACCTTGGCGCGCGCTGTCTGTATCACGGGGCGTACCGCCTTAGCCATGCCCTTCTTTAGAATCCGCTTGCCGGTCTTCTTTTCCAGGCGCTCGAATTCTTTGATCAACTCTTCATCACCGAAGACGAAATCACGCCCACCAACTACACCGGATCGCCGCGTCGATGTTCTTAGGCGTCGCGGGTGCGCTCGGTTGATACTCATAACGCCTCTTCGCACTTGAGGATCATATTGATGTTTCGCTCGTGCGGGTTTATGATCTCTTTAATATAGAGATACCGCGCGCCGTACTTGATCCGCATATCAACCGTCACTGTTGACAGGTGCCGGATCTCTACGTCGTGCACCCGTGCCGCGTCGGGTACTGCCCCTTGCCACCCCTCACGCCCGCCCGTGGGTGATATACGCGCCTGGACCGTGGCGTGTGTACTCCACGACTCAAAGGGGAATCCACTAGCGTCCTGTGATTCGGTCTTGGATTGGATTACAACCCTATGGCGAAGTGAGCCTGCTCTCATATACGTTAAACTCTCCCCTAAACATAGTTAACCCGTCGATCCGCCGTATACCCACCGGAAGCTCCACGGGCGATGCGCCCATTACTACCGCTTCCCGTGCTTCGTACCAGTGCGCCACCTTCAACCGGATGCCGTGCCGTATCAGTTCCGGTATATCGCTCGCGTCGTCGCCGTAGCCCGCGACATAGACGATAGTGATCGCGTCGTTGTCGCTGCGCGCCGTGGGCCAAGACGCCCCATAATTGAGATACACGCGCCCCGGTTCGTTCTTCGGGTTGACGGTGTAATTACTCGTGCTGAATGTCTGCGTATTGCCGTTCGTGTCCACGTACTGTATGCTCGTGACGCTCTGTAGCGGCGGGCGCGGTAAGTCGATGTAGTCACTAGCAGGAAAGCGATCCAGCGTCAACGTGTACGTAGTCGTGATCAACGTCCGCCACGTTAGGCGCTCCGTATCGACGCGCGCCGCCGCTACTAACGCGTCTATATACGTGTCGTCATCGGAGTGATCGACGCGTAGATGCGTCTTCGCCTCGGCGGTTGTTAGTGGCTCGGTTGTTGCCGCTGTTGTGACACTAACTGGCATTCTTATTGCTCAATGTCGGTGTTTTCGCCTTCGGGCGCGCCTTCGGTTTCGGCTTCGGTGCCGGTGTCGCCGCAGCGATCCACTTCTCGGCGAGGGCGATAGCGATCAGATCTTCGCACTCGATCTGCACGGTTTCGCCCTTCACGAAATCGCGAACATGAATACCACGCGCCGCGCCTTTAAAGTCTTTTAGTACTTTGTACTGTGTCATGAAATCCCCTAATCGCGGGCGTGACACATGCCACGCCCGCGAGGGTTAATTGGGGTTTACCGCCTTAGCTAGCAGGGCGGAAGCTGGGCGCGCCTTTGATAACCGCGACGCTTGCCGGGTTGCCATTGGTCAACGTGCCCGTAGGCGTGATCGTTACCTTGATGAAACGTTCGCCGCCGATATACGCCAACTGATAGATCGCATCATCTTCGGCGGCATCGTCAACCGTGACAACTACACCACTTGCAGCCGTAGCGCCTACGATCTCGGTGCTGTCTACGTTGCTGTAGCTGCCCGCGCTGCCGGTGCCATCGTCGGCGGCGTGTTCAAGTTTCAGGGTGAAGTAGTTAGATCCGCTAAGGGTGTCGCCCCCATTGGCCCCGATGGCGAAGGAAATCAGAGCGCCGTCGAATCCCTGAAGATCCACATCACTCGATGCCACCGCACCGCCGCCACTCGTGACGGTCTGCGGGGTGATAGCGTTAACCGCCACCAATTTGCTGTCCATGTCTGTCATTGTATATATCTCCGGTGGGGCGAGGTTTCCCCCGCCCCGTGTTGGGTTTAAACTTAGCTAGAGGCGAACTTCATGACCTTAATCGCGTCATGGTTCGTAACGTCGCCGCCTACGCGGGAGGTCACGAACAACGTGATATACCCGCGATTGGTGAACGGATCGCGCAGGACAGTAACGCCCTGGCGGTCCACAACGGTGTATCCGCTCATGAAATTACCGAAGGCAACCGAGAGCGAGTTAGCCGCGACGGCGGGCATGTCTTCCGCCTCTACGATGCCGTACCCAAGGAGGGTAGACGGTTCGCCCGCCGCGAGGCCGGGTTGCCAAATGGTATTCCCGTCGCCGTCGATGAACTTCATCACGTCCGCGACGCGATCCTTACTCATCATCCACTTAGCGCCCGCACGGTATGCAGCTTTCAAGCTGTACGCACAGGTGATCAGGGCAAGGTGAGGGTTAGTCGATCCCCAAGCGCCCGCCGCCCCCGTAGCCGTATACTCGATCTGCTCGGTTGTGGGCGAAGTTGCGGCGGTGTAGTCCAGGAATCCACGCGGGCGATCTACGCCGTTGCCGGTGATAAACGCGGTGTTCTGCGCTACCGTCTGCTGTTCGGCGATGTCCGCGTTGAGCCAACCTTCAACGTCGAAGGCGGCGTCATCGAGCATCTTCGTAGTAGCCAACGCCTGCGCGTACTGCTCGTGCGTTTCGATCCGCTTCAAGCCAACCGTGGGGGTGCTGGTGTCGCTGGTGCTTTCCAACTCGGTACGCCATGCCGTCGAGGATACGCCGGTTTTGCGCGCCACTTCGTAGGCACTCGTAGACACGTTAACGACGCGGGCACACTGCCGCATGGGCGAGGTTTCCGTAACAAGATCAATGATGTCGGGATCCTGCGTCACGCTGTAAAACACGCCGCCATCACCGTCGTTAGACAAGTTAAGGCTTTTAACCTGGGGGGCGTTGATCTCTTCAAGCGCCGCGCCGTCACCCTTACGGATATACAACTCGCGGGCCGCCTTCAACTTGTCGGCGTTGATCGATTTCCCGCTAAACGTCGGGGCGTTGATCTGCTCTTCCAGGTCGGCGATCTGCTCCTGTGCAGCCTTGGCGCTGGCTTCGGCGCTGTCCTTCGCGGTGCTAAGATCGGCGAGACTAGCCGCCATCTTGTCTACCTTCTCACCAAGGAGGGGATCGGCGTCGCCCTTCTTCTCGATCTGGTCCAGGCGTTCGGCGTTAGCCTTCTTGAATTCGGCAAACTCCGATCCCAGTTTTGAAATTACGTCGCTTATCTCGCTCATTATTAAAGTCCTTTTACCTCTTGCAGGAGGTTTTCTAGTTCGGTTAATGTTTCTTTACTTACTGCCGTATCCCCGCCCGCGTCACGCTGCGCCAATACGTTGTAGCCCTCGGCCAACAGAGCCTTAGACTGTTTATTGCTTAGCCCTGCGTCGCGTAGGGTTTTTTCTAATTCTCGTTTGGTGGGTATACGCCCATTCTTTACGGAGGTGAGACGCGCTTCGGTGTTCGCTGGAAATGGCACCAATGAGACTTCCCACAGATCGATCTCTTTGATCCGGTTCGCGCCCGCTTTCTCGTCCCATTCCTGGCCGCCATCGGGTATCGTAAATCCGATGCTAAGCCCGTCGAGCGCCCCGCCCTTAGCAAGCTCGTATTGCTCGCGCCCTTCCTGCGTATTAAGCAGGTAATGCCCCTTTAGCCACAGCCCGTGATCGTCCTCGCGGATTTCGTCCCATACACCACATAGCCGCGTCATATCGTGAAACGCGAGCATCTTGGGCATTGCGCCGCGTTCCTGGTGCGCCTCGATGGTGTTGGTATATGCCCCTTTATCCACGATGTCGTAGTGATCGTCCAGTACGCCGAAGACTGATCCGTATCCCTCAACGGTGCCAGTATCATCATCGTGCGCCTTTACCTGGAACCCGGTATTACATTTCCTCATTCTGATCCCCTCCTGCGCCCGCCATATTGAGCGGTTGCAAGTAAACCTCGCCGCCGTCATACGGTGGGTAGTCTTCGCGGGCGCGTACTTCGTTGGGCGAGTGTATGCCATTTTGAATCGCCGTCGAATACGCCGCCATACGCGTGGCAAGATCGCCCCGTACAAGGGCGTCCAGGTTAAATTTGATGTATACCCGCCCGCGATCCTTTTCTGGCACTACGTAGCGGTTGATCGCGCTCTCTACGCGTTTTGCAAGCGGTGCCATAGCATGCATATTGAACTCTAGAGACTGGTGTTCTATGTTGCTGAACGTCGCGTTATCCAGATCCCCGATCATGTGGGGGGGGACGCGGTAGATGCCCGCGATCTCGCTGCGCTGGTATTTCCGCGTGGCAAGGAACTGGACGTCCTCGTTCGTCATTGATATAGGCGTAAACTCTGCGCCCATCTCCAGGATCGCGGTTTTCCCGCTGTTCTCGCCGCTATAGTTCTCGTTCCACTGCCGGGCTAACCGTTCGTAGTCGGAGTCTTCCAGGGCGTGGGGAATCTTCACCGCACCCGAAGGGCGGGCACCTTGCCGGAAGGTGTTCGCCCCGTGCCGTTCCGCCGCGAGTCCCAGCCCTATAGCCTCGCGCGCCTGCCTGATCGGTGATAGGCCCGTGACGCCGTCGCGTGACATCAACTTAATATGCAGGATCTGATCGCTGGTTAGAACGTCACCCCCTGGAACGCTAAGCCCTGGCACCGTGTATACGATCCGCTGCGCCGTGGCATCCCATTCCGCCGTCACGTCTTTAGCCGGTAGGGGAAGAAACGATGTAACCTCCCCGCGCCGCCGCTGCATAACCGCGTAATAGTTGCCGCCCATATCAAGATCAAGGCAAATCTTCTCGAGAAACTCGAACGGCGTCTGGTGCCCCGATGGGCGATTACGGAATAACTCCGCGAGGTGGTGATCGCGTAGGATCGCGTTCGTGCCGTCTTCCTGCACTTCGCACACACTCACCGGTAGCTGGGCGAAGGATTCACTACGGACGCGCGCACAGGCGAAGACGGTCGCCATCTGTAGCGCGGTTGTCTCGTTAACCGCAACGCCCGCCGTTGAGCCTGCCGCCGCCAAAAATAGCGCGTCTTTTAGCTCACCGGATGACGTGATAGATTTACGCTTTAACCAATCGAACATTAAGATCTCGCGTTAAAAGATAAAAGCACCGCACGATCATGCGACGAACGTCACATATAGATCGGGCGGTGCTTTGGAAGGCGCACGGGCCGGTACTGTAAAATGTAGGGGCGTCTACTTGCCCAGGATCGCCGTTAGTTCGGCGCGCGCCTTAGCTGCGCCGCGCTCATGGCGTCGGATTAATTCCTGTAGTTTACGTATATGAGCCTGTTTTGTCACAAGGTATTATCTCACGGATCCGCGTAATCGGGGGTATACCCCGGATTATGTGGCTCCCATTGCTCGTGGGTGTTGAACTTGTACCCGCACCCATTACAACGGTAGTTGCGCCACGTATACGGCGCGGTATCCGACGCCACTACGTCACGCACGATCCGTGTCTCCGCTTTCTTACCGCATTCAGGGCATATCATTCACCCGCCTTATGTGGTGTTGTTTTCCATTCCAGATCGCCCGTTTTACTGTCGTAATGGGCGCAACCCTGATCTATAGCCCTGTTTATATTCTGTTCTTCCTGCGCTGATCTGGTCATTACCGCCGCGATTAGTAGACTAATCATAGCGACTAATACCAGGATCGCCGCCCATTCGGTGCCGTCACTCATAAGAACCGGATCCCCTTCCCGCTGAACGGGCGTTGCTCCTCTTCTTTCGCCTGCATCGCCATCGCCAACGCCATCACCGCTGAAACGATGCCGTCTATCTTCGCGCTGCTCTCCGCCTTGCCGGGTTTAAGGTTATCTTGGGCGTTCCTTATCAAGATTGCGTTGGACGCCTGCCACCGCATTACGTCTGAATCGCCGTGCCTGAACTCGCCACGGTTGACGAGGCGCAAGAATTCCGCCGTGGGTGCCGTCATGTTGAAGAAACTACACGCAAAGGAGGTTATATCCCAGCCGTCACCCGCGAGGTTTTGACACAACTGCGCGCCCTGGAATAGCCGGTCAACCGCTAACGCCCCGTTTGCGTACTCCGCGCCGATCTCGTTTATGTGCGCCTGGATCGTGTTGTAGTCGATCTCGTCGCCGGGTAGCACCGTGATCCACCCGTCCCGCTCCCATGCTTGATACGGGATTTGCCGCTTCCGTTCGTAGTCGCGCGCCGCCTTGCGCGGTATCCAATGCCACCATAACGCGTCGTAGCCGCCGCCCTCGCGATCATAGAGTAGGCACAGTGAACACATATCCGAAGTCGCGCCTACGTCAAGCGCCGCGCCCGCCACGTCGCGCCCCTTGTAGTCTTCCTTAACGAACGCGCCGTCATTAAGCGCCCATCTATCACTAGAGATCATACGTTCGTTGGTTTGTGTCCGTATGTTGAGATATAGCCGTTTAAACGTATTCTCATACGCGGGATCGTCCTGCGCGCGCTTACATTCGCGCTCCAGGAACTGCGTAGACACGCTTTTGCCTAGCATCGGGTTCGCTATAGCCCATGTTTCGGGGGATTTCCAGGCGTCGGGATCGTTGGTTTCGGGTGCCTGGTAGATAACAGGAAGGAAATTGGGATCGCTTACGTCGCCGTCGCGTACCTTCTTGGCGTAGGCGAGGATCGTATTGCAGGCGGATTCGCGCTCGAAATCGCTCGTTGTGGCGTAGATCATCAACGGATTTTGCCGCGCGCCCTGCGAAGTCTTCATCACGTCCAGCAATTCGCCGTTCGGGTAGGCGTGGATCTCGTCACCCAGAACCAAATGGGCGTTTAGTCCGTGTTTGGTGTTGGCGTCCGCCGTGAGTGCCCGGTAGATGCTCCCATCGGCTAGCAATTCGATGGCGCGATTCGTCTTGTATAGCTTCACCCGCTCGAGTAGCGCCGGGTTAGCCTCTACCTGCGCGTTAGCTATGTTCCGAATGATTGACGCCTGATCACGGTCCGCACCGAGGCTATAATTCTGCATTCGCGGTTCTGGGTCCACGAATAGCACCGCGTTCGCCACGGCGGCAAGGTAGGTACTCTTTGAATTCTTACGCGGTACGAAGTAGAGCGCCTCGTTATAGCGCCGGAAACCCGTGTCAACCGCGTACCACCCGAAGAGGTTGTAGGTAATCGCTAGCTCGTGCGGCTCCATGAGGTAGGGTTGGCCCGCTACCTTGCCCTCGATGTGGATTATGTGCTGTTGTATAAACTCCACATAAGGGCGCGCGCGCTCTGGATCGAACTCGTAACCCTCGGCGTCACGGTGCGGATCATACCCAGGCAGGATCGTTATTAGCTCGGCGGGTGTAATGGTGGGGTGTGTCCCGTGTGGTTGCCCGGTTGCAGCCGGTGCTATAAACCCCGCGCGGGGAACGGAGTCAAGGCGTCTCCCGCGCGGGGGGTGCGGTAACGATGGGCTACCGCTAGGAAATCTTAAGGGCGCGCCGGTGAAACGCCGATCCGACGCGCCCCGCAGGAGGTGAACACTAACGACGGGCTAGCGTTCGATCTGTCTAATCGGTGTCTGGCGGGGTTTGCGCGCCCCCTGATCCTTAGGCTTACCGGGTGTACAACGTCCGCATCTACCCAGGAGTTTTCCAGACATAATATTGTTATCCCTTGGCGAATAGCGCGACGTTCGCCGCCTTCTTCGTCTTCGGGGCTAGTTTCTCTTCTTTGGTGTCGGCCTTGATCTTGTCCAGGCGTAGCGCGTGACGGGCCGCGTATGTCATCCCGCATTCCTTCGCGTAGACTAGAAACTGTTTACGCGCTTCGTCGCGCAACTTAGCGTCGGGATTCGCGCCGGTGTAGTGTTCCTTGCTGATCGTGCTGCCGTCTTTGATTACCTTATTACGCAGGCGGCGATAGTCCGCGAGGGTGTCACACAAGACGCCGAAGGTTGCGTAGTCGGGGGCCTGTAATAGATCCTCCTGAAAGACGGCGGGGGCGAGCTCTTTCCAGATTTTGCGCCCCTCGGTTGATAGCCCCTTGATCGGTGCCGGTATGCCAATTTTGCTCATGTTGAGATCCCTTTAACGTGAGTGCTATTATAACCGATCCGCTTTTCGGTTGTGAAGTGGTAGTTTGTTTAAAGCCCCTATGGTGCCACAGAACCACGGCAAAATTTTTGTACGTA
>Ga0208299_1000638_pt1 | contig 31040 bp, 46 predicted proteins | sample 15_taG_FD_184089 | JGI IMG/M metagenome (GOLD analysis project Ga0208299, IMG submission 184089) | Marine viral communities from the Subarctic Pacific Ocean - 15_ETSP_OMZ_AT15312 metaG (SPAdes) (version 2) | ecosystem: Environmental > Aquatic > Marine > Oceanic | place: Pacific Ocean | collected...
ACTTACTTAGTAAAGAGGTTACAACTCCTTTACAATTCCTACCCAGTCACGTATTCACTAGTATAATAGTATAGTAGGTAGATTAACTACCTACATTGTGTTTAACTAAAAAGGAAAATCTATGAACAAAGAAAGAAAGTTCAAAGACGGCTGGGAAATAATACCCCAAGTTGATGTCATTATAAATATACTGGACACTATCTCATCAGAAGGTAAGGAACAAGACAGAGTGCACGATATCATGCAAGATTTACTTGGGGACTGTCATACAGAACTCAGTTATTACTTTAGTGAAAGTCACGGTTTTGGTGACGGTAGTGACTCCGAGAAAGTGCGCGAAGAACTCCCTGATAAATGGCATACTGTGTACAGTTCTGTATACCTCAATGACCTACCAGATAGTGGTTATAATATTATTGATGTAGGTTATGGCGAGGTGTACGCTGGTGAGTCGTTTGATCAACGGGACGTATTCATATGTTTATCAATGAACGGTTGCTCTTTAGCTAGTGCCCTTAGTGAATACTATAAGTTTACTGTCCCAGTATTCAACAGGTATTCATTATACGGTGTTAGGAAAATGGTAAACGCTATGAATAATCAATAAAATGGAGGAATGCTTATGGAAAATTGGGTAAACCTAAAAAACGGTGGGGAAATATACGAAGGAGCAGACGCTTCTGACTTCCCCGAAGCACCGTTAGGTAATGAGATTGGTGAATATGAAAATGATAATGTATTTATAATTATTCACGCTAGTGAAGATGATAATTATACTTATATCACTCATCGATTCCCTGGAGGTGCTGGTGACACAGGCATAGTCATGCGGTTTAAGAAATATACAAGTGCTACCTAAAGGCTTTAGAGTCACGTAGTCGCTAGTATAATAGTAGTATAGGTTGAATAACCTATACAGTGTTTAATAAAAAGGAGAATGCTTATGCAAAAACAACGTGTAAAAGGTAAGCCTATTTCATTAATAGCCCAAGATATTATTCACGATGTGGATAATATCAGGGAAATAATGGAAAGCGAAACAGGAATGAGTGTTAGTAAAGCAAACGTCATACGAGCGTGTATTAAAGCGTGGTATGATATTAACAATAATGGTTAAAATGGAGAATACTTATGACTAAGATCATATACGCCAAATATCCTGGCAAATGTAAAGTGTGCGGTAATAAAACCGAACGCAATGAGGAGGTGTCTTGGGCACCTGGAGAGGGAGTGAAACATTTAAAATGTGACTTTACCCTAACACCACCGTCAAGTGACGATGCTGAGTTTATGAAAGGTGTCAATGACGTGCGACAATACCACGAAGAAAGAGACCTACTTGGCAGGGAGATGGCTGAAATGTTAGCTATGCAAAGAGAGTACGATGAGTGCTAATAACGTAATACCATACTGTAACTACTGTGGAGCAACTGGTCCATGGGAGGGTTATATAAGTGCTATAAACCATGAAGAAGGTAGTGGGGAGATAATCCCCACCAACTGTGGCACCTGCCACAAACCCTTTTCAATATCATATAAACAAGAGGAGTAACTAACAACTCGCTTTAGAGTCAACTAATGGCTAGTATAATAAATGTAAGCTAATAAAATAATAAGGAGTAACAATGAACAGTAAAAAAGCTAAACTGTTGAGGAAATCCCTCAAAGAAGGCGGAGTAGACTGGCGTGACTCTCAACCAGTCCAAAGGGAAAAAACACTTCCCGACGGCACTACCGAGCGTCACCCCACCATATTCCAAAACCCAAAAGGCGGTAGGTTTGCCTATCGAGCACTTAAGAAAACAGTAGGAAACAAGAAATGAAACCAGAACTTTACGATACACACTTTTTCAAGGCGATTGATGTATATGGTGAGATCCCAGGATACCTGCAAGAAGCCAGATATGCCTGGAAACACATACACACAGATGATGACGTAACCCTGCACAGATATAAGAATTACCTTATCATGTCACACAGTGACGGTGATGATCTTGTAATTAAACTACCAACGGAGGAATAAACATGACCAATTACTATCGACCACCTGCTTTTACCGAAGAGCAGGGTAGAGAAAGACTAGTACCTATACCACCTAGAAAATGTGATACACATAATCCTACGTGGTGGATGTCTTTAGAAACTGGAGGTCTCTATAAATTTCACCACGGCACAGGGTGTTGGAGCAGAGGCTTTTACGGAGGACGTGACGCAGGTGCTCCAAAATATGCTCTGCGAGCACACAAGACATTCATGGAAATGACTGTGTGGAAAGACGGTAGGAGAACTTTAAAGTCCCGAGAAGCTTGGAGGAAGATGTTTATAGATGCGTAGAGGTAGACACACCAAGAACACAGTGTATAGGTTTTCCCTAGCACACGGACACGATGATTATGTCTTTGGGGCAGGAACGTTAGAGGAAGGAGCAAAGTTAATTAGAAAGATTGACTTAGAGTTCGAAAGGAAATTTGATACTGAACCAGATAGCTTCTTTACTCTACCCTTCCCTTTTCACAAAGTCCCTATATACGTTATGGAAGGGGCTGATATTACTGCCTGGAATGAAGAACAAGAAGAACTTTTATTCTTTGGGTTTTACTACGACAAAGAAGCAGAAGAGTATATCCCCATGGATGAGGATGAAAAAGACTACACAGAAAAGTATTGGTCTTAAAGACCTGACCTGAAAGTTAGGTTAATCCTTTCCCCCGAGTTAAGCACAGGTGGCACTGCATGAGTGCTAGTCATTTGAGAATGACCGTCAAAAAGTATTGCCTGCCCGTGTCCTATTATGTATCTCTCCTTAGTTAGATAACTGCCCGATGGCCAGATGATATTAATTTTACTGGTGTTGGTTTTCTTTTTAATAAAGTAATGGTATTGGTTCCATTCAAATACCCTAGCAGCCCCCAGCGATATAGAAAACACTACGTCATCTCGCGTGGGTATGGTGTCTGAGTGATGAGGAATACTATCCTCGCCTGTTTTGTACAACCCACACAAACAAAAAGTAAATTCTATGTTCCTTCCTAGTTCCTCGCTTGCGTGGTGTTCCGCCACTTTCTTAAACCAAGCTACGTCTTCGTTACTTTCCCATGGACTAGGGTGCATCTTCTTACCTGCATACCTAAACGAGTGGTCACCGTAACCTCTTGTTTCTCTTCCTTTAACTTCTACTCCGTTGTAGACTCTATTCTGGGGTTTATGCCAGTAATCAAAAGCTGGTAGCCCAACCGTACAACCATCAAGAGAATCTATAAACTCACGCATCCCCAGTACTCCCAAATCCACCACCACCACGTTCAGTGGTGTAACTAAACTCATTAACCACCGAGAAGCTTACGTGTTCTATAGGGACAAACACCAGCTGTGCTATGCGGTCTCCGTTTTGAACTAAATACTCCTTGTTACTGTGGTTCTTAAGATGCACTACTAACTCACCTTGATAATCTGAGTCAATAATACCAACCACGTTAGCAGGCAGTATTCCCTTAACTCCCAGCCCAGATCTAGGGATGATCATCGCGCATAGGGTATGGTCACCTATATGTATCTTATACCCCATAGGAAACCGTACTGTTTCTCCAGGATGAATCATAGCATTATCGCAAGACCGTAAGTCCAGCCCAGCTGAACCAACGGTTGCGTAATCAGGTATATTCCTAGCCTCAGCACGAGGGTCTATGAATATAACTTCAACTTTTTTCATTTGCTTTCTTTTCTAACCAAAACTCTTCGTGTAATGGTTTAAAGTAAGTGTGGTAGCATTGATTCTGCCTATAACCTTCAAATGCATCATAACTTTTAGACTTAGATACAAACCACCCACCGTCCCTCCATAAATAGATATACTCTATAAACACAGGGTCTACGTGCCATGACATATAGTTGTCTAAACTAACATAAGTCTCAGGTTCTTCTGGGCTACTTTTATCACCCAATGACCTCATGTTTCCTATGTCTATTAACTCGTCAGCCTTTTCACGTGTGTCATACTCTGTCAATAACTTGACACCAACTGATTCTAGGTATCCGTCATAATGACAGTAAGCAACCTTCACGCAACCGTCTTCTTGCTCTATTGCAATATTACTTCTAGTTCCCATCTTTTATCTCCACAGGTTCTACGTCTACAACTTTAATATTCCCAACACCATACAGTCTTGTGAACTCTTTAAACGCAATATTATTATAATCTACTTCCTTATCAACAGGAAACGGTGCATCAAACTCGATAGTTATCTGGCACTCTGGGTGTTTCTTCTCTAGAAAAGTAGCACGAAACTTTCTTTTTTCCATTAGTCCTCCACTCTTCCATTAACCACACGATATGCTCTTTTTAAGAACTGTAGCTTGGTTAGTGTGGTAGCATTAGTCATTAAACCGATATGGTCTTTAACCTCTTGCGCACTAATTGGAACGGTGTACCCCCCATTTTCATCTCTGCGTAAAAGACTGCGGTCACTCCCCAATAGTTTCATACGAGTATAAAAGTCTTTCCAGTTTTTCTCGGTAATAGAACTCATGCCTATTGACATAGTTGTCCAGATTAAACTGTTTAACACTTCTGTCATTTGCCCCATTGGATTTCCTTCGTCGTCAAAGGTTCCGTCTGGTTCCCAAGTTTTAGTGCTTTCTTTTACTTTGCTGTAATCATAATTTAACGGCATATTATTTCTCCAATAAGATTTTTATTAAATCTGACTCTGCCTGTTCTATAGCTATGTAGAGTTTGTCTACATTTTCTTTAGCATACAAGCGGTCAGAATCTGCATGATCCGACCATGCCCTGATAGTTCCTAGACTACCAGCGACACGTCGAATTTCTTTTTTCTTATCTGGTTTCATTCACTCTAAAAACCCTCTTGCCAGGAGTACGATTAGCGTACTGGTTAGCGAGAGTGATCAACTCTGGGAAGGACTCTGAAATAGTGCCGATTTGCTCGTCGTCTAAAGGACACAGAGCATCGTGACATTTTTCAATAGCGTATCTGATTTCCCAAGCATCAATAACCCCACAGTCTTCTATGTGGTCTTGCAATGGTACAATTAAATCTGTCGCCATATTATTCTCCAATTTTATTAAACATACATAGGGTTTACCCCTATACTTATATGATACGCTAGATTAAACGACTCTAAAGCCATTTAACCTAATCCCTTTACAATTGTTACTTAAGATCAGGGTCTTGTACCACGTAATTACGGTCGGGACCATAGAGCATTTCCTTAGCACCTGTCATTATTCGCCAAGTGTCCTCCGTAAAAGAGTTCTTTGGCAGATTCTCAAAGTGGGTAATTACTTCGTCTAACTTATTCATCACCTCTTTTTTATGGACAAGTTCTGCTTCTAACTGTTTTATGTACTCTTGTGGATTCATTTCAGCCTCCGTTATCATTAGTTTCTCCTTATTTTTGTGCTAATTTCTTTTTCTGAACAGTATCCAGTATCTCCGCTATGGGTTTTCCGCTCTTAGTTGTCATAGGTGTTATCTTTGCAAAACCTATAATTCCTGCTTCTTCTGCTCGATACATTAATTCTTTTTCACTAAACTGTAGTTTAGGTCTTTTGCCGTGTCTTCTTTCGTTTATTTCTGCTAGTTGCTTATCAAGATTACTGCTTTTTATAGAAGGTATCTTGGACAGACCTAGTTCTTTTCTGCGATTATTTCTTTGTTGTTTTACTGTAGAGTATTTTTGCCCACTGTATTTAGCCTTATGTCTTTTTTCATATCGTGTAGGTTTCATCTGTAACTCATACATCATTATTCTGTCTATTTCTACCGTGTCTTCATATATTGCACAAGGATAACCATTATTTTCTATATCTGTTGCACAATCTGTATAAAGTATTGCTTGTTCTAGTATTTCTGGGTCAACGTAGCATTCCCCCATAACAGCTGGTTCGTGGGGGTATCTGTCTTCTGTTAAATCTGTTAAAGGAAAAGGGTTTTTGGTGTATTTGTAGTTTTTGATATTAATTTTTTTGCATTCCTCTGAACAAATAATATCTGTTCCTAAAGGCATAGGATTTTCACAAACAATACAAAACCTTATTTTTTCTTCTTTACTTAAATGTCGGTATCTGCGTTTGCGGACAATACTTCTACAAGCCTCAGAACAATACTTACGTCTTGATGATGTGCTACTTTCATAAGTAAATTCTTTTTTACATTCACAACAAGTTGATTTGTGTTTTTCTTTGTATTTTTGACGAGTAGGATTACTCTTTACTACTTCCAGAACAGGAAGGAATTCTATAAATCTAATTAATCCTGTTGAAATCGTCTTCATATCGAACGATATCCTCTTCTGAGAGGGGTTTTTCACCGTCACCCCACCAAATCTCTAAGACAACTAAGTCTTTGTTTTTATTCATGTTTCTAAGGCGATGTATGTAACCTCTTGGTACTATAGCCCTTGATTTCTGGACAAGAACGAACGTAGATGTCTGGTTTAGGTCTTCACCTAATGTCATTAGTCCATCCCCTTCTAAAATTGTCCATTCTTCGCTTCGATGATTGTGTTTTTGCAAACTAAACCTTTCTCCAGGAAAAATTCTAAGTTCTTTCACAGTGTAATCTTCTGTTTCAAGAAAAACTTGGTAACTTCCCCATGGTTTTTTAACTAACATATCAAAATAAGAATTTACTCATCCAATAACCCATGACTATGAATCCCATAACAACGTATAAGATCCAAAACAGCACAGATAATATAGCCTTTAACATCCTTGTTCCTCATTTTACACTAAATAGTGTTATTACATCCTCTGGTAGTTCAACTGTTCCGTGTCTACCATCTAATTCTGTTACTTCTAAACTATCAAATAGTTCCTTTTTAAAATCTATACACAGTTTTCCCATAGGTGTTATGATAAAAGCACGAGCATGCGCCTCACAGGGTACTCCCTGTTTATGTCTGTGTATCATATACATCTCTATTGGAAATAATACCGTGTCTTCTTTTTCCAAACCACAATACTCTTTAGTAACGTCGTCTGGGTCCATTTGTCTGTTGTACTCATTTTTCATGCTTTGCCATGCAGCAAGCTTGAGTTGTGGGTAACTTAAACATTTATATCCCTTCATTCAATACTCCTTTCATATAAGTTTTATACCTATATAAACATTATACCTTTGAAGGTAGGAGTGTAAAGGGGTTTAAGGTGATTAAATAGGAATTGCGGTTTTTAGCCAGAAGACTAACAAATAGCGGTCTCCTTCCTCTACTGCTAACCCACGATGCATGTGGGTAAAGCTAGGAAAAATCAAAGCATGACCGTTAGGCAAAGGCTCAACCAACCCTCTGCCTAGAAACTCTGTCCCCCCGCCTTTATAGTCATTAGTGTTTAGGGGAACTACAACAGTTATGTCTGATGTTTGGTCGTGGTGCCATGCACCCTGTTTTTTGTCTTTTATATTGTAGTTAGCTATTTGAATACTGTAGGCTGTTTCTATAAATCTTTGCCATAACACCATAAATATAGGGTTCATCACTGAGTAGACAACACTCATCATGGATAAAAATATATCGGGAGCAAACTCTTCTAAAACTATTTCTGGGATTTGTCTTAGTTCGTCTTCTTCAGGGTTAGGTTCAAAACTAAAGTAGAGTTTCATGTTCTCTACTTCATCTAAAAGCATTTCACAAAACTCAGGTGTGAATAAAGGTATTGTGTACGTTTCCTGAAGAGGTTCTTCTATTATGTTTTTCAAGGGATTTTTTACGAATGCTTCACCCTCATCCATTCCGTTGGATTTACCAAAAGCTAGTATGTCAGGAAGAACTTCCTTTGTCAGTTTTGCCGTTTCCTCGTTTATCATCCACTCTGACCTTACTGCCAGAGGAAAGTTTTTTACCAGATAATTGTTCATATTTTTTTCTCCAAAAATCATCAGCTAAATCAGAACTTGATTGAATCTTTACACCACCTATGTTGAAAATTAATCCAACTCCGTATTGTTGACAAACATCAGCTTCGGGTATATCCTCTCTACCTTTCCTGTCACCACCGTTAGCAAACAAACTTATCTTATTAGATAACTCCTGACATAGTTCTTGTAGTGTTAAACAGACAGTATGGTCTTTATCTATAGAGGGTACTACTCGGTCAACTGCTTTTAAGTTAGCTATGACCTCCATACGCTCCTCAAAAGGCATAAACACGTACCCTTTTTTCTCTTCTAAAAACTCATCCTTGTTTACTATCACTATTAGTTCACCTCCTAATGGGTTAACCAAATCTTTAGCTTCATTAAACATACGGACATGCCCAACATGTATTGGGTCAAACCCACCACTAACTACTACACTACTCATTTTCCCTGCCCCCTGTAGGCTTTCCTACTTCTCTTTTTGTGTTTGTTCATTGTCGATGTTCCTATATTGTTTCGACCAATAGAGGTTTTCTTCCCTCTTGATCCAGTGTTAGAAACATGACTTATATTTACTGTTGCTTTTCTCATTTTTCTCCAAAAAAGGGGAGCAATTACGCTCCCCTCTAAATTGTAGTTAGACTAATTCAATGTAACCCTGCTTAACATCATAAGCTACATCACGTGAACCAAGATTCTCAATATTCTTGTCAAGAACAGTTTGCACTTTAGGTTTCCCTTTATAGTGCTCTAACCTATTCTTAATAATACCTGATTGAACTTTAGCTGCTCGTTCCTCAACGATACTAACCTTCTTGTTCACGTCCAGTTTACTACGGTTCCTCTTACTAGAGGAGTTTGGTTTTCCTGTTACCTTCGCTTTTACAGTTTTAGGTAATTCAGCAGGAACGTACTCCTGTGCTTTTTCGCTTAAGAGAGTAAAAAGACGTTCTGCAGCAGTCTGCTTATCTTTAAACTTCTTAACTGGTTTATCGGCATACTTATTATAAAGCTGTACCATAAACGCTGTTTGCCATTTGACCATGCCACCTGCATTAATTGCATACTTAATGCCCATTGGCATTTTGGCTACGTCATCTGTTTTGACGGCAGTGCCGTCTTCAAGTACACCTATTGCGTACTCATTACTTGGGTCTTGTTTTGACATATGTCTCTCCTATCTTTTCAAGACATTTACTCTAACTCATTTATTTATTAAAGTAAAGTGATTAGTGGTATCTTGTAGTGACACCACGAAATTTAATAAAACCATCTTTGAGGGCTTGATTCATCACATCTAGTAATTCATCATCAGTTAATAATAATGGGTCATTTGAGTCTGCTGGCGTAATCGCCATATAGACTGCTGACCATAAAAAACCAGAAATGAGAAGACTGGGGTGGTATTCCCCAGTCTTAACAAGTTCCTCAGCAAAGGCAGTTAATTTTTGCGCAACTTCCATTGTCGCTTCTTCCATTTTCAGAAGCGAATGGATTGCTATCTCAAATTCATCATGCTGTTTTGGCATACTCTATCGCTTTGTCTAGTGCTCGTTCTTTTAGTTTACTACGAGAACCGAACCAAGCGTTATGCATTGCTGAATCTCTATCGTATCCCCACTTGTGGTCTACTATAAAAGTAACAGCATTGTACGCACCCCACCATGTACCTTTTGAAGATAGCATGTCTGCTCCTGGTTGTTGCTCTAAAGCTTCATAAACCATACTAGGTGTTTTCTTAAACTCATCTACCATAGTTTGTCGCTTTGCAATCTTCCTAACATCAGACTCATGCTCAAGCTTTATTTGCTCAGTCAATAAGTTTGGTTGAAGAAGGTCTGCTATGAAAGTAACAACGTCATCCTTTTTGTACTTTTTAGTAGTCAAAAATTCTGCTTGTTCTTTATACTCTTTCATTTTATTTGAAGCTAGACCAAGTGCAAGTTCCGCAGAGGAGATAATCTCCTCATCAAAGGCTCTGATATGAGGCATTTTAAAAACACCTCTTTGACCTTCTTGACTCATAGCTAAGCTAAGCGTGTTATTACAGACTACACGAATAGGTGTGAATCTAATTTCATTAGACTTACCCCACTGGTGTGATACTGCTACTAACATGTAACCCTCAACCTTGTCGTCTCCTGGAAGCACAAAACCATCATTGATTTTTGCTAACCCCCAGACTTGTTTACCTTCTTTCAAAGAACCTGCAGTTTCCATTTTCATGTCACCTGCATCAGTGAACTTTTTAAAGAACGTGAACGCGTCACGGTTTTGAGTTGGAATGAAGTCAGGTCCACAAGGTCCAAAAGCCTTTTGATCATTATCACGTACAAGTACATGAAAACCATCAACGGGCATGAACTCAGGGTCTGACTCGTTATACTGAGGAGTGGTGTGTGTAAACATGTGTCGTTTACTAACGGTCCAATCCAATCCAGCTGCCACTAGCATTTCATCAGGTGTCAAGTTATCTTCAACTTGAACTCCTAATCCGTGCCAGGGGACTTCTCCTGCATAAGCCATGGTCTCTACCATATGTGCCATATGTTTTCTCCTGTTTTTATATTAATGTTAAACAACTCACCTAGGAAGTAGTAACTACTTAATAGGTGAGGTAAGCATATAGCTGACTAAACGATTGTAAAGGGTTATGTTAAGAATGGCTAGTGAATTGCGAACATTTGTTTAAATAAAAAATGGGCTGACATCCGTGAATATGTTAGCATAAATATGCTAGAATGCCAGCCCACTATGGGATCATCGGCACCAGAGTTATTAACAACTCTGGCTGGAAATGCTATTATGAAACAGCCAACTCCCACCGCAGGTGTTATTTATTCCCCACCGCCTGCTGGGGTATCAATTCATAAAACTCAGTCAGTTAGTGTGGCTACGGTTAGAAGGTGCCAATTTCATTCTAACATTCGTTAACTGCACCACATAGCCACACCAACCTAGTAAATAAACACTTGAAATATCTAATGCCTTATTCATAACTCTGGACAAAAGGCTCCATTATGTTGCCCACTAGGTCAATCAACCTATTTATTTACTTACCTATAGTTTAACTATGATTATACGAATGTAAAAACATTTATTTACTAAATAAAATGTTTCTTAAAGCGTTCCAGTCGTAAGGAGCACTTAGTTCTAATAGGCTAGGATGCTTTAACCCTTGATCTCTTACCTCACGTGCGTCTAGTCCAGAAAAAAGATGCAATGTTCTTTTGTCAGTACCTACTAATATATAAGTAGCCACCCCTGCTCTTCCGAACTTAACTAACCAAGAAATTTGCTCAGGTCTTAGCTTAACTGCATTAGTCGTCGTGACTTTAAGCTCTACCCAGCAGCAGTTGGAATCATAAACTCCAAATACATCAGCTATACCTCTACCAGTTCCACCTGTTTCTACCCTTTGCCAAAGGACGTCATCAAGTTTATCCCTAAGGTTGTTCCAAAGATTACTCTCTTTCACCAGACAGAGTTATCATTTTTGCACCCTGCTCACTCATCCACTTACGCATGAGTTCATGGAGTCGTTTACCTTTAACCCCTAGTTCTTTTAAAGAATCTTCCTTGCTTTTGTATCTGATATACCCTTGATAGTAGTCTCCGTTACCAAGCTGACAACGACGTATAATCTGCCAAACACGTTGCTTGGTGAGCTTGTACTCATTGGCAAGACCATCCATCGTTATGCCACTACCTTTATATTCTCTGTAGATTTGACTATTTCTATCAAATTGTACTTTTTGATCAGCTTCACTAATCCCTTTCATTAAATGCCTCCTCATAAGACGTTGTTGCATTACCCCAAGTTGTACCTAATTCGGCATCAACTAAGTTGGGGACTTCTAATTGAACACAGTTCTCCATTATTTCTTTTATTTCTTTTGCTTGTTGTTTTGTTTCTACTGATATATCTAGTTCATCGTGTACTTGTACGTGCGGAACATAACCTTCTTTATATAGGTCGACCATAGCTTTCTTTGTCATGTCTGCTGCTGAACCTTGTATCAAACGATTCAGTGCCTTATAAGTGTATGATCTTACTATATTTTCTTCCCCCCACTTCTCTGAAGCTTCGGGGTAGGCTAGAGGTATGTTACGTTGACCACGTGGTTCAAAAAGATTAAAGCGACACTTTCTTCCCAGTAACGTAGTTACATGACCACGATTACTAGCGTTACGCATACAGGAATCAGCTAATGCTTTAACAAACGGTACTCGGTGGTGGTACTTAGCAATTAAGTCCTCAGCTTCGGTATCTGAAATACCAAGCATTGAGATTAATTTCTTTTTACCCATACCATAAGAGAGAGCCAAGTTAATGTCCTTTGCCTGTTTTCTGGGGATGTTAGCCATGTCCGCCACTATCTGGTGGAAGTCTGCATTCTGATCCCTATACTGTTCAACAGCATTTTGTGCTCCTGGCTGATTAGTGAGAGAAGCATAATGTACAGTCAGTCTGGGTTCTTGCTGGCTATAGTCAAACGCTCCCCATAAACACCCCTCCTCAGGGATAAAAAGCCCACGTATCAAAGGTCCAAGTTCTGGGTCTCTAGCTGGTACTTGTTGCAGGTTAGGTGTGCTATAGCTAAATCTACCAGTTACCGTACCCCCATCATCAGAACGTAAAGGATGCATTTGACCATGTATCCTGCCGTTATGTGAGTGCTCAAATATCATCTTTTCTATGAAGGTAGTACGCATCTTATTATATCTACGTGCCTTCACAATAGATTGAGGTAACTCGTGTGAGTGACCTTCTAACCATTGAGCAGTAAAGCTGGGTTGATTAGACTTAGGTGTTCTAGGGTAAGTTAGATTAGCTTTATCAAAAGCTTTGGCTATTGACCTAGCATTCCACACCTCTATAGGTACACCGTAATCTTTTTTGATTTGATCCAGTAATCTTTTTTCCTCACCCTTTAGGTAATGGGACTTTTCGTCTGCAGCATTTTCGTCAACACGTACACCTCTCCACCGCATCTCAATGAGTAAGGGGAGTAAGTCTCTTTCTAAACCATAGATTTGATTAACCTCTTCTTTTTCCATAAGTTCTTTTAAAACCTGCCAAAGTTTTAAAGTCAAAACAGCATCTTGTTCAGCATATGGTCCAACGTAGTTAGAAGGAAGCTTCCACATTTCAGCTTTAGGATCAACCCCAAAAGAATGTGCTGCTTCTCTAAGTAAAGACTCATCCTTACGTTCACCACAATACTCTGAACCTAATGAATCTAGAGAATATCTATTTCTATTTTCATTAACTAAAGGTGCAGCAATCATTGTGTCTTGGATAGTGCCTGTTACCTCAACTCCTAACCTTTTTAACCAACCCACATCGTACATAGCGTTATGGAATATTTTGTCTGAAGAAGTTGCCATCTGTTTTTTAAGCCAGTTAACAACAAAATCTTTTTCTAAATTCCCACCACCCTGATGTTTAAATGGCAAATATCCTGACCAACCCTCAGTAGCTACTGATACCCCTACAACTTCACCTGTATCCGTAGCCCATCCTGGACCTTTTAATATAAGACCTGGATCACAAGTTTCCAAGTCTATTGCTATTTCCTTAGCAGAACTTAAATCAGGTAAGTTTTGTGGAGGAGACCATTTGCTTTCTGGAGCAAAGAGAGGCATTTGTTGTGTCATATATCCTCCTTATCTTTAATTTCAGTATGTAAAGCCTCAACTAAAAACCAAAAAAGAAAGAAGGGAAGGAAGAGTAATCCCAATAGGACAAATAATGCTATCTCCCACCATTTACTGAATATAGGTACTTCCATAATTACATCTCCGCGTTGTCGTCATCAAAGTAAATTATGGCATAAGCAGGTGCAGCAAAGCAGACAATAATAGCTATGATACGCAGTATATCTATTAATATTTCCATTACTCTATCCCCCAAGAACCATTCTTATTAACCCAACCTTTTTCAATAAGCTTTTTTTCTACAGCCTTTTCTTCTTTTGAAACTTCCGCCAATAAAGACTCAAGTTCTTTTCGTCTGGTTTCCAGTTCTTTTTCTCGTTTCATTAAATCAACGCTCAAGACTGCATCTTGTTCGTCTTTCATTAAGTTAGCTTTCTTTTTAGCCATTGGTTTTTCTCCCTTTTTTATTATTAATTTATAAATTGGGTCATTATCATCAAACCAACCCAATCTGTTTTTTGTAAATAGCATCGTCACTCCTGCTACTATCCCCACTCCTCCCAAAGTAATGCTTGTAGCTATCAGTAAAGCTATAGTCAAACTACTGGCTTGCCCTAATTCAAACTGTGATACTCCAAAATAAAAAGACGGAATTGATACAGTCAGTATCAAAAGTGCTTGTTTATTTCTTTTTATCATTATTTTTTCTTAGCTTTTTTGCGAGTTACCTTAACAGCTTTTTTCTTTGGTGCTTTACCACCAACATAAGCTTCATTAACGTCAGGTGTTGATTTATCATCAGCTTTATATGTACCTTTTTTAGTTCTAGCACGTTTAGGCTTCTCTTCAACCACATTAGCTTCTTCTATGCTATCAGGGAGATGTTCTTCAGGTCTATACTGATCAAGTATAACTTCTCCTGCTTTTTCCATCTCTACCTGTTTTCTTTTCTCTTCAAAAGGACTTACATAAGCTTCCCTATGTTGTCGCATTGGGCTTTTTGAATCTTTCCCAAAGATTTTCTTCCAAAATCCAAACATAATTAACCTCCTTTGGTGATATGTTCTTCAACTAATAGTAAATAGCGACGAAGGTCTTGTATATCATCTAGGATACCTTCATCACGAGGGTCCGCAGCAAATGCTTTAAACACATCGTAATTATGGGTTTGTACCTGTAACTCAATACGATCCCACTTCCTCGCCAACATCATGAAGGCTCCTACACCTCCACGCTTACGCCATGAATCGCCGTAAGACTTTTCTGCTTGATCCAGACATTCTGCATCATTTAACGCAATCTCTTTAATTCTATCTTTTGCCATAATCCTTACATATATTTTTATATGCACACCACCGACATGAGTTATCAGAAGGGGTGGCTGTAAATTCTACATCAGTGCACATAACAGTTGCACGTTCAGTGAACTTAACTTGAACTTCCTCTATTTCTTCTCTCGTAAAAGCATGTCTTGTTATTTTTTGATGGTCTAAATACCATAACTCCGTCTCTACGTTTTCTAGGTCTGGAAACCGACTAAAAACCCCACATGCATAAAGAGAACATTGATCTCTATACCCTGTCTGGTTAGACCAATATTTTCCTGTTTTAAAATCGATTACCTTCCCAAAGGCTTCCTCTTTTAAAAAGGCATCTATTTTATAACGTCCCCAAGTAGTGTCCCCACTCCAAGGAGCAATAGCCCATTCTTTATCAAAAGCCCAGTCCTGTTCTACGTGTACCTTTTTCGCTAACCAGTCCTCTCTTAGCTTTTCAAAAGCTTCACTGAACAATCTTAATTCTTTAGGCATTATCTTTAGCTTACCTACGATATAGTCCTCAGCTAGTTGATGAATTCTAGTACCCCTTTGAGCAGCAGGATGCTGTTCCTGTGGTATTTTCTCCACATAACTATAGTACGCTTTCTTAGGACAACTTTCATAAGTTCCTAACCTACTATAAGACCAACGGTCTATGTTTGTCATAATACTGCCTCAATATCTTTATTTGATTCTTTCTTTTCCAACCTACGTTCTAACCACTGTTTACAAGCTAAAGCCCAGTCCTTTGCTTTGATTTGCTCTGTGGTCTTTAAAGCCATATCAATGGCAGCGTCTTTATACAGTGCGTAACTTTTAGCAATTGGTACAGCAACTTCTCTAAAGAAAGGATCAGTGTATGGTTTCTCTTCCAACTTATACGCTTTATGCTTGTACCTTTTTAGGTCATACATAAACAAGGCTAATTCACTAAACCAAGTATTATAATCCACACTTATAATACTATAAGGTTCGACAGCATCAGATTCATAAATATTAGCCACCCCTGTTAGTGGATATCTAAACGAATAATAATCAAGTCTCCCTATAGACTCATAGAGAGGTTTATAAACCTCTTCGTAGGCATGAAAACTATCACTAATTTGGTGGTATTCACCAACATTTACCCCAATCGCTCCAGCCATAAATTCATGGAGCATGGACATATGAACAACATTGGCACCGTATGCTCCCCAAATCATATCATTACTTCTGCAACAGACTGTCATATGTAGTTTGTGTTGTCTAATTTTAAAATAGATATTGGTGTTACAAGGTACGTCTCTGCTTTGATGGTTTAAAAGATCAAAAGGATCCCACATCTGTAGGACACATCTTCTACTGTTTGAATCTTCTTGTAAGATTTTAATTATTTCTGGTATTTGGTCATAGTATTTGTGTCTCCAGCGATGACCATAAGCACCATTAAGTGTTTTACCGTCATCACTAAAATCAGCCATACGTTTAACATAAAACGCTACAGTCTCCACATCTCTATCACCGTTTAACATCCATAAACCTTCTAGGAAATGAAAGAAAGGGTTGGCGTCTCTAACCTTAGAAAATAAAACCCTTTCACACGGTTTTGTGTAAGTTGTGGTTACAGGGCACGTGGATTCTATAACCCTTCCTGTTCTGCTTTCTCTCCACTCCCCTTCTATCTCAAGGTGCTCTATCCCTAAGATAAGTGCGTCATTTACGTTTCTAGCCTTGATAACTTGCATATGCTTTCTTCCAACTTATAACTACGTCCTGTCTTTTACCCCAACCCCAAGCAGTCTTAGTTTCTTTTTCCACAACACGTACAAAATCATCATGTAGCTCTTTCATTTTTAAAGCAGATTCTGCCTGTACCTCTGGGCTTCTGTAAGTAGAGCAACCCCCAGCAGCATTAGATTGCTTTTGTCCTTGAGCATAAAAGAAGCTAACCTTATTAGGAACACCTGCCCTTAGTAATTGAAGTGCTACATCAAAATCTTCCATAACAGTTACCCTACCGTGTTCAACTTTATCTCTACACATATCTAGGTCGTAAGCTAGTGTTCTTATATACCTAGTATTCTCAGCTGATAAATCTTTTACTCGGTTATTACCTTCCCTAGCACTAACACCACAGTGTCCATAACCTTGATCCATCCATTCATCTAATAACCCAAAAACTCCGTGGTATTCTTCTGGCTCTAAATAACGTAAGTGCCAATCGGTAGGACTTTTTCTTACATAAAACCTTAAATCATCATCTAGCATAACGATACGTGGGTCATCTGAATTATCCCAGATATATTGCCTAACCCCTGAAATACCTTTGATTTCTTCGGGGACAATTAAAAGGTTATCATGTACTTTAGCATAATCCTCTTCCTCAGAGGCATCAATAACTAAAGTAGTGTTAGCCTTTATTTCATCAGGCATAAAGGATAACGTAATTTGTTCTTTGTGCCTACTCTTGCTTGGTATAAATATTTTCATGTTTCCCAATCCTCCTTCTTTCTGTTTGGTTTATATTGTGCTCTTGGTTTACCTTGACCCAAACGCACACGCTCATATTTATCAAATTCGCAAAGACAATGTTCTATATCCCTCATTTCTAGAACAGGTACATGATTTTCTATATACCTGTCACTAATCATCAATAGATCATACATCTCACGACAAGATTCTTTTTTAGATAAAGCATTTTTAATGTCTCTACCGTGTATTCGGTTTAATCCCCTAACTGCTCCTGGACCAGCATTAGCCCAAGTGGTTATATCATCGGCATTCTTTAAGTATTTTGTATGCCGTAAGTCAGTGACCACCTCATAAGCCATAAACCCACTAAATCCAGCATAAGGGAGATATTCTTTCCAACTTAGTTCTAGAGAATTCATGTGCAATTCTGGTGGTTTATTATACAGAGGTGTTAGGATCTTGTCTATAGTTTGTTCTACTTTAGTTCCGCCTAAAGTTCCAGTTAACATATAGGCACCTGTGTAAACCTTTTTCTTAGCATCCATTCTAGCCTGCATAATTTTCTTTACCCTCTCAGGTTCCCATGTATCGGGAAATCCTATTTCTTCTAAAGTGGATGGCCAATTTATTTGTCTGGCTACTGCCATAGCAAAGGGAACATTAGGGTGATCCATATAAGGCACACACCAGTTCTGCCTAATCCATTTTGTAACAGTATCTAGTTCTCTAAACACATTACAGAAGCTATACTTAATAAGTATTTCATCTTCTGTCCAAGGGTAGTCTGCCCCTGCTTCTTTGTTTAAGTATATGGCATGTCTTTCATTTATAAAATCAAAGAAATCCCTGTGTCTTTTTGCTTCGTTTAGTTTCATCATATATACCACTTTACTATAACTACTTTACTATGTATAGACATTAGTAGGCAATTGTAAAATACTTGTTCGTAGAGGACTGTATGACATGTAGGTTCTGTCTAGTCCTAGTTATGCCAACATAAAATGTTCTATTTTCTGTGTCGGGGTTATGTGTTAATTCCTCCCATGTACTACCTGCCACATCGGTGAGTAAAACTACGTTATCTGATTCCCCACCTTTAGAGGCATGTATGGTTGTTAGTTTTATTCTAGGTGTGTTTGTGTTTTCATTTCTTCTAAGACATGAAATCAAATACTCCCTTTCCTTTACACCTAGTCTATCAAAAGCTTCATGCCAAATACTATCTACAAGTAGTCCATGACTACTCTTTAAGTTTTCCAACGTATAAAAGGAATCGGTATCAGCATGTGTTAAACGCTTCTTCCCTCTTTCAATACCTTTCCCCACTGACATGTAGGAGTAGATAGCTTTTACCCTTTCAAAAGGGACAGCTTCCCCTTTTCTTAACATTTCCCATGCTCTTATTGCTAAAAGAAGGTTCTCACTTACGGATAACGTATTATTTCTTTGATAAAGATATCCTAACGAACGTAGGTGTCCCTGTACGTTGTTTAAAAGGTAGTTATTCCTAGCAAGCACTAACCATTCACCTTCACTAAAGTCTATGTGCTCATAAGAACGATGGTATTTTATTGATCCCTCTTCTTCTCTAGGAATCCATTCTTTTGTTCTTCTTTCCTTTACCCTTTTTATAACGTCTTGAGCAACTTTGTGCACAGCTTTTGGTACTCTATAAGATTGAGTAAGTGCTATGATGTTACCTTTAAGACCTATAAACTTTTCTACATCAGCCCCTGCCCATTTAAAGATAGCTTGGTCATCGTCTCCCGCTATATAGACATGCTCAACATCTTCAGATAATTTTAAAATACACTGCCATTGTAACGCAGATAAGTCTTGCGCTTCATCAACTATAAGGACATCTAACTTAGGGATAGAAGTTAGTTCAATAAACTTTTCAAGCATATCGGTGTAGTCCACTAAAAAATTAGAGTCTTTATACTTCTTATAAGACCTACAGAACCAGTCGTAGTGTAGCCATGAAAAATCAGGATTACTTTTATTATATTGAGTTTTGTGATCTAAACATTGATTTCGACCAGTATTCTCTAAAAATAACATTTTGTCTGCAGTCGTCGTGACTCTAACGGCACCTTCTAGCATGTTCCAGCTGCCACTTAATTTTTCGCCCAAAACTTCACCAAGTTCTCTGTAGTTACTACCTGCCATAACATCTGCTTTACCTAATTTTAAAGATTGATAACATAGTGAGTGTATCGTACGGAAAAAGGGTAAGTCATCGGTATCTAAATCAAACTTTTGTGTTGCTCTAGTGAGGGCTTCGTTTGCAGCTTTCCTAGTGAAAGCTAAGTACCCTATTCTGTTAGGGGCAAACCCCTTCTCTATTAATTCTTCAGTCTTTTCCAGGAGGAAGGTTGTCTTCCCTGTTCCTGGTGGACCTACCACTATATTCCACATACTCTTCCCATCTTTGGAATGTTTTGGTTTCCATGTTCCAAAATAAACCTTTATAACAATTTTCCATTAAAATGCCTCCTCATTCATATCTGGGGTGTCTAAGCCATCGTCTTCATACTCAAAGGCACTTATCGCCCAGACGTTTACACCTTTCTTTTTGATATTCCAGAACTCATGTACTGCTCCTAAGTCTTTTAGTTTAGAAGCCATACTATTTAAAGGAAGATCGGTAAATCTATGCTTCATTAAGTAATCCCTTAGATCACTTAACCTAAAGAAAGTTTTACCTTCTTCTGTCCATGGTTTTCCTAAAAGGATTTCCTCTTTAGCTTGTGCTTGGGCTAAGTCAGTGCAAAAGGATTCAAGGTGTTCCATAAACTGTCCTTCTATAGAAGCATCTTCACTTACTTCTATTATCTCCATACCACTACCCATTAAATGTTGTACTAAGTTTTGCCAACCTCTTTCGTTTAATCTAGGGGGCATTAAATTAAGTTGTTCCATACAAACCCTTTGAAACTTAATTTGGTTTTGTAATTGTTCGGTTGTTAGTTCTATACGTCTGTCATCAATAGACATAAACCATAAAGGCGGTCTTGTGTCTAGTTTAGCTAGACTAGAAAAGGTAGGAGCACCATGTGCATCGCCAACCCCATGCTTACAAGTTAAACACTTATTCCTATTACAGTATGAGCGTATAGGTTCATCCCCACACTTATAATTGTACTCTTTCTTTGAAAGGGTTTTAATTAAGGTTAATACCTCTGACGCAGGAAGAGGAGGGTGAACATACTTCCTATTAAAATCTTCTATCTTCTTCTCCCACTCATCTGGGTGGGCTTTCTTTAGATAAACACCTATATTAAATAAGCCATTATTCCTTGTACCTTCTGGGAAGCCTTGTTTTAACAAAACCTTTAAACATGGTGGACCATCAATTAATTCTTCAGCGTTAGGTATTTGTATATTGTTTAATTGTTCTCTGGTTACTTTACGTTTTTCAGCAAAGTTTAGAAAAGCTTCGGGGTTTAAATGCATTCCATTATTGTCATAACCGTACCTTGTAGAACTGTCTCCTCCAAAATAAGGCATATTCAACCATGATCCTACATCACTACGGTCTACGAGTATCTCCCTTTGTTTAGGGAATATCTCCACACCACCATAACCTAATGAAGCTGATAAATCTCTTAGTACATCTTGCATTTCCCCTGCTGGTACAAATTCTTTTGTGAATAAAAATATGTGAGCACCACCACTTTTACTACGACAAACAACTAAAGGAAATTTTAAGTTTTCTACCATTCCTACTAGATGTTTAAATTCTAGGGGGTAGACATCTACATCAATACAACCCCAACAAACCCTGTTCTCTTCGTTTATCGGTATAACACCTATACCGTAATTACCTTCTAGGTGGCTGTTCCAATGTTTTAGTTCTACACCACCACTTCTTATAGTTTTACCTACACCTTTTTGTTTAATGTCGTTGCTGTCACTAATTTCAAATGTACCATGTGCTCGACCTGAGCCTTTAAAAAGTTCATAAAATTTCTGTGCAGTTTCTTTCATCTATTCTCTTAATAAGCAAGTAAAAGTGGAGGACATAAATTTGAGGATAAAAGATCCCCCACCCTACTCGGTAGCTTTACGCTACTTCGTCTTGAGACGTGTAACTTATAGCGTTAACAGTACCGCCAAACTCTTTAGCAGATGTGTATAAATCTGCTTCGGTGTCTATTAACATACCTAAGTTAGTTACGTTCCAACCATACCAACTACCAGAATCATTTGATTCGGGCACGGAAGTCAACTTGTATTTATGACTATAAGTTGCAGGAGTGAACATTTGTCCATCTGAACTTTTAATCTTAATACTTGCCATCATGGAATTCCAGCGTTTAGACTTCTTAAGTTGTGTACCTGTCATGGCTAACATAACTGGAGTAAAACTACCGTCTTCCTGGACCTGCAAAACATAATGGTTTGCAGTTGTTTGTATAGTATTACCATTAGGTAGGATGTCCTGATACCTTTCATTCTTCGTAGTTTGTTGAAGAATAGCAGCATCATCGTAGGTAGCAATTAAACCACCACCTCTCTCTGGACCCCATTCTAGGAATACACGTTTATAAGTAACAGGAATAATAGTGATACCTTCTTCACCAGACCAAAACTCGTTTGATACAGTATTAAAGATATCCCCAACACTTATTCCATCTATAAATGCACCGTCATGTTTTTGAACTTGTGGGCTCAAAGCCTGTGTAAGTTTTAAACGAGGGATCACAAGATCATCCTGTGTTACATTCTCAAGACCTGCTCCTGCGTCATCCATAAAGTTGACAGCAAGTGCAGTTCCACCTTTTTCTTCTTTTTTTGCTAATTTTTCTTCAGCCATTTTTTATTTACCTTTTTGTTATTTTGGTTTTTTGACCTACATATATATTTAAGGTGTCAAAAGGGAGGTCGTTACCTTTCTCTACCTGCTCTCTAACGAAACCCTTCAAAGTCATCGGCTCTACCCATTCCTTTTGTTCAGGGTGGAAACCTTGACTATCAAGTTTTTCTAATAGAGAGGATGCAGTATCATCTTCAGCTCTACCAAAGCTTACTGACACTGTATTTTTAATTAAATCCGCATGTCCGTTCTTACGAAACCAATCAAAAGCTTCTTCTTTATTGTCTGTGGTTATTCTTGCACTATAAAAGGGAGTGACACTTACTTTTGTGCCATCCACTAAACTAAACTCTGAAACACCCACTTCTTGGAGAGCCTCAGGGAGTTGTACCTCAGCAATTTCTTTGAGTTCTTGTTTTATTGATTTTAATTCTGATTCTTTTTCAAAAATCTTTTCTTCCAGTTGTGATTGTTTTAACGCTAATTCTGAAATGGTTTTTAACCCTCTATCTTCTACGTTAACACCCATCTCCTTTTTACTATCTTCTTCTATACTTTTTAATATTGTCATTTATACCTCTAGTTTTATTGAATAATATTTATACTCTCTATTATCCCACTTTAGTATTTTTGCACTATTTTCATTAGAAAGTAAAGCGAAATGTGTAGCAACTCCTATTGCCACAGGATCCCCTATTAATAATAAGTAGTCATCATCACTAAAGTTTTGAAGAGAGTCTTTGATTTCAGAGGTAACTGATTCAGGTTCGTACATGATATTGTCCTCTTCAGATAATATAAAGTTCAACTCACCATATTCGGTAGCTGACAATATATTTTTCTTTTTATCGGGTTTTTGAACCACGTAGACTGTCATAGTTTTCTCTTTTATCTTGGATAGAGTATAGTCCTATATAGGGGATAAGTAAAGTGATAATAATACAAATGTACTATTAGCTATTATATGGATGTAAATTTTTTAAAAAATAAAAACAGTTTTTGGACAGTTTTAGCCAATAGCCCAATATATTTTCATTTACTTTGTTAATTTACAGAGGGTTTTCGTTATATTGAGTAAGGCTATTACCTCAATATTGGGTGTTTTACTCAATATCTGGTGATTACGTGTGTTTAAATCTTTTTAAATGGCTTTACTTATATTATTTCTTATTATATCCTTATCTTGGATAATTAGAGTGCACATCTTAAAAATTCTATTCACATGAACTCTAGTTATCTACTTAGATTAAAGAGACTATATGCTAGAATACCAATATAAGACAAAACCTTATGATCACCAGAAAGATGCTCTTGAGAAATCATGGGAAAATACAGAACACGCTTTATTTATGGAGATGGGTTGTGGTAAGTCTAAGGTATTATTAGACAATATTTCTATCCTTTATTTAAAAGGTTTAATAAATTCTGCATTAATAGTTGCTCCTAAAGGGGTTTATGATAATTGGGTTGACGGTGAAATACCTACCCATGTACCAGACTACATAGATAAACAAGTTTACAGGTGGTCTCCCTCTGAAACTCAGAAAAACCAAAAGGAAAGGGAAGAGATACTAAAGTTTTCTAAAGATTTAAATTTTGTTATAATGAACATAGAGGCTTTCAGTACAAAGAAAGGCACAGATTTTGCTTCTAAGTTCTTACTTAATAAAAGGGTGTTGTTTGCTATTGATGAAAGCACTACCATAAAATCACCAAGTGCTGCAAGAACAAAGAACACTTTACGTTTAGCAAAGTATGCAGTTCACAGAAGAATTCTTACTGGGTCGCCAGTTACTCGTAGTCCTTTAGACCTGTATACTCAGTGTGAGTTTTTAGATCCAGCTTTACTGGGTTTCAGTAGTTACTATAGTTTTAGAGCAAGGTATGCTGAAATGGTTGATAGAAGTGCAGGTGGTCGTACCTTTAAGCAAGTTATAGGGTACAAGAACTTAGATGAATTAAACGAATTACTACAACCTTTTAGTTACCGTATATTAAAGAAAGATTGCTTAGACTTACCTGATAAAGTGTATACAACTCGTAAGATAGAGATGACACCTGAACAAAAGAAAGCTTATGATGAAATAAAAAGATACGCTATGACTGAACTCAGTAATAGTGAACAAGTTTCAGTTACTTCGGTTATTACTCAACTACTGAGACTACATCAAATATCCTGTGGGTTTACTAGAACAGATACAAAACAAGATGTAGAGTTAAAATCAGCTAGGTTAGAGGAGTTAATGAATATATTAGAAGAAACAGAAGGAAAGGTAATAATATGGGCTAATTACCGCTACGATATACAGAGGATTTTAAGAGCCATACAAGACCAGTATGGTAAAGGCTCAGTAGGTGCTTATTATGGTGATACTACAGACGAGGATAGACGTAAAACAGTGAAATTATTTCAAGATAAGACAAGTGAATTGAAGTACATCGTAGGTAACACACAAACAGGGGGATATGGAATCAATTTAACTGCTGCAAATACAGTGGTCTATTACTCTAATAACTTTGACCTTGAGAAGCGTTTACAGTCGGAAGACAGAGCACACAGAATAGGGCAAGTTAATAAAGTCACCTACATCGACATCATCTGTAAGAACACAGTAGACGAAAAGATTGTTAACTCATTAAAAGCTAAACAAGATATTGCTTCTAAAGTGCTTGGTGAAGAAAAGTCTTGGCAAGATTGGATAGTCTAGCCAATATAAGATACGTTTTTATACTGGGCTTTTAGTCTGGTTTCTTTATTAAAACCCTGTTTCTTTAAAGACTTAGAAGGTTTATGTACCGTGACCTGTTTCTTTCTTACGTTTACTGGTTTAGGTAAAGTCATTATACCTTCACGAACTGGACCACCCTCTTTTAATTCTTTCAAAGGCTTAGGAGTATTATACATTAATTGACCAGTGTCTTTATCCCTTATTCCTTTTATCATCTTCCCGTCAAGGACTTGTAGATTTAATGTACCTTCCTCAACTGTGGTGTAACCTTTCCAACCCCTTTCTTTAACCCTTTCGGAAACTGTTTCTAAAACTTCCCAATTTGATTTTTCCCAATCTTTTAAATCCTTTATATTATCCATTGTAACTTTATCAAATGCAGCTTCTTTTTCAGCTAGAACCCTGTCATTTCTTAAAGTACCGTCCTTTTTAAATAAATCCTTCTTAATCTTTTTTCTTTCGTTTTTGTATTCGGTAGCTATGTATTCCCTATGTTTAGGGTTTCTATAATCAAGAATCTTATTAGAATATTTTTTATCTAAGACCGTAGGTATAACTCTTGCGTTGATGTCTTCTCCTGCTGACCTGTTAGCAAACTTATCGGCAAACTTATGGTCAGAAGTAACAGAAAAAGAATTACCTCTACCAACAGGAGCCTGCACTCCTAATTCATTACCTTTAGAACCCATTCTTTCAAACCTTATGGGGTCGTTTGTTCCATGGTAGCTGGGTTTGTCTACAAAAATTTCTTTTACATTCCCTTGACCTTTAACCTTAGGAGCACCTCTCCAGGCTGCGAGAGGATTACGGGATGCAGCTTTTGCTCTTAAACTTGTAATACCACCAAGAACTTTATCTTGAGCAGGTTGTGGTAATTGTTGAAAACCTTTTTTACCTAGCCACCCTGCTCCTCGGATTAATTTATCACCTGCATACATTTCTAATGGAAGTTTTAACATTGCTAATTCTCTGTTCAACCATTCAGGAGGTATGTCTCCCCTTCCTTTACCAAAATCTGTGGAACCGTAATTCCTAACCATAGAATCGGCTAGTTCTTCGGCAGTAAACATAGGTCTTGGTGGATTTCTTCTTTCTCCTGGCAGCATGATTTTATTTTAACTCCATGTGTAAACTTGTAAAGGCTTTTCTTTTCCTTTGACACTTAAAGGCTCTAGTTCTTTTAGTTGATGATCGCTTTTTATAGCAGTGCTGTACCCTATCAATACATCAACACCTGCTTCCTTAGTTCCTGATTCTAATCGTGCACCTGTGTTGACTGCGTCCCCAATAGCAGTATAGTCAAACCTTGATTCACTACCCATGTTGCCTATAACTGCGTAACCTGTATTAATACCCACACCAATAGCAACAGGGGGTAATCCTTTATGAGCAAGTTCATAGTTTAAATCGTCCATGTTTTTCTGTATGTCTCTAGCACAGTCTATAGCTTTATTCTCATGAAAGTCTTGGTCTATTGGTGCATTAAATATAGCCATCATTGCATCACCTATATATTTATCAACCATACCACCATGTTTCTGAACTGCTTTTTGTTGAGCAGTTAATGCTTTATTCATTATATAAGTTACTTCCTCAGGCTCTAGTCTTTCTGACATTGAAGTAAAACCACGTACATCTGTGAATAAAAAAGTAGCGTATCTTTTTTCTCCACCTAATTTTAAAAGGTCAGGGTTCTTTTGTAGTTCTTTTACTTGTCTAGGGTCTAGATAGTGTTCAAACTGTTTCTTAATCTGTTGTCTGAGTTTGTATTGTTCTCTAAACCTTATATAAAACGCAGTAGAAGCAGTTATGAATTGGGAAATTAATGTCCAAGTAACGTCTATCAACACCCCTTGTTGTATTGTCCAATAACCGTAGAATCCAGTAGAGGACATAAAAAGGACAGCATAAATAATACCAAAAGTTATTCCAAAAAAGTTTATTAAAGCCCAGATGCATAGAATAGAAATAAGTAAGAGAGACAACTCCACAGCTATTGAGTAGTCAGGTATGTAAGGACTATTCTCTATCAAGATACTTTCTGCAAGTGCAGCTTGTATTTTGTGTGGTTCCAATAAACCAACAGGAGTTGCTAACTGAGGCATAATACCTTTAGCAGTAAAGCCTACAAACACAAATTTATTTTCTACGTCCATTTCTTTTAGATCTGTTTGAGGTGTGTCTACCCAACTAATCCATTTACGACCTAAAGAATCAACAGGAACAGGGGACAAACCCTTAACCCTGATTTCCTCTAATCCATTCTCGTTTGTTTTTATAACGTAGGTGTCCGCTCCTGCTAAAATCTTTAACACCTCTGTCCCGTATGCAGGAACCCAACCATCAGGGGTACGAAGAAGTAGAGGTAATCTTCTAACAAGTGAATCAACATCAGTTCTTGCAACTGCTATACCTTGATTAGCATTATTTTTTAAAACCTGTATATTTTCTATAACACCTTTTGAATTAAGACCACCTTTATCATCACCTAGAATAACAGTACCAGTAGTTGGTGGGTACTTTCCGTTGTCGTTTTCAAACATAGCTAGAACACTTGGGGCAAAAGCTAAAGATTCAGTGAACATAAAATCACCCCCAAACCTATCAGGTTGTGGGAAAGCTAATACCCAACCCACACCTATTGCACCTTTGCGTAATAAGCTTATTTGTATTTGTGCGAGAGTCTGTCTGGATAAAGGATAACCACCTTCATTAGCTATGTCCTCTTCGGTTATGTTTAACACAGTAAAATGACCTGAGGGCTTTTCCTCAGTAACTAATGAGTCAAATGTTTTTAATTTAAGTATCTCTAAAGGGGTGAGTTGAAAGACTAAGGGTAAGGTCAATACACCTAATAAACCTAGAAGAGTCAGCCATTTAGTCATACTGGGTTATAGTAACTGTTTTTGTGCAATTAGTTACACAATTGTAAGTCGCTGTAAAAGATTTATCGTTTACTCCACTTTGAGTTACTGCCACGTTGTAATCGTCTTTATAGAAATTGAGTCTGGCGGTATGGTCTCCTGAGCCTGATTGAGTTATTGAGGCTGTTCCATCATCTGCGTCTGAATACCAAAATATATCTGCATCATGGTCTCCTGAGCCTGATTGTGTAATCGTTGTGGTATTCCTATCAGCGTAGTTGTAGTTATAGACGTAAGCGTTATGTTGTCCTGTTCCTGATTGTGTAATGGTTGTAGTGGCATCATCTCCAAATGCCAATATCTTTGCATACTTATTATTTCCAGTTTGAGTTATTGAATAGTTTGTGTCATCTCCTGCCATTAATATCTCACCATGATTGCTGTCGCCTGTCTGCGTAACAGTGCCTGTATTGTCATCTTTATCTAGGTCAAGATACCCATAATTGTTATCCCCATCTTGAGTTATGTTGAAAGTATTATCTGAGTGATTAGACCATTGCGAATATGCTTTGGTCGTATTTCCTGAGCCTGTGGTGTTTAAATTGATTGTTGCCCTAGTACAGGTGTGTGTTTGGTAAACTCCGTTGCTTAAACCACAATAGACTGTGGCATTGTTTGTATACCCTACTTGCTTAATGTTAATGACGGAGTCATCGCCTTTCTGCTGAACAGTAATTGCATTGTTCCCCGCCATTAGTGGGAAACTAATCAGACTGATTAATAATAATCGTACCATCTCCTCCTCCGTTCACTGTTATATCTATAAATTTACCAGCAGATAATATCTGTATGTTGTAAGCACTCCTTTTTTCTATTTGTAAGTCTACTGTATTTTCCACACTTCTAAAGAAGGTTAGCATTTCTCCGTCTACAAAACTATAGACTTGAGCTTTTGGGTCATATCCTGCGATGATACCTTCTATCGTTACATCTCCTATCTTGGAGACTCTTTCTTCACCTTCTATAAAAGCTAATAAATCTATTAAAAAATCTACACTTAATAAATCTATCGACAGTCTATCTATCTCTAGTTCATCTTCGTCTAGTTCATCTTCATCAAAGTTTTCTTCTAGGAAGTCTACATCCAATACATTGGTGCTTTTAGTGTTTTGTTCATCTACCGCTTCTTGTACCTGATCTGGGGGATTAACTATTAAAAGGTTATTAATAAACCCTAGTGTCATGTTTACTAAAGTGACTGGTTTAGTGGGGGGTGCTTCAGAAACGCTCACCATGGTTGCTTGAAATGGTTCATTTAAAACTTCTACTCCTGCTGCGGTCTCAACTGTAATTTCTCCTGAACTCGTACCGTCTTCATTTGGTAATAATATAATTAGACTTCTACCTATTTCATCTACTGTCGTGGTGAAGTCTGTGCCACGAATAGCTATGTTTGCGGAGGGTGTTTTGATAGATATATTTTCTTTGTTTATTCTTCCTAAAGCCCCTGTGATAAACCTAGCTGTTCCACTAGCCATATTCAAAGCTAGTTTAGATTTACTAGGGTCAGGATCATAGATGTATTCATCAACTATAATTTTAGAATGTTCTGTTAGTTTTAATACAGAATCATCTAAAAACTGTATAGCCATACGACCATTACCAGTACGCACATCATCATTACTGAGTATGCCTAAGGAAAGTTCAGCTAAAAGCTTATCTCCGTTTTGACTGCGTAGCACTTCTCCATTACCACGCAGTTCAGATATAGAACCTATATCTGCGTATAAAGAACTAGATAATAAGGCTATTAACACCCAGTAGTGCATTGGTCAATATTGATAACACCGCTTGTGGAAGCAGCGACTATATTGATTATGTCAGTTACACCTGATGCACTTGTAGTTTGATCAATGTCTATATTATTACTATCACCAGTTATACTAGCTGTTATTGATTTATCGTCAGTTCCAATCTGAGTCACGTCTATATCGTTTGAGTTTCCATCAATAGTCCAGTTATTAACTGCTCCTATAACTTCACTTCTGATGTTTAAATCATTGGTGTTACCAGTTATAACGGCATCAAAGTTTCCGCCTGTAGCAGCACTTGTACTACCTTGCAACCAAGTCAATATGTTAGTATTACCTGTAGCACTATAGTCAAAGTCAGAACTTGATACAGAACCACTTCCCCCTGCCGTAAGTGTACTCGTATTGGAGTCACCAATTTGGTACATAGTCCAACTAGAGCTTCCTGCTTGAGCAATGGAATTAGCCAAAGTGTTTGTGTTTCCTTGCTGTTTAATGTCAGCTGTTATTGATGCACCTGCAAAGGTAGATCTTGTCCCCGAAGTACCAACCTTGTTCGTATTTCCAATTTGGTCAATAGTCAGATTAAACGCACCACCACCAGATTGTGTTAAATAAATATCGTTATTACCTGCATACACAAAACATGTAGAAAGCAATAACAATACTTTAATTAGATTTTTCATTTTTCCTCCTCGCTTATTTGCGAATAATCAAAATCCCATAATTGTTTTTCAAGACCTTCTTGTACTAACGAATAAACTGCCGTCTCGATAGCAGATCTCGTTGCATAGCCAGTGGCTTCTGTTTGCGTATACCCTGTTTCTATTTCCACTAACTCCGTACCCAGTTCCGTGAACCTGAAAACATCTCTACTTACACCTGCACTCAGTATAGTTTTACTAACTGTTGTGTTTAACATAACCTCACCTGTTTGAACTAAGACTGCTCTAACAGATACAGTTATATCATCTTTGCGATATTGGTTTGTATTGCCAATACCTAAATACCTTGCACCATTTCCTCCAGTCATAATATCTGAATCGTAGGAAACGATACCACCTTCCAAGATTATACCTGCAAATAGTATAGGTTTTAAAGTATTACCTTCTTCACCATCATAGGTTTGTCTGGTACTCTTAATTAATTGTCGTTCTTTAGTTAGGTTAGTTAGCCCCACTCTCTCTACCACAACGAACCATTCTCCATTTCCCGCTTTTCTTAAGGCTTCTATCAAATAGTTCTCTGCCCCTTGTGTTACTGCCGTTGAGAATAAAGCCATTTTATTAGAGGGCTTACGTTGCCCTGTTAAATCTTTAAATTCGTAGACAGCTATGACTGCTTTCTGATTCGGTTTAGGTAAGTCTAACAGTTTTTGTAGGGTTACTCTTTCTACTCTGGCATCTTCAGGGCAGGTAAGTCCATATATTAAACACTTATCTGCTCTAGGCGGTGCGAATGAAGCACAACCTGTAATTGCTAGTATTAGGATTATATTCCACAGTCTGC
>Ga0208299_1000639_pt1 | contig 31035 bp, 44 predicted proteins | sample 15_taG_FD_184089 | JGI IMG/M metagenome (GOLD analysis project Ga0208299, IMG submission 184089) | Marine viral communities from the Subarctic Pacific Ocean - 15_ETSP_OMZ_AT15312 metaG (SPAdes) (version 2) | ecosystem: Environmental > Aquatic > Marine > Oceanic | place: Pacific Ocean | collected...
TCTGCACTGGTGTGGCTCGCCCTGCAATAGAAATATCTGATAACAACTCCCAGACACTACTCTGAAAATCCCTGACCATATTAAACTCATACCCCTCACTTGCACAGTGAGTGTGCCATGTCTGGAGAGATGATAGGTCAATCCTACTGTCAGCCAGTGGCGATGCCATTGCGTCACTTTGTAGTACATGTCTAAAGATTGACGCTGGGTTACTTGATACTCCCTCTGCCCATATTGACCCATCCCAGTCAAGCATGTAACTGCTCACCTTTGCACTCAGATTATCTATAATTCCCGATAGTTGATTTGTTGCCCTTACTTTTAAAGCCATCTTTGCAAGCGGAAATGGAAAGTCAATAGGTTCTTCATCTGTCACTGTCTTGGTTGCCGACCAGTGCATCAAGTCAAATATCCTTGTTGAGTCTGTGTCTGCCGTTGTTCTTCTTAGCCTGATATCATATTGACCTCTTGATGGTGTTTTCCACTGATAGCCATATCTCACTGCACTTGATGAGTTATCTGTCATTGTGAGTGAGAGATAACTACCACCATGAGAGGGAGCAGTTATTTTTGTAATTGTCTTAAATGTTTTTGAGCCTGTGACCGATGTGCCTGACCCTGCTGTAAACGCTGGGAGAGTTTCTGTCTGGAAAACATCACTCGTGTCTGTACCTTCCACGATTACTTGGACTGCATCTATCTCCGCAACTAAACCTCCAGAGGTGGCTCTAATTGTAGACGGCTCTGGTAGTGCATTTAATCCGCTTGTAATTACCTGAGTGGAGGTTGTGTCAGTAATGGCATCATGTACCTTTGTCCATGCCGTATAGTCATATTCTTCCCACACCCATTTATACCCTCGCCTACGGTGTGGTTTATTAACCCTCCTTGTTCCTGTGGTTTGATAACCAGACTCAACCAAAGTCGTGACAGCATTTAACTTTGAATTACTGACTGCTAAATCAGGATTTAACCAATCGCCAGTCGTATCTGTCTCCCTGTACTGCATCTCAAGATTGACCGTTCTGTTTGTCCTGTCTCCGCCATCATTAAAATGCACTAATCCCCTACCAAAATGTACATCAACAACTATTTCATCTGCTTCTATATCAGATGTTCTTGTGACCCAATCATCTTCTTGTTTTAATAAAATTTGGAAATCTTCTTGAGAAACCAAATCTGGAAAAAGAGTAATGTCAGGGTCTCCGATTACACCCTCCATAACCTCATATTCAATGTCATCAAATTCACCGATAGGTGTATTACCTATTTTAATATCTTCTATTTTTAACCTACCATACCCAAATATAAGCAACATTCTTAAATGTTGGTCATCCCCGACAATTTCTGAATATGAATTAGCACCCAGTGGAGGCACACTTCTATGAACACCTAGCACAACAGGGATTACCCCAAATTGATTTGCTCTGTTCTTTGCTCCGTCTATTGATAGTGTAGGGGAGTTTCTTAATCCTGATGTTCCAGATAAACTTGGCATTGATGGAGATTGTGGTACATTTGGAGGGATAAGTGCGTTCACGGCCATGAGTGCTACACCCATTGCCATGCCAAATGTCTGTGCTCCTGTCAGACCACCAATCGCCAATTTCGAAAGCCACATTGGATTCATGACAGGGACTATAAAGGCTGCTGCGATAATAGCAATAGTAAGGATTATTTTTAATGGGCTTTTACCACCACCACCGCCACCACCCATAGGAACAACCCTGATGGTGACAAGGTCATTCATTTTTGGATATACAGCATCCCACTCACTTCTCGGTATTATTTTATCATTCAAATGAATGTGAGCGTGTCTGCGTAGAACTGTATCAGGTTGAGCCAGTGCAAGTATATCGCCAAGAGAGTTATTATCAGCCACAACCATGTCCACCCTCTGTACCTTAAATGGGTGTGGAGCAGCCACAACTCTAATCCCTTCTGATTTGACCAGTTCATTTTTAACAACCATATCTGTATATCCCCTCTACTCTAAAATCTTTCATTCTTTGTAGACAAGTATTAATTCCATGTTCAACATGGAGTATTTTTTCATCAGTTACAACTAAACCCACATGACACATTCTTCCATACATATAAAGAAAAGCGATATCACCCATTTGGGGTTTATCAACTTTGTGCCATTCTGACTCCCTGCCTTTTTGATAAAGTTCTGCTAGTAACTCCCTGTCCTTCGTGCTTGTGTAATCATCTGTATATGAAGGTAAATCAATTCCTAAAAGTTCTTTATATGCTACACAAATTAAACCCCAACAATCCCAATTCTCCCATGTTCTGCCATGAGGTTTAAAAGGGACTCCAATAGCTTTCGTACAGAATTCAGTAATATTCATCTAAACAATCCTTTAAATTGTGCTGGTGAGAATTGACCAATAGGAAACGGTTCTATTTCGATATTCTCCATTGATAAATCACCTGACAGTTTAGATGTATCCCATTTAACATTTCGCAAAGTAAAGGGAGCAAAAGTTAATTCTATTGTATCAGGGTCTGCTGCTCTTATTACCGAAATCGTGATCTTCGGTGCTGTTGTGATATTTCTTATACTTTCAGCAATTTCTCTTGAAACATTATCAATCGTTATATGTGCTCTTGGAGAGCTTTCTCCAGTTGAGTCTGGGAGAGTTATTTCAAATGGGTATGCGACAAATAAATTACTATCACTTGTTATATTTTCGTTATTATTAACCACCCTAATGGGAGTAATGTCATCATGGGTAATAGTTAATAACACAAGAAATACATCACTTGTTTCTTGTGCGTATGCTGCTTCTTTAAATGCGTTTGTTATTGCCATATATCTCCCTTTAAGGTAGAACTTCTAGTTCATAAGTACTGCTCCATAATCTGGTACTCGCTGAAGAACCACTACCAGCTACATAACTCCATGAAGGAGGCTTTGTGAATCGTACTGTTATGGTTGAATCATCAACAGGGTCAGGGATAGTGAATGAACCAGAACCCTCTCCTATAGTGGTTATAAAGAAAGTATCAAATGTAGCCCTCTGTGTTCCTGTTAATATCATCTTAACTTTTAAATTCCTTACAGCTGCTGTAAACAACTTTCTAACCTTCGGTGCTCCTGTTTCCATATTACTTCTGACAGTAGCTGTTTGCCTTTCATCGGTTGCTGACATAAATGCTTTCTGTGGCAATCCTGCTGGATACGCTGGCATCTTATATTATCTCCCTGTTAATTGTGTATTCAGATTGCTAAATGTCTTTGTCAAAGCTGAGAAGGTCTTAGTTCCTGTTCTAATATTGTTAGCTACTTTTTCATCTAGGATAACATCAATTTTTCTCATTCCATTAGAATCCCTGCTCTCCTCAGTCTTAGTTCCTTCTGGTACTCCAATAACATTAACTTCTACGTTGGTATTTCCTCCACCACCTTGAAATTCTGGAAATCTATCAAGTGGTATTAATGCCTCTGCTCCTGCTTCACCGAATACACCTGCTGTGGGTTTAGTAGCTACACCACCTTCTGCGAATTGCATCGGGCCAACAAATGAACCAGACCCTACTATTCCTGCAGGATCAAATCCTCCACTAGCTCCAGGAGCTACAACAGTAGGAGTAGTAGGAGAAAAAATTCCTGCTGCTGCGTTAACTAAACTACCAATAATGCCAACACCTTTACCACCGCCACCTGCTTGAGCACCGAACAAAGCTTCCATCATAGGTTGTATAATTGAAATTTGAATAATCATTTTCATAATCATTCTTTTAAATGATTCAGCCATCTCTGTGAATGATACTTCAGCACCCATAGCTAAGTCTGTTAATGAGTCTCCAAAACTGTTAGCAAAACTCGTTATGTTTGATTTCATAATTTGATAAGTTTTACTACTCGTTACTCGTATTCTCTTCTCTGATTCCACAGCAAATTTTTCATACTCTTCTCTTGTAATTGCTTTACTTATGTAAAGTTGTTTATACTCAGCAAGTAATAACTGATTTTGGTAAATCTCTTGTTCAAACACTGTCTGACCCTGCTTTTTCTGATCAGCTAGAAACTTTTGATAAAGTGAAGCGTTTTTCTGCCTAGCTCCATCTCTATCTAAAGCAGCTTGTATTTCAGCAGCTTTCTTTGCCAACCGCATTTTCTCGGCTTGTTCTTCTGAAGTTAGAAAAAAAACTTTGGCTCTTTTTATCGCTTCATTATACTTGGAAAGAGCGTGCTCCGCATCCAACCCTAAGTGGTCGTAGGTCGTGGTTGGATATGCTAACATTGCTCGTGCTTCTTTTTGTGCTTTAACAATTTCTGTTTCAATACCAAGAAATTTGCTTCCTGCTGCGATGGCAATATTCAAATCATTAATCATTCCATCAAGAGTTAAATGGTCTTCCATAAATTGCAGTATTTTGTATGCTGCAATGAAAGGAAGCATGGCATCTTTAACCAAACCTGCTAATACTATTGCAGTTGTTCTTGTCATGTCAATAGCCTGTTGCATACCGCCATTGTTTTCCCATGCTTTTTGCCACTCAATTAATTTTTCAAGATGTTTATCCATAGCTTGTAATAAACCTATCCCTATGGCTTCTTTTAGATTCTTTACTTGTTGTTTTACTTTGTCCAATCTAGCACCAAACAGCTTTTGTCTCTCTTCTGCTGCATGTTCTGCCATTCCTTGTCTATTCCTTTGTACCGCTAAATCTTTTTCAGCTTTAGACAATTCGTTAATCATCGCTGCAACACCTCTAAAACCTCTTTTTTCTCTGAATATCTGTTTTAATTGGTAAATACTTCCATGAGATAATTTCTCTATCGTTGCTTTTAAATTATCAGAAGAGATAGATGTCTTGTCTAAAGCTACTCCTAGTTGGGAAGCAGCAATGGTAGCCTCTCTAGAAGAAGCTTTTGTGAACACATCAAACATCTGTTGCATTTGTACAACAGTTTTTTCAGCACCAACACCACTTCTACTTATTGCAGAAAAGGAATATCCTAAATCATTTAGTGACACACCAGATGCTTTTGCAGAAGCAGCGATAGTTCCAATGTTCTTAGCAACATCTTGAAGGGTTAATATACCACGCTCTTGAACAGCGAATAGGAAATCTGCTGCATCTGACACACTGTCCAATTCATCTCTATAAGTATTCCAAGTAACAACCATAGCTTTTGTAGCTTGTGCTGTGGAAGTGAAACCACCTTGAGCTAATTTAGCAGAAGTTTCAAGAGTCTGCATAGCTTCATTTACAGGTACGGTAGCAGAGACAATGTCAAACATACCTTGAGCTAGTTCTTCCTTACTTTGCCCAAACTCTACTGACATGTGTCTCATTTGTGTTGCCCAACTCCCAAACACAGTATCTGAATCTCTAACTAATGTGTTTACCTTCCCTAATGCAGTCTCAAATTTGATAGCTTCAGATACTGTATTTCCAAATATCTTTCCACCTATTAAAGCGACTACTGCTCCTAAAGCTATAACAGCTGACCTTGCTGAGAGGATGTTCTGCTTGAATTTCTTCATAGCACCTCTCTGTTTCTTTTCAAATTTTGAAACACCTCTTCTAGCCTTTTTCAATGCCTTTTCGAGCTTGAATGTCTCACCATCAATCACTACTGTTAATTGTCCTATATTAGCCATTTCGTTTCACTTTCTCTGAAGACATAGATGATAATAATTCTTTCATATCCTCTACCGATTGTTTTTCTTTTGATTTTTCTCCTGTATAAACTTCTGGTATGAAATCAAATGGAGAAACCTTCTTTGAATCCTTTTTAAGTTGTAAATTAATAAGTGTTGATGCCACAATTCCTGTTCTAAGATATTCAGTATATTCACCAAACGGCTCAAGGGAGTAGACTATTTCCCATTCCCTGAGTTGTTTAGAGTTTAATACCTCGTTTAAATAATCAGGATGGGGAACTCCAATAGCCAAGCACAGTCTAAATTTAAATAAATTACTTGGCTGTTTTAGTTTTTTGTCAATTCCTCAACGTCTCTTTCTCCCAATCCAGCTAGTTTTTGTCCTACTGCAAATACCCTATCAAGTGCTGAAGCTGATTTTTCACCTAATTCATGTACCTCCAATTCATTGAACACTCTCTTACCCTGTTCATCCACAAGAGTTGCAGCTACAAACTTGGCTCTGATATTACTCATCCCACCTTCTTCTTTCATAAGTTGGGATTCAAAAGAATCTCTTTCTTTTCCTGTGATAGTTCTTACTATTACTTCTCCACCCCATTCAGGTACTTTTACTGTTTCTGTTTCTAAATCTTGTGCGGAAAGTATTTGTTGTTTTGTTAAATATCCCATTGTGATACTCCTTTATGGTTAAAAGGTTAAATTTTATTAAGATGTTTCAGTTATTTGTCCGTCTATCTTGATTGTCACAGACATTGTGATTTTATCATCAGCAGGAATACTCTTACTAATGTTTGTTACATAACCATTAAAAGTAAAATCTGTTGCACCTGTGTCGGGCATAACAATAGAGTAACTTTGTGCTGAAGCTGATTCAAAATCTGTGTTAAGTAAATCAAATCCTGCTCTTGTCCAATTCATGTCAAGAGAAACCTCTCCACCATCTCTAAAACCGCCAATGAATTCTCTATAACCACCTGTTGAATCAAGAGTAGTCACATCTATTGTATCTCTTGAACGATTCGGCCCTGTTATAGAATTTACTTCTGCTAAAGTTGAAGAACTTCTTTTGAATAACGCACCTACACCTGCTATCGCTGCACTTGCCATATCATTTCACCTCCTTAAAAATTAAGATGTTCTCATAATCCTAAAATTAATAGACCAAGAAGGTCTATTGTTCTTATCATAATCTAAAAAAATAATATCACTTTGGGCTATAATGTAAACATACCTAGTAGAATTAACTGTGGTATTCTTTACTGCATGTAAAGTATCCAATATTAATTCAGCTAAAGTATAGCCCTCTTGATATCCGAATCTATTACCTCTTACTCTAACCATTACAGTAGGAGTTTTTAAAGTCCTATTTGTATCTGGTTCTCCACCACCTGTGTCAAAAATAGACACTACTTTGTCCACAACTCCTCCTCCATCTGGTTCTTGTGACACAAATAAGTTTGTACCAAATGTGAGTCCAGTTCCTGAAGATGATGCTTCCAATAAATCTTTTATGTCCTGAGATGGAGCGTTCAATTACTCTTCCTTTCTTTTACTTTCGGTTTCCCATGTTTCTTTAAAATTTTTATAATCTCATTTCGTGAACTCTTTACAGCAGTCTCTAGGAACTTAGCTTGACCTATTTTATGTTTTTCTCCTATAGCTTCATGTTCCTTTACAGCATAAAAAGCTGTGTGTCCTATTACAACAAAAGGATGTTTTTTCTTCTTACCATGACTTGTTGCGATTTGTGACACAACAACTGAATGATCACTAGCAACTCGTTTACCTTCTTCTTCTTCTGTATTAAAATTACCTGTGGTATACACTCCGGGAAAAGTACTGTCACCACCCCACATATAAAAACCACTTTCCATTAAATTGCCTGTCTTCATTGGAACTAATGCCTTTGATTTTTTTAGAACCAAACTTCCCACCTTCATCATTCCAATCCTAGTTAATTCTTCCTTCATACCCTTAATTGCTTTGTTAAGGTTTGCTATAACTATCTTTCCCCCAATCACTTTTGCCATAGGTAATCACCTCAATGAAGTAGCACTTGTCATAAAAACCACTCTTTGAAATTTGTCTGCTTTCAAAGTTGGTACTTTGGTCACTGCTTTAACTTCGTATGATTCTGTCACATTTTTAGGATTTGTTTCATCTATAGATGATGCTATGTCAGAAAGATTCCCCAAAAACATCCAATCATTTGGACTTATATCTTGGTCTACATAAGCTAATTTACTACTCTCTAACCGTTGTCCTGTACTATCAGTAAACAATTTCTGTTTGTCTTCCCATCTACCTTGTATCTCTACAGGAGTTGAAAAGGAAGCTCCACCATAACCATCTCTTCCAGAAAATGCCCAATAAACTATTGTTTGATTATGTCCTCTATTTATGAATGTTGTCATTACGAGTCCTCTGCTCTACTAATAGCTAAGATTGGTCTAAAGTTTCCTATACTCTTTCCCATATTAGCTAATGTCCCTGAAGTATCCATTGCTATCGCTTGTTGACCATATAAAGTAGCACCCAATCCTACTTCATTTCCTGCTCCCATAAAAGTTGCCTTTGTTGAACCAACTTCATGTACTTTTTCTTGTTGTTCTAGACTACATTTAAAAAAATGTGCAGATAACCATCGTTCAATTTCTTTAAGTATCGTAGAATTAGTTATTTTTGCAGGAGTGGATAATTGTGTTGTGACCAATATGTTTGCGATAGATATGAAAGGAGTGAAATCGGTAACATCAGTATCCAAAATTAATCCTACTTCTACATCTGTAACTCTAGCCATATTTTATCCTAACCTTCCTTTTTCAAATGCCTCTGATATTACTTTGTCATTCACAATTACTTTACCTTGATTCCAAAGTTTTGGACTTACAAACTCTCTTACTTTTTCCTCATCCCATTCCAATCCGAGCCATTCAATTACTGATTTTATTTCATCAAATTGACCATCTATCATTTCCTGTGGCCAGACTTCTCTCAAATTCAAATTGCTGTGTAACATCTCATTAAATCTATTTATATGTTTATTTACCCATCCTTGCCAATCTTCAGGTTTATCAAATGCCCTCATAAAACCTGTCCTCATACATGAATTAACAATCTCTTTACCTCTTCTTCTAATCAATACCCACTTTGCGTCAGGAAAAGCATTGTCCCATAACGGCCACATCAAACAAGCCTTTGCTCCTTTGTAAAACCAAGTTTCATCTTCTTTTACACCTTGTTCTTTTAAAATGTTCTCTACTTTTTCTCTCCATTCTTTTCCATCTGAATCTCTAAATAGTTTTGTATCTGGAAGAGGGTTTTGTGCTAGAGGGTCAACACCTAAATCTCTGAGCAAAGGTTTAACTAATCCTTCTCTTATACTAATGTTCTCAAACATTCCTTTTTTATTATAAAGTGTCGCTCCACTTACTTCTCCACCGTTTGCACCACAAATATCTAAAACTCCAGCAGTCAGACTTGTTCCTGACCTTGCTACACCAGTTATAATTACAGCAGATTCCATATTTTTCCTCAACTTCCTTTTTTGGTTAAAAAGAATATTAATTTACTTCAAACAAATTTCCCATTTTATATCTTTAGGTCTAGGTTTACCATGAAAGACAACTATGTCTGTTGAGGAATCAACCCCATCTTTACAATGGTGTTTATAAGAAGCAATATTTAAGTAATCATTTATAGATGTTATCTCCGTCAATTTATCTTTAATATAATCTTGCTCCCACTTTCCGTATTTTAAAAACGCTTCATAAAAAACTAATTCATTTAATATATAAGAGTAATCCCCAACCCATGCCATGATCCCTGATGAAAACTCTCTGGTAGGATGGAACGCTTCCATCATATAAAATCTATCTTTCTTTGGAAGACTAAGAAGTTCTGTAATAAAATTATCCAAACTTCCTACTATCATTGTATCTAAATCAAAGTAAAGTACGTTTCCTTTTAAATTAAAAATTTCTAATTTAGACCAATAACTTCTTAAATCTGTTTTCAAAGGTAATACTTTAATATTATCAGGAACAGGGAAAGACTCTAAATCGGTAAAAATAATAAATTCAAATTCTCTCGTTACATACTTATTGATGTTACTGTATAACTTGTCTGCGTATTCCCAACCGAAATCTCCCCCTGACCTGAGTACACAACAAATTGATAATTTATCTTCCATTATTTTAAATTTTCTATTGCCTCTGAAAGTTCCATTTTTTCAAAACATTCAATCTTGCTTATTAAATTAGCATTTATTATTCTCATACCTAATTTATCAGCATCAATCTTTATTTCTGGAAAAGCACTTAACATTCTCTCATAAGGAGTCTTACTTAACTCATTAGTAATCTCATGCTTCTTATGAAAGTTGTCTTCTCCATCAGCTTTTGCAAACATATCAAATCCTATAAGTACAACATTTTTAGCTCCTAGATGGTAAGCTAAATTAATAGCAGACGCACCTGAAGATTTGTTCCATGAAACTCTATCAGGTTCTGTATTAATCCCAAATCCATTTTCTCTGTTAATAGTTTTTACCCATTCAATTTTGTTATGTGGATGACAACAAACTATTAAATTATTAAACTTCTTTAATCCCTCTTTGTTCCAATCAAACCATCTTGTATCACCATAAAAACATATGTCCACCCAATCACCCAACTCATAGGAATTGTTTACACCGATTACTTTTTCATTGTGTATACAAGATAAATCATTAGAAATAGATTGTAGGATGACATCCCCATTGATGTCATCCCACTCTAAATTGGTTTTGTTTAAACTTCTTCCTCCACCGATAATAAAAACAGTAGAGTCAGGCCACATTCTTTGTATCTCTTGGTCTGGAAAATTAAACTTCTTATTTTCAACTGACCATGAATCAGTCTTCGTTGACATCCGCATCCTTTTCTTTGGATTCTCTTATAAGAGTTCTAGCTTCTTCCAGACTTAAAACTTTTGTGTTAATGCTCTCATTAGTTTCTAAACTAACAACATTGTACTCATTAGTTCCAAGTTTCTCCATCTTGTAACCATATTTAGGTTCTATTTTATCTTCTTTAACTTCATCAAACTTTTCAATTGCATTTCCAAGTTCACATGGTTCACAAACAATTACATCATCTTCAGTTAAAAGTGTGTCGTTAAATGTGTTACCACCTTTTCTTTTCAATGACTTTTTCCAGTAATGCTTCTTACCTTTCTTTAATTTGAATTTAGGCATTTTTCCTCAACTTTCTTTTTTGGTTAAAAAGAATATTAAAAAACAGATTGGTTACTGTATCACAGCTTATGACAAGTGTACTATACCGCTTCTATTCGCTTGAGTAGAACGGATTTGTGGGACTAAGATAGTCATCACTTTAAAATTCACTTGCATACCACCTTCAGTTTCCCATTGTACCGTAGTAAGTGGGAGACCTTCAACCATTCTAACAACATCACTCTGCATACTAACCATAAGTACGTTATTAGCACTTAAAAAATCAGAAACTCTAACTCCAACTAGGTTATCCAATTCGAGTATTCTGTTTCTGATAGAACGAGGATAGCTAGTGCTAAACTCATCGTCAAGAACAGTTTCATATGCTGTTGGAATATACAACATGAAAGGCCCGAAGTGACGGTCATTTATCAAAGCCTGTTTCATGTTAAGAACATCAGTCAAAATTTCCTGACCTGTCTTACCAGAAGCATCCCAATTCTGTGAAAGTGACACAGTATTTCTATCAGGATGGTCTGTGTAACCACGAATAGTACCACCATTAGTACCAAGTGAATAAGCACTAAGTCCGTTGAAGAGTATATCTTCAGATTTCTCAATAACTTTTCTAGAAGCTTCTTCTGCCATTGTCAAATCGAGTGGCTGAGAAGCCATTTTATTTCTTGAAGCTTCAATTTCTCTGATACTGAAACCAAAATCTCTTGAAATAATTGGTAATGGTAGGTAGTTAGTATCAACTTCAAAACGGTCTTTTGCAGTCCTACTTACACCATCCATGTTTACTTCTGCATCATCTGTATCACTAATATCCTGCCATTGTAATACAGTACTCCCTAATCCACCACCAGAACGGACAAGTCCTCTACTCATAAGGTCTTGTACACCACCTGTTCGTCTGTGAGCTTCTTGTAAAACTACTGTGTCTATATCTTTCCATTCATCGTAAGTGAGAACCGCATTTGTTCTCAAAGAAGACACATCCATTTTATTGTGAAGAAGCTTCTCAGCAACTCCACCATAACCTGTTGTTCCCTGAATAACGTCAATGTTTACATCCATTATTTTATCTCCTCCTTATATTAAAGTATGATTGCAGTAATTCTGCCAGCAGCACCAGAAGTAGTTACAGCTTCTTTTGCTACAGCTATTGCTACATTAGTACTCGTTTGTTTCAAAAGTTCACCATCTGTAGTGCCAGCCATTAACTCATCACCTATTACCACAGTCTCACCATCTGAGAGCCACGCATAAACTTCATCTCCTGCATTAAAAATTCCATATTGCACTTGCTCACCACTTGCGTAAGCATCACCAATTTCTGAACCTATTAGAGAATTCTCCAAAGCGAACATCGGTAAAAATCTTGTGGAATCACCTGCCTGTTTCTGTATCCTATCAGTACTGATAAATTCACAAAGATGTCCCGGAGTAATAGCAGCATTTGCATACTTCTCACCTCTAACTGGATTACCCTTAACTGTAATAGTCTTACTTGCCATTTTTACTTTTCCTCCTCCACATTAAAAAATTATTTGCCTTTTTTTTCTTCACTAACTAACTGTGATAAAGGCTTTACTTTAGGAACACCTAAACCGTTTTCATGTCTCTCAAACTTAGCAACTTTCTTTTCCTCTGAATCTGGTCTGTTACCCTCATAAGTGACAGGGACATTTCCAAGAGTCGCTAAATCTTTCAACTCTTTCAAAGTTTTTGTTTCAAGCACTTCCTTTGAAAAAGGATTTCTAGAATTAGCTACCAACGCATCAACAGCTTTTACTTTTTCCTGTTTGTACATCTCAGTACCATTTTCTATAAACTCCCTATCCTCTGGAGTAGCACTTGCAAGAAGTTCAGCATAAGTTAATTGTTTCTCTTCCAATTTAATCTCCTCATTAACTACAAGTCCCTCTCCAACTTTTACTTCTTCAACTTTTACTTCTTCCTTTTCATTGACCACAATTTCTTCTGCTTTCGCTTTGCATTTACAATCAACAAATTTTAAAACATTCTGAAACTTCTCATCACTCATTGTGATTAAACTTTCCGTATCATTGTCATCATACGGAGTTTCAGTATTAGCTACAAGAGCTTTAACTAATTCCTCTCTCTCCATCACTACCTCCTTAACTTTAACATTTTCTTGAAGTGGTATAAATTCCACTTTCTCTCTTACTTCAATAGGAATCCCTTTGGCTTTAATTTTATCATTTGAAGGTTTCACAGAAAATTTCTGACTAAATAATTGACTTCCAGTTTCTGAGAGTTTTTCAAAAATAAAACGATCATCAAAGACTTCCCTCAAGAAGTGCATAGTTCCCGGAGTATCCATTTGGTTTACAACTTGTAACAAATCTTCTCTAAGCTTACTATGACTAAGTTCATTTACAAAAAAACCAGCTTTTTTAATCTTTAATATTTCATTTGTTTTGATTTCTTTCTCACCCCCTTCAAAGTCAATATTTTCTTCTGTTCCTTGTTGAACCAAAGGAACTATTTTGCCATTACTATTTCTCATCTGACAACTTTCGCATTTACCTTCATCTCTGATTCCACAACCATCTGCGAAATTACAAGCTCCTTCCTCATTCGGAAGAAGTGCTAAGTGGTCAGGAACTATATCTAAAACACTAGAATTAAATTTCTCACCGTTCCATACACCTTTCCCACTATCCGACTTACTAAAAAACCCTGTAGAAACTTCAAGCTCTTCTCCTTGTTTAACTCTTATTAATGTCTCTGGAGATAGCTGACCAATTTTTTCTACGTTTATCCACCCTTCCCCTTTTAGTTTACCACTTTCATAGAAAGTGTTCTCAAAAGTTCCGACACTCCACTCTTTCATAATAGTAGGGTCTAGTGCAGATATTGATTCACCACCAATAGTAGGATGGTTTATAGTTAGTGGTATACCATTCCAATTACCTGCCGAACGTCGTATCTCATTAGCTGAATGAAAAGTAGCACCTTGATTACCACTATGGACTCCTTCTACTAAAGCTACAATAGGGACAACAATGTGAGGAATCCCATCCTTTACTTCTGTTCGTACACTAAAATTTTTTATTAGATTCTCCATCAATTCCATGTTGTTTTCCTTAATCAATCAATTTCATAGCTTCTGTCTCTGTTTTTTTATCAGTAGTTGCGTTATCAACTTTTAAATCTAAACCAGAAAGCGAGCAACCACTTAAAACCCCGATTATACAGAAAAATAATATAATTTTAAACATATCAAAATACATTTTTCCCTCCATACAAAAATTATTTGTTCCCATTTAAAAAATCTTTATTAACTAAATTACTCCCCTCTTTGAGGGAATTATTATAATTTAGTATACTAAAAAACATACTTGCACATACTCCCACAATCATAAAAGTAATTCCAACATTAGTCCACATATCTCTTTTTATGAATCCTTTAGTTTTCAATGTGTTGTGCAAAGTATTCACCTTTATTAATAATCCTTCACGACCATTACCATGTAAAATCTCTTCTATTTTATCTTTGTCCTTCGTACAATTGTTTATCTCTGCCCCTTGTCTGGATTGTTCTTTAGAGAAAGATACAACTGCTTGATGTAGTATGTCAAATCTATCGTCTATCTTCTGTTCAAGCCTCAGAATTGCTTCATTGTCAATCATCAATTTTCCTCCGATTCATCGTTCTTTTCTTGTGCTGGAAAATTATCCTTCCCTGTTGGGTTATCATTAGAGCTAGGCTGTCCGATTCTAGTTCTCTCAACATCTTTAGTTTCTTTCAGAATCTTACTTACTAACTCATAATCAAAATCTAAAAATTCTTTCATGTAAACTTCAAATGGTAAGAAGTCGAAGGCATCTATCGCATTAAAGTAAGTCGCTATTGCTTCAGAAAGAATCTTGACTATTTCTGCTTTCTCCTTCTCTGATGGAACAGCAATAGGTTTCCATTCAACAGTAAAATTAACTTCTGGTAAAACACCAAATTGTTGAAGCCTTTCTATAAATGGATAAATTATATTAGGTGTTATAAAATTTAGTCTCCTTTCTTCCAATCTCTTATTCCATGCAGTCTCATCCTGTGATGAAGCAAGCTCACCTCTTTCACTACCTATTAATATCCGTTTTGGTATACCTGTTGCACCAGAGATAAGTGAGACATAAACATCTATGTGATTTGATGGGTCTGCAACCGCAGGAGCTAAAGTTTTTATATCCATCCCCTGCAATTTAAGAGTTCTTTGGAAATTATGCATGTATTTTTCAATATCTGTTTCCATTGTGGATTCAGTTAAAGAAGAATCTAATGTTGCGTCTTTATCAAGAATAAAAGCAAGTCCGGGTAGAGCACCTCTCCAAAACATCTCCGCACTTCCACAACTTACTAATTCCAAATTCTTTAATTGGTTAAAAATAGCTTCTAATTTAGGAGTACCAAATACATCATCTTCAAGTAATCCATCTGCTATATGGATTATCCTATTCCAATGTACTATCCTAGTTTGTGTGCTATTACTGGTCGTTGGAGACACTTGTATTTCATATAACTCTGGTAAACCAAATCTTTCATTAGTAATGTCATTTACAAATGAATGGATTGTTATGTTCTCTTCTTTATAAGGTCTAAGATATAAAAGTTGTGTAGCTTTTCCTACTGGTTTACTCAAATCACGACCATCATCTAATCCTAAAAGGAGTCCACTATACCTTCCTATACCACAGAGTTTATCTGCTCTTATCAAATAGCTAAGAACTTTTTTATCCCTATTTAATTTGTCCCATTGTTTTTCAAAATCAGTTTGTTCATTTTCATCATTCTCAACAATCATAGGAGGGAGTCTCCATGACTCTGTAACTGGGGATTCTATAATTCTCTTAGATATATCACCTCGTTTATACTGTTCCCAAAAATGTCTGAATGTTAAGGAGGTTTCAAATCCGAGTGCTTTGTAAATGTCTCTATCAGAGTCATAAGATTTCCCTGCTCTTTGCATTAAGTCAGTTCTACTTTGTATACTGTTCATAAAATTAAGGAAATGTTCTTTATTTATGACCATTTCACCTTTTTTAACTGTTTGTGATTTATTTCCCATTATTTCCCCAATTAAAACTTATTCTACCTTTAGAATTCAGCATGTTAAAAGCTCCACTACAACAGTCAACAAAATCTTTCCTCAACCCCATAGGAAACATCTCATGTTGTTTTATGAATCCCTCATTCCATGCACCTTTCACTAAATACACATTCCCAATCTCAACTTGTGTTGCGTAGGGTTCTGCTCGTAAAACTTTATCACCAGTTACCTTATCTTTTTTTACGGAGAACCCTGCTAAATTTTTCACTGTTCCATCAGCAGATTCAAGTCCACCACTACCGGGTTCTTGTTCAATACCTACTATTACTTTCTTCCCATCATTTATAGCCACTTTCTTTATCATGTCTTCTCGTTTGGTAGCTTTCCATTGACCAGCTACTAAATGTTCAACGACATAAGAATTGTTCTTCATCCTGTGCATCTTACAACCACCAGAGAAAGCTCCAGTTTCTGTACCACCCTTGTCCCAATATCTTACACTTCTTACTATTTCGGTTGGCTGGACACCCTCTATATAATTAAAATTATCTGTTTCAAATAAACCTCCACCTCTAGGAGCAGGTCTTTGTTGGAGTTGTCCTGATATAGCATATTCAGAACCTAGTTCTTTTTCCAAATTTGAAAGTGATTCATCATCATAAAGCCCTTTCCATAATGGCTCACCATCTTCAGTTCTAGGGTCTTCAAATCCTAAGACAGTTTTACATCTATTTTCTTTTTCATATCTAGCTGGGAGTCTTAAATGAACATAACTAGAATCTTTTCCTAAAACATGCCCTGTTAAATCTCCTTCATGTAATCTTTGCATCACTATTACTTTAACACCTGTCTTCGGGTCATTTACACGAGTGGACATTGATTCGTCCCACCATCGTAATGTTGCTTTTCTGACTGTATCAGATTCAGCTTGTTTTACGTTGTGAGGGTCATCACAAATTATATATTTACCACCTTCTCCAGTAACTAATCCACTAACTGATGTAGCAAGCCTGTAACCTGTTTTATTGTTTTCAAATCTTGTCTTTTGATTCTGGTCTCCAGTAAGATGAAATTTATGTCCCCATCTCTTAGTATACCATTCAGAAGATAACAATCTCCTACACTTCAAACTGTCTCTAGTGGACAACTCTTGTGCATATGAAGAGAACAACCAACGAGAAGAAGGGTCTTGTATCCATACCCAACATGGCCAGAACACAGAGGTGACAAGTGATTTAGAATGTCTTGGAGGAATGTTTATAATAAGATTTCTTATCTCTCCTCTAGTGACTGCTTCTAAATGCTCACAGATTGCTTCTAAATGCCATCCTACTTTAAAATCTGTTGTTGGCTCTAATATATGCCATCCTTGCTTTATAAACTCAAGAAGAGACATTTCAGCCAGTGAGATTTTAACAATGTCTGCTGACGGACAATCTTTGATTATAACTTCTTCATTTGTCAATATATTTCTTCTTCTTCCTCATATTCATCTTCTACCAATTCATCAATAGTTACTTTTGTTCGTTGAAGTCTATATTTATGTTTAAACTTATCAATTGTATCAGTTATAAAATTCTCTATCGGATTAATAACATACGCTTTATCTGGAACTCTTTCCCCTGTGTAGAGGACTTGTGTAGCTATTTCGATTATATACTCTCTTTCTTCAGTTTCCTGTTCTTCTGCCATTATAATTTCATCCTGAATAATCTAGGGTTATCACCGTTATAAACTACTCCACAACTTATTATCGGTCTGTTTTTAAAATCCTTTCCATAAGCGAAAGCTAAAGCTTTTATATCTATTCCACAACCTACATTCATTCCGAAAATACAGTCTTTGTGAGAAGCAGTATAAGCTATCCCTGCAAATGCATGTGAATGTCCCATTACTGTACTTTGTCTGTTACTTATTGCAAGATTAAGATGTGCTAATTTTCCAGAATTTCCTGTCCCATGTTGATAACAAACATCATCTATTTCAAAATTAAAATCATCTTCCCATCCATCAGGTAATTCCCAAATATCTCGGTAAGGTTTAAAACACCGTTTAGGTAATCCTACAGTCTTTCCTTTACGGTCTACAAGACAATCATGACTACCTTTAGTAAGTTTTAAATTCGGAAAAGCTTTAAACCACTTTTCTAAAACTAAATCTGTCTTTTCCATTTCTTTCAAAGGAGACCATGAATTAGGGTCTGTCTCATGGTATGAAATTGCATGGTTATCTACTAAGTCCCCTATGTGAACTACTGTATCACATCTCTCACTCTTCTGGACATCCTTACAAAATTCTAAATAATCTGGATGCTGAAATGGAAAATGTGTGTCACCTATTATAAGTACATTGTGCTTATCAAGTTTTGGAAACAAAGGTAATTGATACATTTGTCACTCCTTTTTAATTTTGATTTAAAATTCTGTCTAATTCTAATAATTTTTCTTTGCCGAGTTTCTTTGCGTTTTCAACATTTAGATTTAATTGTATCTGGTTTAGTATGTTAGTTTGGTTTGTGTCACTCTTTAAAATACCTAAGTTTTTACAGAGTAATTCTAATGCTCTTAATTTATCATTAAATTTTAAACTTTTTTGATATCCAATAAATCTTCTATCAGTACCTTGACCTTCAAACAGTTCCACAACTGTTATAGTACTGATTGCAGAAGCTTCTGCAACTGTAAGTTCATCCATTGGTTTCAGAGAACCATCTGACCTAAAAAACTGTCTAGGGTCTGCAAAACCTATTCTCATTAACTCAGTTAGAACTTCTTCTTTTTTAAGGTCTACCTTTTTCGATAATTCTTTAAGTTTTTTATCTATTGCGAAAAGTACAGGTTTTTTATTTTTTATTCTTGAAGCTTTTTCTATAAGTTTTTTATTGGTTTCAACAGGTTCACCTCCTGCTTCTAAATAAGCAGTCCTGTTATCAAAGTGTTCTACCCACTTCTCTACAAACCTAGCTTCAAAAGGAGTTAAGCCAGTTCTTTTATTCACGCTCTCTGTACGTTCAACAATGTCGTTTAACTTTGGTAACTTCCTCTTCATGAATCACTCACTAATATAATCTAATATAATCTAATTTAATTAATATAATTATATTATACAAAAAAATTTGCAAAAAGTCAAGTTTTTTCTTGACAAAACGATAAAATGTTATTATAATATATTATATTACATTTTTCACTCTTTTAGGAGGAACGTATGGACACAATGAAAAGAAGAGAACATAATTTTAGAGGAAGACCGATGGAGCTAGTTTCGCTTTATATACCAAAAGATCATTTGGAGGAGATAGACGAAATTACTAATGAATTAGAGGAAGCTAATAGGAGTGTTATTATAAGGAAAGCAATAAAAGATTATCTTGAAAGGAAAAGCCTGAATGAGAAAAATACCCAATAAAAAATGTAAAGATTGTTATGGAAGTGGTAAGTTGTTAAGAACTGCACCAATTCTTGGAGCTAATCTTAATTACAGAAAGAGGAAAAACACTCCTGAGAAAGAAATGATTAGAATTGGGACTCCATGTCATTGTCTAAAACCAGAAAACGAGGAGAGAGAAAATGGGGGATAAAAAGGTAAAGAAGGATAAGATATCCGAGAAATGTTTGTCTTTAAGAGATATGATGAAGGGAAATGGTTATGAGGACGCTCATATAGATTTCTGTGAATTTGTTTTAGAATTATGTGAAACAACTGGGACGATTTTGGGACACATGCAGGTAGCAGATTTATTGAATGTTATTCATTATGCTCATTTAGTAAGATTACATGATGAAGGAATCATACCATTTGAAAGTGATTGTTTAGGACATCCATCTGTTATGGGACTGTCGGCTACTTTCGCAGAAAACATAATGGGTCTGAAAAATTCCGTTGACAAAGATGAATGAATCTGTTATAATGTTATTTTTATTATGCTTAAACTCCTACAGAAAGGTGGTGTAAATGGTTAAAGAAACAAAGCAACTTCCATCATTGTACCAAGATTTCATTCATTTAAGTCGTTATTCACGATGGTTAGATGAAAAAGGAAGACGAGAGACATGGGAAGAGACTGTGACGAGATATATGGACTTTATGGAATGGCATCTTAAAGAAAACTGTGAATACAAACTACCTCAAACTGTTTATAATGAAGTAAAGAGTTATATAGTTGGATTGAAGGTGATGCCATCTATGAGAGCTATCATGACGGCAGGGGAAGCTCTGAAAAGAGAAAACATAGCTAATTATAATTGTAGTTTCATATTAGCAGACAGGATTAGAGCATTTGATGAAATGCTTTACATCCTTCTTTGTGGTGTGGGAGTAGGATTTAGTGTAGAAAGGCAATTTGTACAAAAATTACCAATGATAGCTGAGGAGTTTCATCCAACAGACACAACAATAGTTGTTGGTGATTCTAAAATGGGTTGGGCTAAAGCTTATAAAGAACTTATATCGCTTGTTTTAGTAGGACAAATACCTAAATGGGATATGTCTAAGGTCAGACCAGCAGGGGCTAGATTAAAGGTCTTTGGAGGTAGAGCTAGTGGTAGTGCTCCTTTAAAAGAATTGTTTACTTTCACAATTCAGACATTCAAAGAAGCTAAAGGAAGAAAACTTACAAGTTTTGAAGTACACAAACTGTTTTGTAAGATAGCGGATGTAGTTGTGGTAGGTGGAGTAAGGAGAGCTAGTTTAATATCGTTATCAAACTTGTCTGACATTAGAATGAGACATGCTAAATCAGGACAATGGTGGATAGAGAATCCTGAATTAGCTTTGAGTAATAATTCAGTAAGTTATTCAGAAAAACCAGATATAGGAATATTCATGGAAGAATGGTCAGCACTTTATAGTTCTAAATCAGGTGAAAGAGGTATATTTAACAGGGAGTCTGCTGTAAAGACTGTTGAAGGGATAAATAATCGTGCTGAGAAAACTAGGAGAGAAACAAATCATGATTTTGGTTTGAATCCATGTGGAGAGATTATTTTAAGACCAAAAAGTTTCTGTAATTTGTCAGAAGTAGTGGTAAGAGCAGAGGATAACGAAGAATCTATCAAAGATAAGATTAGGATCGCCACAATTTTAGGAACTTGGCAAGCGTCTTTGACTGATTTCAAATATATATCCTCTAAATGGAGTGAAAACTGTAAAGAAGAAGCATTACTTGGTGTATCTATGACAGGAATTATGGATAACAAGCTGACTAATGGTTATTCAGGAAAATCCAAGTTAAAGACTGCTTTAAGTGGTTTTAGGGAGTATGCTACTGAGATAAATGAGGAATGGGCTAAAAAAATTAATATAAACCCTGCTACAGCCATTACTTGTGTAAAACCTAGTGGAAATATCTCTCAATTATGTAACACAGCTTCTGGAATCCATGCTAGGCATTCTAAGTATTATATCAGGTCTGTAAAAGTCAATTTAAATGACCCTATTGCTCAATTTATGATTGACAAAGGATTTCCTTATGAACCAGATGTGAATAAACCAGAAACAGCTTTAATATTCAAGTTTCCTCAGAAGTCTCCAGAGAGTTCTATCACTAGGACAGAGAAAACTGCTTTGGAACAACTAGAGTTGTGGATGATTTACAAAGAACATTACTGTGACCATAATCCTAGTTGTACTATTAATGTAAAGGAACACGAATGGTTAGAAGTAGGAGCTTGGGTTTATGCTAATTTTGACAACATAAGTGGTCTAGCGTTTCTACCGTTCTCAGAACATTCTTATACACAAGCACCGTATCAGGAATGTACTAAAAGTGAATACGAAGAATTAAAGAAAATTATTCCTGACACAGTTGATTGGGAAGGATTATCCCAATTTGAATCAGATGATAACACTTCTGGTTCACAAGAGTTAGCTTGTGTCTCTGGTAATTGTACTATATAAAGGAGATTGAATGGAAAAAGAAGCAGAATTAATTTTAACAAAAAAGCTGAACGAATATCTGAATCAATGTAGAGAAGAAAATTTATTTGAAGTTGTATCAACAGACTTGGATAAGAAAAAGTTTACAGTTACGTTTAACATAGACTATGATGAAGAAAACAGACATATAGGATTTAATTGGTATTAAAAAATAAGGAGAAAAACGAATTATGGCTATAAAACAACTGATAAGAACTAAAACAGGCGAGAAAACAGTTTCCTTAACCCCAATAAAAGCAATTCGAGCACAATGTCTTGAATGCTGTGGTTGGAACGCTTCAGAAGTCAGAAAATGTTCCTCAGATAAATGTTCTCTATATGGTTACCGTTTAGGTAATCTGAAGTAGTCCTGATAAGCTGATATTATGGTCAAAAACAGTCTGTACAAGGGGTTATTTAACCCTAGAACCTACACAAAATAAAAAATGAGGGTGTGACACCCCTTGTACAGAAACTGTATTACAACCTCTTAAAAACTCGAAATTTTTTTATTTTTATAAGGAGGAAATGTTTTTATGCTTAATTTCATAGAAAAACGCAGGAAATTTTACACAGATTTACTTGATAGTCTCCCTGAAAGAGATAGACCAATATATGATGAAGAAAACACGAAAGTAGCTATAAGAGCTAAACTAAATTTCATAGAAGAACTACTAGAAATACCACAATCAGAATGGAGTAGCTGAACACATATTACAAAAAAACAAAAAACCGAAATTTTTTTATTTTTATAAGGAGGAAATGAGTTATGAAGTCGCTAAATAAAGCACAAAGAAGCCAAGTAGTCTTTAGGCATCAGGTTCATGGTGTCAGCAGGAAGAAAGCAAAAGAACGATTTAAGATAAAAGAAGCTAACAAAGAGATAAAAGAATATAACAAAGAGATAAAAGAATATAACTGAAAAACGTGATTTTTTTATTTTTACTATTGAAAAACGTGATTTTTTTATTTTTACTATTGAAAAACGTAAAATTGTGTTTGTTCTCATTGTTAATAGTATCAGGTAGAGATTGAGTCTTAGTCTCAATTCCGTCAAAAAAAGAAGGTACACCCTATAATGATTGTCAACAAATAATGATTCCCAACAAATAATGATTGTTAACAAATAATGATTATTGTTTAATATCGTACCAGTTGATAATATGCAATGATTACCAACAAATAATGATTATTGTTTAATGTATTGATGGATCATTAAACTTGTAACAAATAATGATTGTTAACAAATAATGATTATTGTTAAGGCAATCGCATATATATATATGATATGCATTGATCATGCATATATATGCATAGTGGGTATATATATGCTTTGAATGGTTTGAACGTCGTAGAATGGATTCTATGAGGTTTCTAATTGCGACACATTCTCAATTAGAATACAACCAATAAAAAACCCTTGTCAAGTAGGTATTTTACACTTGACAAGGGTTTTATTCAGATTACGCAAAAGCCTTGTTTCTCTTCCAATTTATGGCGATCAATCGCAACGGCAATCAATCGATCTATATGATACTTATATCTCCACCCAAAAATACGGTTAATCGTTTTGATCCTAAAATGAGATCCTTTTAATTTTTGGCTATTGAGACAAGATAGGACTCCTGCTTTGCAACTACCTGCTTTATAAGCATCCTGAACACTTACAAAAATATTTGCAGTAAGTGCAAGTGCCTTATTCGCCTTTTCTTTTTTTATAGCTTTTCTGCTCTCATACACTTCCGCAAGGCTTTTTTGGATTTTCCTCTTGGAATAATTATTGAGATCATCGCTATTTAGGTGGATTTCACCTTTTTGGTTGGACAGACAAAAAAGATTTAACTGATCATCATAAGACCATTTACAGCCCTTAGGCTGATGTAATTTTATGGTTTTTGTGCCAAAAGTATATACAAGATGATCATCTTGTATATAAGCATAACTGGTTATGAGCGGTTGATAAGATTTTCGCTCATAACTGCATGATCTGGAATACCGTCCGTGAGAAAGAGTTTTTAAAATATTGATTCCATTTTCAACGGTTGACTCGCAATTTTCCCAATTTGATCTACGTTTAAAAATATCTTGCCATTTGTCAAGAATTTTGTAATTATCTTTTGTCCCGATTTGTACCTTTTTAATATCCATTTTTTCACCTTTTAAAAAATTGTTAAGTTAAATTATACTAAAAGAAACCAAATTGCAACAATCAAATAAATTACCGCAATCGGTAGGATGACAGAAATTGTCACCCATGAAATAAAATCAGTAATTAATTTTAACATTTTGAATCTCCTTTTTAATTAAAGGGTTTCGAGTTTTCCATTAATAAAATATCTTATCTCCGTACATCCTGCCCAACCCATAGCCCAATCAAGTGGATCAAAATTTTGATTATCAGATTTTCCGTAATAATACAATTCTCCATCATCGTCATATAGATGAAAAGTATGTTTTAATTCTCTACCATCGTAATCATGGGATGTAGTCCCAACGTCGTCTCCATCAGAAATTATATCTTTTGTAATTATGAACATCTTGAATCTCCTTAAAAAAAATTAAAATTTAGTTTTTTTTATTTTATATAGATGGATGAATGAATGGTGGAACGATAGGAAGCTCTCTGTCATCCATCTTTATGTACATGGTATCCATTACCATTTCTGCTATCTTAGTGATTCTCTTTTTTGACAATTTAGGTTCTATCATTTCGATCGAGGCTTTTAAACTCAATCGCATAGTTGGTCTAACGCCATGCATTTTATAATCCATTTTAATTTTTTCATTAAATGTTAACATTTTTTTCATCTCCTTTATATCTTTAATTACAATATTATCACAATATAAAACATTTTCATAATGCGTCTTTATACTAACAGCTTGATGGTAGTCTATATATCCACTACCAATTTGTTTCCCATCCTTCTCAACGATATAATGATGGCTCTTTGTAATCTCTTTACTTGCGTTTGTTGTAACCATGATAAAATCTCCTTAAAAAAAACTTAAAAGGTTAAACTCAAACTACAAGTGTATAATACAATATTTTTTAAAATTTACAAGAAAAAAATTTATTTATTTTTATAGCAAATACCATACCAAAAATCACCAAAAATAAATAAATAAAGTTTTTTTTGGATCGATTTTAAGCAATTTAACAACTTCACCATCATACAATATGTAGTATAGTTTTAACACTCCATGTCATATATGTAGTATAGTAAATTTTAGACGTGTCAATACATCAAAAAAAAATTTAAAGGCTTTATACGGCATCTGAGACGTTTTTCAATTTTAAGGTATCCAGCAAGCTCATTAAGGGATTTTATTTTTTTGAACCTGTTAGGGCTACGCATATTTTTTTTGCTTTCGTTACAATCGATTTGGTGAGGTTTTAGAGCTATAAATGAGCATATAAACCAATATTTAAATCGTATTTTCAAACTTTGGCTTTTTTGGTTTAAATAATCAAATTTTTTGAATGGTACGGAATTTGCGAGATTCAAATATTATACCAAAACAGATTGTGATTTACTTTGGTATAATATTTGCTGTGTAAAAAAATATGCATAAAAAAAAGATCAATCTTTTTAAAAAGATCAATCTTTTTTTAATGTTTTATTTTTCAATCAATAAAAAGTTATTAATGTTCTGGAAAATAAACTGGCACATTTTCAAAACGTTTAAGAAAACAAACTTTACATTTGTCACATTGTAATTTTTTATTTTTTAAAGACTTGCAAATAAAATGTTTTTCATTTGTGTTTGTGCTATCAAGTAAGATACCCGCTTTCGTCCAACCCTTTGGCACATTGTGTCCAGTTTCGTCATCTATGCTTGCTCTTAAAACAACGTTAGACATGTTACGTAATTTGTCCAATTCTGGTATAAATTCTAGTGTTTGCCATCGTTTGGTGTAACCGTATATTGTTTTATTTGGGAAACGTTTTGCCAGTCTAATCCATTGTTTTACATTTTCAACGGTTTCAAAATCGCCATTGGCTGAAAACATACGACAAACATTTCTAGACTTTGGTATATCTGGCAATTCGTTTCCATCTGCTAACATTTTGGAATTATTGTTCTGGTTCTCTAACACGTTTTTATACTGCTTTCTAGCTTTTTTGCCATAGCAATATTTACAATTAAAAGGGCAATTAGTCGAGAAATGTGCCATTTTACCAAGTTTGCTATTTGTCGTTTGCATCTTTAAAATCATCTTTAAATCCTCCAAAAAAAACTTAAAAGGTTAAACTCAAACTGAATGTGTATAATACAGTATTTTTAAGACTTTGCAAGTAAAAAATAAAATATATTTTTATAGCAAAAATTGTACCAAAAATCACTAAAAAAAATAAAATATATTTTATCAATAAAATATACAAGATAAAATATTAGTGAAATCAATTTTAAGGTATCTGACACGCTCATTAAGGGATTTTATTTTTTTGAACCTGTTAGCCCTAAGCACATTTTTTTTGCTCTCGTTACAATCGATTCTGTAAAGCTTGAAGCCTATAATTGAGCATATAAGCCAATATTTAAATCGTATTTTCAAACTTTGCTGTAAAATATTTTTGGCATGGTATTTGCTATAAAATAGTTTGGCATGGTATTTGCTACAAAAATATATTTTATTTTTTTCTTGAAAATTTTAAAAAACCTGATATAATAAAAGTAGAAAATAAATTAACTTGGTTTTTTGGCATGGTATTTGCTATAAAATATTTTTGGCATGGTATTTGCTATAAAATATTTTTGGCATGGTATTTGCTATAAAATAGTTTGGCATGGTATTTGCTGTAAATATAAATAATGTTGACAAACAGTTATTAATATGTTATAATGATGGCTCTAAGAATAATTGGACATATAAAATATTTTTGGCATGGTATTTGCTATAAAATATTTTTGGCATGGTATTTGCTATAAAATATTTTTGGCATGGTATTTGCTACAATTTATCGTTTAATATATTAAACAGCAAAAAAGCAAGGGAATTATAGTTGCAATTGAGACTCAATCTCATCGTTTTGGTATAAGAATTGCTATGTTGAGATTGAGTCTCAATTGCAATAGGGAAGAGAAGGGTGGTCAACCCCCTAGAATAGGTAAATTAGGTCGGTAGGATTTTTTCGTTTTTAAAAAACTTCAAGAAAAAATTTCAGGTTTTCTCATTCCAAAATATACTCATACCCTATACACAATATCATCAACTCAGACTTCCTCAGTCCAGTTGTATCGCTTAAAATACTCCAATCAATACCTTAGGACACACCAATCTCACACGGTGATTCAGCGAACTGTAGCTTGTCATCAGTCCAATGAAGTGCCGTTTTGTCTCTATTACCCTATCATTGTATGTTGTGGCTATGTTGGAACTTCTAGATAGTAATTTACTACTATTCATAATCAATTCCTCTTTAATAAAGTTAAGGTATTAAGTTAATTAATGCTGATTAACATTAAAAAATTCTTATTGGTGTCAAGTGGAAACTGTTTAATTACTAATACATTCCTGAAATATCCTATTCGCATTTTACTTTTTTTTGGTTTAAAAAGTAGTTGAGAAATAGTAAGAGGGGTAGGGTATGGTTGTCCATACAAAGCTCACACGCTGTACCTAATGTTTTTAGCGTGTTACCCCTACGCACAAAATTATTACTCGTCTCAGAATCCAATACAGCGTGTTATGGGACTATAATTGAGCATATAAACCAATATCTAAACTGTATTTTCAAACTTTACTTTTTGTCCCTCAGATGCCTTGTACCAACAAAACCTCCCTAGCGTATAATTGTTCGATGGTATCAATCTGCGTGGCTTACAGAGCATTACAGACCCATTAGATTTGATTTCTGTCTTTCTACCTGACCTAAAAAATCAATTTTTGTTCTCATTGAGATTGAGTCTCAATTGCATAAGTGATTCCGATTAGTTGAGATTGAGTCTTAGTCTCAATTAAAAATAAAAAAGAGTTTGGCACGGAAATTGCTACAAAAATAAATAAATTTTTATTTTAAGTTTGGCACGGAAATTGCTACAAAAATAAATAAATTTTTATTTTAAGTTTGGCACGGAAATTGCGAGATTCAAATACCATGCCAAAGTAAATTACAATCTGTTTTGGCATGGGTTTTGCTTGTGGGGAAGAAAATAAAAAAAATTTTTCTTGACTTTTGAAAATAGTGTGTAGCCAAAATTCGACTACACACTATCAAAATTATATACCATACTTTCTAATAAAGTTTGTACTTGTCCCTCTCTATGAGTATATAATCCATAGCAAAATCATTACACTCCTTATAAAATTCATCAGTAATTGGTTTGGGTGACAATTCAGCCTTGTGTGAATTATCCTCACGATCTAAATCATAATAGTTAATACGAGTAGCTTTAATGTATTCAATAATCAATTTCTTCTGTTCAGGTGTTAGCATCATTTTCTCCTAATAATTATTATAAAACAGTACATTGGAATAATTATTTGCGTATTACAAGTTGTCATAACTCTATATCCTAGAACGGTTTACGCAGACAGCGTAATAATTATTCCTTAAAAATTCATTATTCATCTCAAATTAAGTTAATTATCAAGGGATGTCACACTCTCCAATGATCAGTATTTTACTGATGTAGAAGTGATATCTTTCCCTAGATTAAGCACACACCCTCTCACGATGTCTCAGGTCGATTTTAAGACGTTTACAAGTGTTAATGATGGGTAGACATCATAACTGAGGGATTCCAACCCTCACACGCATTCTCAACAGTATTTCAAGCTGTTTTTTATATAGGATTATATTACGATGAAATAGGTCGCAAATTACCTATATGAGAACACGTTCAGCAAGTGTTATGTGCCTTACCCACCATCAAAGTCATATGAAGACAGTTCGGGTATCCTACTAGCGAGGATAGCTAGTCTATATCAGACTTTATTTCCAAGTGTATCCAATAGTTCCCACTAGCTCTTCTCCACATGACATCTGAGACGTTTACAAGTGTTTAAGATGTCTATACTACCTAATTACATTTTACGTCTCTTCTAGGGTCGAATAACCCTCTGTACAGACCGTTTTTGAGTCAAACATCCAATACCCACTTAGTAGCTACAATTACCAAAAGTATTGTACAAATTGCACATGTTAAGAAAATAGTTAATTCCATTTTTCTCTCTCCCTCTCTCTTATTATTCCAATATTTCATTAAAAATGTGGTTATCACAATCTTGACATAGTGGGAAATCATCAGTTATGAAAGTAGTCAATTCTCTTCCACAACCTTCACAATGATTACGAACTACTTTCATTTTCCTTTTCTCCTCTTCTACCGTTTCTAGTGTGATTTCTTCTGGTAAATTGTACATCTTTTCTAGTTCTTCATTATACCATTTAACGAGTAATGCTTCTAATTCCATTTTTCTCTCCCTCTCTCTTATTATTCCAATATAATGTGATTTGACTTACGTGTAATTTGTTTTCTCCTTTTTCCTTTTTCGACATAGCATACCAACTTCAAGGGTACATAGCTTTCTTGCATGTATGTTCTCACACCCTCATACATATCATCAGCATATTTGTTTCCTTCATCTTCATTAGCATGTGTCCAGTCTAAAACGAAATTAAACAATTCCTGTTCGATAGTTTCTGCAGTTCGACAACCATCACCGCAATAACCATCATCTTCACTTTTCAATATCTCCGTTTGACAATATTTACAAATCATGTAAGCTCCTCCCTATCGTAAGTATTAAAATCCTCCCTATCATTAAGTACCATTTCATTAAGACATTTTTCATCGCAAAAATAATCGCCATTTTCATCCATAATGTAATCCAACAGATTTTCATTATGACAATTTTCACAATACTTAATTTTATCACTTTTAACGCTCGTCCATGCACTATTGTGAGTAACGTAATCAATGTAATCAAACTTATTCATCTCTCTCCCTCTCTTTCTTTAAATTAGTTTCGTTTTTGGTGAACAGTCTCTCTCTCTGGTGTTGCAATATAATTCCACCAATCGAGCGTAAATGTGACCTCACCGAACTGATCCAAGACTTCCTTCATCTCAGGCTCTTCTGAAATGAAATCTTCGTGAACGACACACCAAAGTATCTTGTTGTGCATACCTGTAAATTTTTCCTTGTAACTGCTGAAAATGTTCAACATGTCACTGTCAACTTCGGATCTCTGCATTGTGTATGTATGTCTCATTTTTCTCTCTCCCTCTCTCTCTACTTACTACCCTCTTTGTGCGATAGCAAGTAATTCAAAATATTAAAATTAATTTACTAAAAACTTTTCAGCAAGTGCGAAAATATCTTGATTAATTTTCACCCTGCGGTCAATATTGTTAATGGGATTATTCTTTTTTCGCTCAAAATTATTCTTCACTAAAAATCCCTTCTGCATGGTATTGTCATTACACCCTTTAATATATTTCTCTTGAATAATATTGAGCTGTCCCCATACCGTGTTTTGTTGCTCCGCATCATGGTATCTTTGAGGTTGGATCAGATTTTCAATTGTTCGACTACGATTGAATTTATTATGATCGAATCCGTCATTGAAGAAAATATCTAGAGTTCTACTAGCGAACTCTCTTCTCTTATTGTCATGTAAGAGTTTTCCCTGCATTGCTCTCCTTAACTCCTCAGCTTGATCTGCTTCGTTCAAAATTGAATTCAATGCTATGGCAACCTTTTCTTCGGTGTAGCCTGTATGGCGAATCCTATGCTCTTGAGTGGTGCATTTTATTTCTATACCGTTGAGGCACATGCACTCGAAAAATCCAAGCATAAATTCAATTGAACTTCTTCCCATGTGATCGCCTTTTATAATGATTTCTTTAACATTCCCATGTACCACTGGATTAAACCCTTCCCTGAATCTTAAAAGGAATTTCTGAAAACCTCTGTTTTCTTCTTTTCTAACCCTCGCTTCCTGCTTCGAATCCAAATGCCAATTATTGAGAGCGAGATCGTTAATGATTTTATCTGTGCTGATAAACTCATATTTTCTACCTACCCTATCATGTGCGTGGATTTGCTTTGTTGTGTCCGTAATTGTTTCTGGTGGTAGTAATGTTTCTGATGGCTGTGAATTGGTTAATGTTAACATTTTGAATCTCCTTCTCTCTAATAATTATCAATATAAATATTACCTTCTTTTTGCTCCAAAAGAAGATTGAAAAATTCT
>Ga0208299_1000641_pt1 | contig 30965 bp, 32 predicted proteins | sample 15_taG_FD_184089 | JGI IMG/M metagenome (GOLD analysis project Ga0208299, IMG submission 184089) | Marine viral communities from the Subarctic Pacific Ocean - 15_ETSP_OMZ_AT15312 metaG (SPAdes) (version 2) | ecosystem: Environmental > Aquatic > Marine > Oceanic | place: Pacific Ocean | collected...
AATAAAGATACGGGTATGGGCGGTTTTCCAATCAGTTCAATGTCTAGGCATAACCTCTAATCATGTTAAACGAAGGATTAAATCATAAAGATATGGTCGGGTTGATTAAGCCTACTGTACATATCGATGAGTTCGTAAGTAAGATGGGCAACGACGACGACATTGCTACTGTTAGTTTTTATACCAAGAACAGTAAAGTAGCAGATGATTTAGTTGAGTGGTTCGAGAAAGGTTATGACTTTGTACTAGATGCAGACCGTAGTCCTGGTGAAATTAAACCAAACCGTTACTTAGTGTACGTAGAAGTTAAACGTAGAAGCTCACTACCTAAACAAATCGAAGAGTTAGTTAGAGATTTAGCATCATTAACCGAGTACGAACCATCAGATTGGACAGTTAAGTACGACGATAACGAAATGGATTTTGACGTTGATTATTTAGAAACACGTTTATTACTTAGTCCAAGAGAATACAGAATCAATAAAGAAGCAGATATCAATACAATGCGCGAATCAGCAGGTATTAAAACAGTTCCAGTTTATACAAAAGACACAGAAATATTAACAATACAACAACAAGCAGGAATTTTATAACTATTCATAATAGTTACTAAATATATGCATGAACAAACTCCATGCATTCGGTGACAGTTTTACATACGGTAGCGATCTAATCGACTGCGTCGACAGTGACAATAAACATAGTAATAATACCTGGACTGCCTTATTAGCAAGAAATAAGTCTTTGGAGTACGTGTGTCATGCATATCCAGGTATAAGCAATCAAACAATTGTTAGGGATTTCTTTAATAGTCTGCATTTAATAAACAAGGACGATTTTGTAGTTGTTAATTGGACTTGGGTAAATCGTTGGGATTTCTATAATCAAATTGATCATAAATGGGAGTCAATACGTCCTGATTCAGAAAATAGTGTATTTTACAAAGATTATATAAAATACTTCCAAAGCGAACTGTGGGATAAATTAGAAACACTTAAAGCAATTAATCTTTTACAAGCAGTATTAAAAAATAATAATAATATTAAATTTGTAATGACATGTGTAGATAGTTTAGCATTTGATACAAGATGGCATTGTCCAACGTATATAAGGAATTTACAAAATAATACAATCGATAATATAACATGGTTTAACGATCTTGGTTTTTACGATTGGGCAAGAAAAAACAAATATACCATTAGCGATAAATGGCATCCAATGGAAGACGCACACAAGGATGCTTTTGAGTACATAAATGAAGTTACCAAATAGAATATTTTTCACTGGAGTTCCAGGCAGTAAATGGTCAGGGATTGCACAAATACTCGAATCACACGAAGCATTTAACACATCCGACAGAACACCCGAAAGAGAATATAGTCACAGTCAATACTCCGGACATAAAGGTGCATACTTCGGTAGAGGTATGGAGTTTTATCCCGATCCAATGAAAATAGATCAAGCCTGGGGCGACGGCAAAGGAATTAAAATAGCAAAAAGTCATGACTGGGCTTATATGCTAGATGTTATTAAGCCAGGATTTATTAATGATTGGGTTATGTTAGTTTATAGACCAAACGAAGTTAGTAACGATTGGTGGCATGAAGCAGGTGGGTTTAATATTGCATACCCAGATTACACTGCATATAAAGATAATAACGGTATGCGCAAAGCCATTGCAGATCAAAATAGCAATATTTTAAATTTTGCACATAAGCATAACGCAACATGGAACTACTTTACAACAGAATGGATTAAAAAAACATTTGACTTGGATATCGAAGTAAATACAGAATACAAAGACATATTAGTAACAATAGTTAAATGAACACCAAAATATTTAATAAACTTAACCAAATGGTTAAAGATAGTCCGCAATTATTGCTAGATATAAATGCACTAAAACAAGCATTAAATGGCGAGTTTTGCATTGATATCGATAATATTGATATTTCTGGGATTGGACAACTAGTTCACCAAATAGACGAAGCAGTAATGGAACGTTATTTTTCCGAAGTATGGCAACCGGAAACTAAAAAATACAAATACAGTGGTCTTAGTATTATTGATGAAGTAAATGCATTAAACCCAGATAATGTACTGGATGTAGGTTGTGGTTATAACGAATTCAAAGGAAAAATACAAAACTTAACAGGCATTGATCCGTACAATAAACGTGCAGATATAAGAGCGCATACGTTGGATTACGAAACAAATATAAAATACAATGTTACTATCTGTTTAGGGAGTATTAATTTTGGTAGTACTGACAAGATTATTCAAGAACTACAAAGAGTTGTACATTTAACTAAACAAAATGGGTTATTAATATTTCGTGTTAACCCAGGTGTCCAACATAAAGCATACGAAAGTCAGTGGATTGATTTTTTTGATTGGACACCGACATTTATAATGAATGTTGCACAATCATTAAATTGCGAAGTTCTACAACTAAGACGTGATGTGCCAGAGAAGGCATTAAACGGAGAACGTTTTTATTTTGTGTTTCGGAAAAATTAATAAATAAAAACATCATTGTAACGTCGTTACAATTAAATATTTTCGATCGAAAATATCATAAGCGAGTGCTTAAATTTTATAAATTTTATATACACTAATGTATATAATATAATTTAAATTTAACATATAAGCACGAATGGAATTTTATTTACTCGCAACCTTAGCATTATTTGCAGGCATTATTTACGGACTAATCATTGGTATTATTCCTGCCGCAGGTGCAACTACAGGTTTAGTTGCACTATTTCCATTTATAGTATCTCTTAAATCAGTTGACCCTTATATAGCGGTTATCTTTATCGTTGCTGTAGTAGCGTCTAGTACAACAGGAGACACCTTTACATCAGTGTTATTGGGCATTCCTGGAGCAAACTCATCTGCCGCAACTATGGTAGATGGGTTTCCATTAGCACAGCAAGGTAAAGCAACATACGCATTATCAGCCGCAGTTACAACATCAACAGTTAATGGCTTAATATGGGGCTCAATTGCATTCTTGTTAATGCCTTGGTACTACAACTTTATTATTATGCCACCAACAGAAGGCGGAATAGGACAAGCAGAATTGTTTGTATTATGTATATTAGCATTTGTAACAGTTAGTCTTGTATCTAATAAGTTTTGGGTACGTTCGATACTAGCATTGTCACTTGGTGTGTTCTTGGCGCTGGTGGGCACAGACCCTATTACAGCATCGCCTAGATTTACAATGGGTTGGGATTTCTTAATAGGAGATGGTGCTAGTAAAGGTATTTCAATGATTCCTGTTATTGCAGGTATATTCGCTATGCCAGAAATGATATTAGCATTAAAGAACAAAGTACTAACATCAACACGCTCCGCTACAAACCACACACAACAACTAAATGACGGAATTAAAATTTCGTTCAAGGAATGGAAACTATCAGCAAGGGGTGGTATTATTGGTGCTATTGTTGGCTTCTTACCAGGACTTGGTGGTGGTATGTCTGATTGGTTGGCATACGGACAGACAGTAGCAACTAACCCAAACGAGAAGATACCGTTTGGTAAAGGTAATATTAAGGGTGTAATTGGACCAGAGGGTTCAAACAATGCACAAAAAGCATCAGCGTTTATTCCTACTGTACTGTTTGGTATTCCTGGTGCACCATTCGCGGCAATTGTAATTGGTTTATTTGGTGCTATTGGCTTTGAGTTATCACTAGGCACAGACGTAATGAATAACAACTTAATGGAGAATAGTTTATTCTTTGACTCATTAAGCTTTGGCTTCTTAGCATCTACACTAATTACTGGTGTTATTTGTTTGTACTTGATGAAGTACTTAACAGCAATAGCATATGTTCCGTACAAGTATTATTTTCCTGTAATATTAGCATTTATTGTATGGGCAACATATACAGCAGGATTTGGCGTATATGGATTTGAAAATGTATTTTTATTAGGCGTGTTTACTGTACTGGGTTTAGGAATGCGCAAATGGAAGTTTAGTAGACCTGCATTGATGATTGGATTTATCTTAGGAGATAAAATCGAAATGTTAGGAATGCAGTTTTTTAGTATGTTTAATATTGGTGGTTATCCACTTGTTAAACTAACTGAATTTTTCTCAGGCAAAACAGTAGGCAATGGTAGAATTGCTATGGCTTTGCGTGATGGAAATGATGTGCTACAGCACCCAGTGTTTGTAGTTGTAAGTGTCTTAATTCTAGTAGTACTAGTTTGGAGTTTTGTAAGTAAAGGTAAAGTTGACTACTCGTAGTCGTAATTTAAATAAAATAAGGAAAGTAAATGAAAATTAAAAGTGTAGCATTTGCCGTAGCAACGGCAATTTCAACAATGGCAGTGGCAGATATCGAATTAATGTCACCTCAAAAACCAGGTTCTGGTACATCAGTATGGGCTAATATCGTAGCAACAGAGTTCGCCAAAGCGCCAGCACTACAAGGCGAGAACGTAGTTATTTCGTACAACCCAGGCGCACGTGACATGGCAGGACCTAATAAGTTCCATACTACTAAGCGTTTTGATGATAACGTTATTATGATTTCGCATGGTGGTAATGGTATTTCATATGTACAAGAAAACGTTAAGTACAACTACAAAGAATATGATTCTGTATGTCATCAGAACTTAAACATTATTATGAGTAAGCACAAAGGCGTTAATGAAAATGAAGGTATTTCGCACGCGGCTGGTTCTGGTATGGTTCCAGAAGGTTTAGCAATTGCTATGATGATTGGCGGTCCTGGTAAAACTGTAGACGAGTACATTGATATCTTTACTGATAAAGTTACTTGGATCAACGGACTTAAAGGTTCTGAGCGTCACTTAGCATTTACACGTGCAGAACTAACTGCAACACGTGCTAACCCTGCACAGTACATTGCTAAAGTACAGCCATTAGTTGACGAAGGCAAAGTAACAACATGGTTACACCATGGCATCTTAGATATTGAAACGGGATTAACTAAGGATGATCCTAACTACTTAGGCAAACGTTTTGAAGATGTGTTTGAAGCAAAATGGGGCGAAGCACCATCAGGCGAATTATACAGTGCATATGCATTAATTCACTCATGGAGAGATGCTATTCAAAAAGCACTATGGGTAAACAAAGGCAATCCTAATACTGCTAAGTTCAGACAAGCATGTAATGAAATGGCTAACAATCCAGAGTCAATTGCAATCTTTAATAAGAAGATTGGCAAGTACGACTGGGTAGTAGGTGAAGATGGTAACAAGACTATCGACGTGCTACACTCGTTAATTACTAAAGATGCTTTAACTGCACTAGTTAAGTTCAACAAAGAAGCACTAGGTCTTAACTCAGTATACAAGCCGGAAATGGTTTCAGGAGAAGTTGTTACTACAACTTCGGAAACTAAAGAAGGATTTTGGAATAGTTTATTTAAATAATAAGTAACTAAACCAAACAAAAGAGCCTGCTTTATTGCGGGCTTCTTGCTGAGTACAACAATTGCTATATATATGAATAGTCCATTTAAAAGCCCTTGGCATTTTGATAAATTTAGAGAAGATAAAGAAGGCGAATACGTAAAGATCGTAGGCAGATTTGTTGGCGATTGGTCAGACGAAATTGAACTTATGCGTGGCGATCTTGTTACTAAGTTTAACGAAAAGGTTTATAACAAGCAAGGCTACGGACATGCCGCAAATATCCCTAGTGAAAACCATATCAAGGAAGATGCAGAAAACCCAGACGGCGATCCTACCGCTAGAATCTTTAGTCATTTTAAGTTCGGCGGATATGAAGATCAATTACCAAAAACACAAGCAATGACTGACTTTTTTAAGTTTGACTTATCTAAAAAGTTTACCAAGAAGTTGGATGATCAAATGCCTAATGATCAGTTAATGTGGCACATTGATAACTTACCAGGCAACCCTACTAAAGAGTTTGTACACAGCAAAGATTTTAAGTATCAAGAACCCAATAAGTTACGATTTCTTATTATGTTAGAGGACCATCAACCAGGACAAATAGCACAGTTCGGAAATATTGTGTACACGCAATGGAGAGCAGGTACTATCTTTACATGGGATTGGAGCACATTACCACACGTTACATGGAATGGTAGTTGGTATAAACGTATGGCTTTACAGTTAACTGGAACAGGGTCAAGGGAAACATGGGATATCGTTAAGAAAGGCAATAAAGATGCCAAATACTGCATTTAACAACCAAATTAACTAAATACTTTTGCAAACTCCCTTGGAGGCATTAGTTAAGTTTAACAAAAACTAACCTTATCGTAGTTAAGTAGCACATAGGCAAGACGAAAACTCTGCAAAAAATAATGCAAGACGGTACGCCATGAAGCGAAAAGGAATGTGTAAGGTCACTTCAAAGTCAACTATAACCAAGATGCAAAAGGAATTTTCATGCTGTTGTTTAACAACATTAGATATATTAAACAACAGTATTTCAACAAATGCTTTTTAAGATATTAATTATGGGCTTGCCGGGTTCTGGCAAAACTACGTTATCTGACAAAATAACAGCATCCCTTTTAGAAAAATCTTACAGCGTAGTACGTTTAAATGCTGATGAGCAACGACAAAAGTACCACGATTGGGATTTTACCCTCGAAGGACGTTTAAGACAAGCACAACGTATGTTTAATTTTTGTGAATGGAAGGACGGTTATAGCAAAAAAAGAACTGAAGACATTGCTGTCGTTGACTTCGTGGCTCCTAATCAAAAATCACGTAGTATATTCTCTCCTGACTATCTTATTTGGATGGACACAATTAACGAATGTAGATTTGATGATACACAGCAACTTTTTCTAGATCCCTTATGTTATGATTACAGAGTACAGGACTCCGATAACGAAAAACACGTACAGAACATAATTAATGATGTTTTAAACCCACAAAACGGTTTTTAACTAAATAATTAATGTCGTAAATGCATTATAATGCATTTTTAATAATTTTATAAAAAGAAAAAAATATGCAAACCAATCCTGAAATTGAACAAATAACAGACTACGCAATACAAATAGCAAAGAAGCATGAACACGAATACGTACTAGTTGAACATTTACTGTTGAGTTTAATTAGATACACACCATTTTCAAACTGTTTGACTAGTTACGGAGTGGAAATAGAAGCGTTGGATAGCGACATAGAACAGTACCTAAATAACGTTGACAATATTAGTAAAGGGGATTCTCCAAAAAAGACAAATGCTTTGGAACGTGTATTTAATAGAGCAGTAACACAGGTACTGTTTACAAGTAGACGTTATGTTACAACAATTGATTTATTCTTGAGCATTGCAAGTGAAACGCAGAGCCATGCATCGTATTATCTATTAAAACATAACGTCGATAAAGCAGGATTCACAACCCACTGGAATACAAATTACAAAGAAACCTCAGTTAAATTATCGGACGTCCAAGCATCAGAAACACTTGAAGAGTTTTGTACTAATTTAAATGTATTAGCACGTGATGGAAAACTTGAACCATTAATTGGTAGAGCAGATGAAATTCGTGATTCAATTGATATTCTTGCTAAAAAGTTCAAGAGTAATGTATTAATGGTGGGTGATCCAGGTGTAGGTAAAACTGCCATTGCTGAAGGTTTAGCACAATTAATTGAATTGGATAATGTTCCTGCATTTTTGAAAGATCACGAAGTATGGTCACTTGAAATTAGTGATATTGTTGCAGGTAGTAAGTACAGAGGAGAGTTTGAAGAAAAATTCAAGAAAATTATTAAGTCATTAGAGACAGTCGAAAAAGGCATTCTGTTTATTGACGAAGCACATACGATGACTGGTGCAGGCTCGACGTCAGGCGGAAGTTTGGATTTTGCAAATATGCTTAAACCTGCACTTACTAAAGGAAATTTAAAAGTAGTAGCGAGTACAACGTGGGAAGAGTACTACGAAACATTTGAACAAGACAGAGCATTGATGCGTCGTTTTTATATTTTAAACATTGATGAACCAAATGACGACACAACTACCAAAATTCTAACAGGCGTAGCAAAACGTTTAGGTGACTTTCATAACGTTACTATTGATGAAGAAGCAATTGACGTCGCGGTGGAGTTAAGTAAACGCTACATACATGACAGAAAAAATCCAGATAAAGGTATTGATTTATTGGATTCTGCATGTGCTAAACAACGTGCAAATGGTAATGTAGACGGTCGCATCACAAAACAACGTATATACGAACAAGTTAATAAATTAACGGATATTCCTGTTGAGCGTTTAACAAATGAAAATGATAGTATGATTTCATCATTAGAAGATAACGTTAAAGCAAAATTATACGGACAAGACAAAGCAGTAGATCAAGTTCTAGAACAAATTTATGTTAACTTTAGTGGTATTGGTAAAGAAGGAAAACCTATTGCTAGTTTCTTACTACTAGGTCCAACAGGAACAGGTAAAACAGAATTAGCAAAATTACTAAGTTCTAATTTGGATATGGAATTATTACGTTACGACATGTCGGAGTTCCAAGAAAAACACACTGTAAGTACATTGATCGGTGCTCCTCCTGGTTATGTGGGCTTTGAAGACGGTGCATTAAGTGGCGGTAAATTAATTTCCGATTTAAGCAAAGACCCGTACTCAATTATTTTGTTTGACGAAATTGAAAAAGCACACCCAGACGTAAGCAATATTCTTTTACAAATGCTTGACGAAGGTTCTATTACAAGTTCCGCAGGCAAAACAGTAGATGTGTCAAATGCTATTATTCTTTTAACATCTAACTTGGGTGCTCAAGCAAACGAAACTAATGCAATTGGTTTCGGTCAAGAGTTAGAAAAATCCGGCGAAGAAGATAAAGCAGTAAAGGAGTTCTTTAAGCCGGAATTACGTAATAGAATCGACGCTACTATTAAATTCAATAAACTCAATGAGTTAAGTATTAAGAAAGTAGTTGTTAAATTTATTAATGAGCTTAAAGACTCATTAAGCAAAAAGAACATTAAACTCAATGTTACTGAACCAATAATTAGTCATTTAGCGAATATCGGTTATGACTCTAAGATGGGTGCTAGACCTATTAATAGAAAAATCGACGAAGTTTTGCGTGTACCATTAAGTAAAAAGATACTTTTTGAAAAACTTAAAAACTGTAGTATTAATACAATATGCAACAATGACGAAGTTCACTTTGAAATTGTTCATGATGACTATGTTGGAATTGTTGATGATATTACTTCGGCGAACATAACAGCAGAGAGCGAAGTTAACACAGACGGTTTAATAGTATTGAATCAATTTAAACCAAAATAAAATAAAATAAAATAAAATATGGCAAGAATAAACGAAACAGAAATTAAAATTAAAATTAGTAAGCTCCAAAAGGACTCGGAAGAAAACGATGCGTTGTTAACCGAAAGTGTAATGGAACAATTAGAAGCAATCATTACTGAGTTAGTTGGAGTACCGGGCATTATGGTAGAAATTAGTGAGTAAAAAGTTTCAAGTATCATTTAATATAGTAGTAAGTGACCCCACAAAACCAATGAATCTTTTGGTCGAGTCAAACAATAATGTGGTTCTTGATACGATTACTAACAAAGAAACATTTAACATTGGTGTTGATTTTTTAAATGTGGGGGATTCACTACATGACATTAGTGTAACACTAAGTGGAAAAAATAATAGTCATACAGTATTGTCGAACAACGAAATAGTTTCGTCAGCGCAAATTGAAATAACAAATTTCTTAGTAGACAATACAAATGTTTCTGATATAATTTCTATGAATAAGGATATTGCATCATACACACACAGTAATAATAATGAAATAGAACAGCCAACAATACATTATTACGACCCAATAATGGGGTTTAACGGTACTGCTAGATTTATATTCAAGACACCTGTGCATATGTGGTTGTTCGATAATTCATAAATACACTTATGAGAATGTATGAAATATATGAAGGTGTTGGTATAATTACCAAACAAAATCAAACACATGATGTTGGGCCAAACCAAACAAAAATAGAAGCGGCTAAATTTGGACACAAATTAGATAAAGATGGTAAGCCACCGTTGTTACATAAATCAGCACATAAAAAAAGTAATCCAAATACTTTATCCAACTTAGGAATAAATGGAGCATAACATGCTTGTGCCATTGAATTTCAATGGTAATGTAAATGAGTTTAATACAAGAACAGATCTACACAAAGGATATGAGTGGATTTTAACTTTGTCTAGAACTAAAAAGATTTATCTTTCGCTATTCCAATCCTGGCCAAATGCAACGTCGTACAATTTACCAAGCGATTACGATTTATATATTGTTAGTTTTCATTTAGAAGCAGTAGATGTAAAATGGTTAGAAGACCAATCTAAAAAAAACAATGGCGAAATAATAGTACTTTTTGACGGCTCTGCAAATAATTACACTATACCAAGAGTTCGCTTCTTACCGTACTATTATTGGCATGTACAATTAAATAAAATGTTGGAGTGGTTTGGCCACAATGACATGAAGCCAAAAACTATCACACACAAAGCAAGTGCCTTTTGCAATAGAATTTCAAGCTCAAAATTAATAACATTTACTGCACTTGCAGAATATATAGGCACTGACGATTGTATGTTAGTGTTACATAACTGGCTCGAAACAAAAAATATATACAATAGCGAACAACATGTTCCAGATGTTCTAGCAAAATTGTTTAAGGTATTTTTTAAAAAATACTACGGAAACTCATACACAATAGACGACTTTACAAACGATTTAAACTTTCAAAAACATACTGCTAATCCGTGGCAACCAGCATATCAGAATTGTGCAGTACACTTCACAAACGAAAGTTTTGATACTACGTACTTACATTTAATAGATAGTCCTTATAGTTCTTCGCTGTGCATGTATCCTGGACCGTTTATAACAGAAAAGACACTCAAGTGCTTAATGGGAAGAACCGCGTTTGTTCCCATTGGACAATACAACACATACGAATGTCTTAAGAGAGTTGGCTTTAAGTTTGACTATAACTTTAATACATCGTTTGATAATATTATTCATGATAACGACAGACTTGTTGCAATTGTTGAATTGATTAAAGAGCTTTCTGAAATGTCCGCATACGAAATTTACAACGGAACAAAGGAGTCGTCCGAGTATAACTTCAATTATATCAAAGGCGGGCGCTTCTACAAAGACTGCGAAATTATTAATCAACATACAATTGATCAAGTTATAGAACACATAGACTTAGTCACTAACTAAACAGCATAAATACGTTAAATTAAAACTTAACATAATAAATTATGCGATTTAGAGAACTACTAGAGTACAAACGTGACATAACTGCTAATAACTTTGGCAATAAGTTAATGGACCGTGCATTAAATGATCCATCGTTTATTAGAATACTACAAACTGAATTCCCACAAGCAATTGATTCTAACTACCGTGAAATTGAAGGTTGGTTTGAGAACTGGATTGAAGAAAATAAAGATAAAGTTTTAGACTTTGCACTTCGTACAATTGAAGGGAAAGACCCTAGTCCAAACAAACAATACACGCAATGGGTAGTAATGCGTTACTTAGAGAAAGCTGTTAAAAGATACGAAGATATTTTAACAACAGTAGAAACACTCTTACGTAAGTACCATGAATTAAAAATACATAGAGCATTACCAGCAAAATTTGCTGATATTGGTCAAGTAAAAAGTGCTAACTTAACAAACTTTTATCTAAACATTATGCAACTTCATGATGAGTTTGAAGAAAAACGCGGGGAAAAAACCCAACTCTCAAAGGGCAATTCTAAATTAGTTCTTGACAATAAAGAAGTACGTATAATTATACCACAAGATAAACAAGCGGCTTGTTATTATGGCCAAGGCACTGCGTGGTGTACTGCATCAACAACGTCTACTAATTATTTTGATCATTATAGTAAAGATGGTCCATTGTATATTATCATTCCTAAGAAAGCAAAGCACGAAGGTGAAAAATATCAACTACATTTTGAAAGTGGTCAGTACATGGACGAAGGCGACAGTCCTATTAATTTACAAAAGTTGTTTACTGATCGCTTTACGGACCCTAGTACATTTAATTTCTTTGATAAAAAAGGCGCCTTGTCAAGTATGTTACCATTTGCAAATGATCAAGTCTTTGAGGATATTGTACAAGCAATCAGAGAACAGGTTAGTAATTACGTATACGACGAAATGATCGAGTGGGAAGTTAGCGATGAATACTATCAAGATTTTCTACGCGACAATCATACAGACGACAAAGGCGACATAGATGACGATGCTCCTAGTTATATGGAGTATAACGACGAAGCATCTAGGATATACAACGACATTATGAATGAAGTCAATATTTCAAAAGAAGATGTTTCGGAATGGGATGGATATTGGGAAGACGATGAATCATACACATTAAAAGAACTTCCGTATGTAGTGTCATCTATACTAAGGAGTTCGGAAAGCAGAGGTGAAACTTTCAAAGGACATATTGCAGACCAAATAGAAAAGAATTTAGCACTTGTAGTACAAGACAGCGATGATTCCAAAATGCCAGCAGGATGGACATTATTCTACGAGCATCAACAAATGGTCGATGGCCGAACTAAATGGAAAAAATATAAAGTAGCGGAGAAGGCTTATGTCAACTAGTTCAACGTTAAAGGATGTGTAATGAGATACAGTGAACTCTTAGAGTATAAACGCGACATAACTGCTAATAATTTAGGCGAAAAGTTTTTAGAAAAACTTACGAATAAGGATTCAAGTGTAGATAATGAAAGTATTGATATGGATAATCCAACAGAAGCCATACACATGTACCTTAGTAAAGTTGAACAAGCAGACCCTACGCCGAACAAACAATACACCGTGTGGTTAACTAGGCGTTACATAGATGATTCAATTACATTGTTCGAAGATGTACTAAGTACATGGGCAGATTTATTATACGAGTACCACCAATTGAAGATTCGCAGAAAGATACCCTCTGATTTAATGGATATTAATAAATTTAAATCAAGAGAAAGTTTAAACAAGTTTTTCAACAGTATTCGTGAAATATTAATATCCGATGTCACGAATAAGAAAGAAGAAATTCAAAAAGGCAATGCTAAAGAAATATTCAACAACAGTGAAGTAAGAATCATCATCCCAAATGACGAAAAGGCGGCATGTTATTACGGACAAGGTACGCAGTGGTGTACCTCTGCAAAAAATAATAATATGTTTGATTCGTATGATTGGCCACTGTTTATACTAATTCCAAAACAACCAACTCACGAAGGTGAGAAGTACCAAGTTCAAGTAACCAGCGGCGATTGGATGGATGAAACAGATTCTCCTGTTAGTATAATTGATATTGCTGGCAGATTTCCAACAGTAAATCTTAAAGAAGTGTTCGGTAAATATGACAGAAACGCGTGGTACCTTACTGATTATATGTCTTGGTACGACACTGTAGAAATATTCGATGCTATGATTAAACTCATTATTAGTAATGAGCAATACATTATAGAAAATTATGTAGATACCTCTCGTGACAAAAGTGCTGTTGCTGATTTTAAACAATTAATCAAAGATATGAAAGGGTGGAATGCAGAAAGTCTCTCCGAATCAGTTACTGAAATGATGGATTCCCAACGAGAAAGACTAGTTGATAATGGTGGGTTCACGATGATGGCGTACGAATACCCCGATGCACTTGGTGTGTGGATATGCGAATCAACAGGAGCCGGATACGACTTGTTTGATTATATCGTCGACACCATGTCAGTGGAATTAGTTGATAACGTCCCTACGTTTAAACAACACCAATCCTAACATATTCAAAAATCCTTAACATAGTACAACTAGTTCAACATTGAAGGATGTGTAATGCAAAAAGTTATATTAAGTAATGCGTAAATAAATATATATATACTTATACGTACACTATTTTTAATATTATGAATATACTAACTAATTTTCTTAAATCGAGATATGACAGGACAATTCCTTACACATATCACGCAAAGCGACAAGTATTCCAAGGCGACGACGAAATAACAATTGATTGGATTAGCGATACACTTTGTGGATTGTGCAATTTTCTTAAAAAGAAAAAAGAAGACCCAACAGAAATTATCATTTACGAATGTTTTCATGACAACAAGAAACATATAAACAAAGAAGTAGTAATACCGCCTGAGGTTTATTGCAATGAAAATAAATGGAAACCTAAAAAGGAATTGTGTGCGGCACATCAACGTTACGGTACTCCTGGATCCGAAGGTGATTGTAAATTTATGAACAAAAATCAAAAAACAATCACCTGCAACTAAAAACTTAAAAATCCTTAACATATGTTAAGAAACCCATAGAAATAGTAAGGTTTATTTTCGGCACCTATGTAATACGAATAAGTACAAAGGAATATACATTAACAACTATAAGGATTTCTCACTATGAAAATAGATTTACAACAAGCACAAAAAGATACTGAGCTATGGCTTAAAAACTCGATCGAAGTTCCAACACCATCAATGAATGGCATGGCTGTTTGTCCATACGCAAAGCACGCAAGAACAAATCAAAAGATTACGTTTAGATTAGGAGTACATCCTTACGAAGACTTAGTAGAACACGCTAAAGTTGGAAACCAGGGGTACGATGTATTTATGTATGTTTATGATCCATCAAAATGGGATCCTCAAGTATTTCACGATATGGTGTACTTAGCAAATGACGGGGACTTAGCACAAGTTGATTTAATATCACTACCTGACCACCCGTATGAACACGAAAGCATTAATGGTATTGTTTGCAATCAAGGAAAATATGCATTTAATATGATTGCACCACTTAATGCACTTAACGAGGCGTCTGCTAAGTTGTACAAAGCAGGATATTACGACAATTTCAAAAATGTTAGCGAAGACTACATGACTGCTTTGTTTAGAGGACGTGTAGATCCACGCAAACAAAAAAAGAATGACAGCAAAGAAAACGTTACTTTAAACCTCGAACCAACAAGCGACTAATACGAGAAACTTTTATTTCCAAACGAAAAATAAACCAAACTTTTCCTTAACATAGGTTAAGAAACCCACTACTTTAATAAGGTTATTTTAACCATTACTTTAGAATCGGTATCTACACTGTACAAACTTAGTACAGTGTAGTTATACTGCTCAACTAACCTATCGTTAGGTTACAACGTGTTCATCTAGAATACAACTTTATAATTTTTTTAGGAGGAAAGTGGATTTTAAATAAGCGACAATGGTTAATATTATATTAATGGGATTGATGATGATTTTTATGGTTGCTTTGGCATTCGTAATTTTTTTATCCTTAGTTGCCACTAAAAATATTATTATTAATTTTTTTAATACAAATACAAATAGGAATAATATGAAACAAGATAAAGAATTCAAAGGTACGGTAGCACACATGCTTCTTAGTAAGAAGTATTGGTTTGCGCACTTTTGGGTAGTATCGGTTATCTCAATAATGGGATTACTATATATGGGCGGTGCCACATATATGGGAGCACCTCCAGTACCGGACTACAAAAACGCAAATGGAGAAATGGTATTCTCATCTGATGAGATTATGAAAGGGCAAGAGTTATTCCACTTACGTGGTTTAATGAATTATGGTTCATTCTGGGGCGATGGTGCTGAACGAGGTCCAGACTTTACAGCAGAAGCACTTCATGCAACAACAGTTGCAATGAAAGGGTACTATGCAGAACAGTTGAAACCAGGTTCAGTAACACAAGACGACAAGTTAAGAAAGTGGCGTTTTGATATTGAAGAATATGATAAAGGGGCAATCGAAGCACAAGTTGCTAAAGAACTACATATAAACACGTATGACGAAGATACAAATACAGTAGTTCTTAATGATGCACAAGTGTTTAGTTTCGAGTACATTAATTGGTACTACACACAGATGTTTACAAACGCTGACCATCCCGAAGCATTTCATCCATTAAACTATATAACAGATGAAACACAATTAAGAGAGTTATCTGCTTTCTTCTTTTGGGGTGCTTGGACATCAGCGGCAGACAGACCAGGTGATGACTTTAGTTATACATCAAATTGGCCTTATGACCCTGCGGCAGGTAACGAACCGCCACCATCTCTAATGATGTGGAGTTTCCTTTCTATTGGTATCCTAATGGCAGGTATTATGATTGTACTTTATGTGTACGGTCAAATGCGTGAATTGCCAGGAAGTCCATTTAAACTAAATGCTACTGGTCAGTTATTAACAACACCAGACTTAGAAGCAGGGTACGTAAGACCTACACAAAAATCTACATATAAGTTTTTTGCAATTGCTATAGTCGCATTTGGATTACAAGTCGTGGCAGGTATTTTAGGTGCTATGGACTTTGCTAATCCATTTGCTCATCAACTAGCAGATGTATTACCATTTAATATCTTAAGAAGTTATCATACACTTCTACAGATTTATTGGTTCTTCCTAATGTGGGTTGGTTATACAATATTCTTCTTACCAAGATTATCCAAAGTTCCAAAAGGCCAAGGTACATTAATTAATATACTTTTCACTATTTGTGTTATTGTTGGTTTAGGCGGTGTATTTGGTGTTTATCTAGGTCAAGCAGGATACATGACAGGATGGGCGGCATATTGGTTCGGCTCACAAGGTTGGGAATTCATGGAACTTGGTAGATTCTGGCAAATGCTACTACTAGGTGGATTTACACTATGGATTTTTATTATCTACAGAGGGGTTAAACCTTGGATTACAAAGAAAACATTCTGGTCAGTGCCAGCATGGCTATTATGGGGTTCAGGAATTATGGTGTTCTTCTTATTCTTTGGATTGTTTGCTACTATCGACCAGAACTGGGCAATTGCAGACTTCTGGAGATGGATGGTAGTTCATATGTGGGTTGAAGTAACATTCGAAGTGTTTACTACAGTAATTGTTGGTTATATCTTAGTCCAAATGGGATTAGTATCAAGATCAATGGCAGAAAAGGTAATTTACCTTGCTGTTATTTTATTCCTTATTACTGCAACAGTTGGTGTGGCACATAACTTCTATTGGATTGCTAAACCAGAAGGTGTAATTGCAATGGGTAGTGTATTCTCTACATTACAAATATTGCCGTTGCTGTTACTAACGTTAGATGCATGGCAAATGCGCAAAGAAGGACACGGTGCATTTAAGAACCTTGCTAACGGAACACAAAACCATGTAATGGATGGTGTTTGGTTATTCATTCTAGCAGTTAACTTCTGGAACATTATGGGCGCAGGTGTACTTGGTTCACTAATTAACTTGCCTATTGTTAATTACTTTGAACACGCAACATACTTAACAGGAAACCACGCTCACGCGGCTATGTTCGGTGTTAAAGGTAATATTGCATTAGCTGGTATGTTATTTGTACTACAGCATTTAGTTAAACCAGAGTTCTGGAATCCGAAGTTAATTAAAACTGCGTTCTGGTCATTAAACCTTGGTATTGTTCTAATGATGTTCTTTGATTTATTCCCTGCTGGTTTGTATCAGTTTATGATTGTACTTGAAGATGGCTTCTGGTTAGCAAGAGCCCAGGAAACAATTACTGGAACTGTATTCCAAACATTAACTTACTTCCGTTCAATTGGTGGATTAGTATTTGTTGTTGGTGTTGTATCGTTAATTTGGTTCGTACTTACAAGAGGAACAAAACTTAAAGATGAAACAGGTAAATCAATTCAAACACAAAACTGGAATGATTTAGATAATGATTGGATTGACGAACAGCATGCTGTTGCAAACGGTGTCGAAGAAGAAGTGAATGAGTTATCTACTTTTGAACAAGCACTTATAAAACATAATAAAAAGGAGCAGTAAATGATTCAACGAGCAACAGTAATTATTGCATTTTTAATCTTAGTAGTACATGGTGTTAGTGTTAGTAACGCAAACGCAGGTTACTTCCCAGAAATACCAAGTGCTAAAAATGCAGGTACTGCTATCAATTCTTCGCTTAACTTACCAAGAGTTAAGCAGGAGTTGGTAACTCCGCCATTCTTACCAAAACATAATCAAGTGGCCGTAGGTGGGCCAAAGATTGTAGAGGTAACTATGGTGGTTGATGAACGTGAAATTGAGGTGGCACCTGGTGTGTTTACTCATGCATTCACGTTCAACGGCAGTGTTCCAGGTCCTATGATTGTTGTACACGAAGGGGATTACGTTGAACTAACGCTAATCAATTCTAGTGAAAATATGTTAACGCATAACATTGATTTTCATGCTTCAACTGGTGCAATGGGAGGAGGTTCTTTAACTGAAGTTGCTCCTGGCGAACAAGTTGTACTGAGATTCAAAGCAACAAAATCAGGGGTGTTTGTTTATCATTGTGCTCCAGGCGGAGCAATGGTTCCATGGCATGTTGTTAAGGGAATGAATGGTGCAATCTTAGTATTACCAAGAGAAGGCTTAACCGACAATAAAGGAGATGCAATCACATATGATAAAGCATACTATATTGGCGAACAAGACTTCTATCTTCCTAAAGACGAAGAAGGTGACTATAAACGCTATGACTTTGCTATTGAGGGCATGAATGATGAGTTGAAATTGATGAAACAATTAACACCAAGTCATATTGTATTCAATGGTGCGGTAGGTGCTTTAACAGGCGACAATGCATTAACTGCTAACGTAGGGGAAACAGTACTGTTTCTTCACTCACAAGCAAATCGCGCAACGTATCCACATTTAATTGGTGGCCACGGTGATTATGTTTGGGAACGTGGTAGTTTTGATAATGCTCCTCAAGTCAACTTAGAGAGTTGGGTTATTGGTGCAGGTTCTGCGGGCGCGGCTGTTTATACATTTAAACAACCAGGGCTGTATGCTTACGTGAACCACAATCTAATTGAAGCGATTCTATTAGGTGCCGCGGCTCATGTACAAGTTAAAGGCGAATGGAACGACGACTTAATGACAGTAGTTAAGGAAGTTGAGTAATGTGATTGTATCGTTATAAAATAACTATTAAGGGCTTTAATTAGCCCTTTTTTTATGACTAGTAAAAATGCATACTACACAAACAACATAAATACACACAATACAATTGCGAGTAGCACTATGCGACTTTTAGAAATAAAAACAATTAAACATATATCAGAACTTGGTGCTTTCTATCTTACGGAAGAAGCAGTTAATAGTTCTTGGATTGCTGACTTATCGTACGACGAAGATACCGGAAGTGTTATTATGACAACACTTAGTGGTAGTGAGTACGAAATACCAGAAGTACCTTACGAAGAATTTGAACAATGGGTTAGTGCTCCAAGTAAAGGTAAGCATTGGTGGTCGGATATTAAAGGAATTTACACCTAGGAATTAAAATGAAAATAACAGACTTTATTACGGAATCAAAAGTACTAGTAGAAACAAGAACTCCAAATCAAATCTTGATGGAGTTGAATGTTATTAACATTCCACAAATTGATAGTTACTTAAGCGACATTGCACGGAATTTACCAACTAAAGAAACACAAAAGTGGTTTACAACACGTGCTAAGAAATACTTAATTAACAGCGAAGAAGATAATGCTGTTATTACACACCTTAGTGGTAAAGCAGAGCCATGGATGAAACAACGTCAAAAAGAAGGCGTACAAATGTACACATTTAATCCATCACACGACTTAACTACTAAACTTGCGCATGTTGTTGATTGGGTACGTGCAATGAACGACACGACAACTGGTGCTAAAGCAAGCGATCAACAAAGCATAACACGTGCTAAAAAAGCATTAAAAGGTTTAAACAATACATCTATTGCACAAGCATTTGAGTTATCCAATCAATGGGTTCGTGATATGAACTCCGGTAAAGATGATTCTTATAAACGTGCAGAAGATGAAACAGGCTTAGTTCCTGTAATGGTACATGGTGAGTACAAGTGGTACAAACTAACAGACCAAGATTGCTTAGACAGAGAAGGTAAAGTAATGGGTCACTGTGTTGCTAGTTACGGTAGTGATGTTAAGTCAGGAAAAACAGTAATATACAGTTTGCGTGATAACAACAACTTTGCACACGCAACAGTCGAAATACAACGTGGAGAATTACATCAAGTAAAAGGTAAACGTAATGCACCGCCAGTTGAGAAGTATCAACGTGCTACTGTAGCATTATTAAACACATTAAATGTTCCGCCGACACGCAGTGGGTTAAGTGATATCGAAGGTATGGATTTCATGTACAACAAACACAACCACAAGTACGGCACAGTACAAGATGTTGGCGAAAAGTGGCACGACCAAGGAAATATAACAATTTGGTCAACGGGCGGCAAAGATGTAGATAGTCTTTCGTTACGTATTACGACAGGCGATAAAATAATATGTTCAATAGCCCAAGGCAGATATAATCGTGGCCTTGAATATAATCCTTCAAACGTTGAATTAATGAACTCTATCGAAGTTAAAGGTGCAAAATACAGCGACCCAACATATAAACTAGCAAAATTCATTACGCAAGTAATTCCACAAAGTTCAGGAACTGGAGAAATACATTTAAAAGGTGACCTTAGCAAATATATGGATACTACAGATGGCGGTATTCTAAAAATGCAGGAAGATTTAGGCAAAACTATATTTACTGACGGAGAGGATGTATTACAACTAATACAACCAAACCAACATTCAATAAAAAAAATTGATGCTGAAGCACTTGTTCATTTAAACAAAGGTGGAGTTGCTGGTTCCGCAAAATACAATATCGAAGATCAAAACATAGGCGATAGAAAAACCGTCGTTGGAACAGGATGGAGTGGCATTAATAGTAAATCACTTCCTATATTAACAAAGTACGTCAATACACTAAAAGCAAAAGATCGTCCTATTATTCAAGATGATGCTGTTTTTCAAAATCCAAAAACATTTGAAGCAAGTACAAATTATTCAGAAACAGCAGAAAAAATTGCTGTATCTAAATCAGGAAATATCGGTTGGTACAAGATTATTAACTCAAGTACAGCACAAAACGATAACGGGCGTAGGCGTGGGCGTGGGCGTTTTAATGTTAGTGATTTAAATGCAGATGCTGATAAAAAGCCAGAAGTTGCATACAGATATGTACTAATGAATGACAAACAAATCGTGGTAACAATTGGCGTAAACGAAGATGAGTCGAAACACAAGTTTGACATTTATTATAAAGATGGCATCAGGAGTTTAGACCAAAAACAAATAGAAGAAGTTACTGATGTATTTAATAAGTCGGGTTTAAATAAGTTCTATCCATTCACAGACAATGAAGTTGTTTCTATATTCGAGGCACAAGGACTGTACTTCTTACGTGAAAAACGTATGTTTACTACAGACCATAGTATTGCAGGTGAACAATTCCAACACGACGATAAAGATTTTAAAGCAATTAAAACACATAATCACTTAAATATTTATTACAAAGGTGCCGAAGTTGTTGTGTTTGATTTAGATAACGCGATTACTAGTCCTGGTATTAAAGCATTTAAACTCAAGAATAAATTGTTAATGCTCAATAATGCTAGGAAAATTGCAGACGTGTTAAACCATTACGATATACACAGGCAAGATCAAGGAAATTATAATGTTTCACGTGACACTAATAAAAAAATAGCACAAGCAGGACTAACATACAGTTATGACAACGGTTGGAAAGGTATGAAATCTGGTCCTAAACCAACAGAAGGACTACAAGGCGAAGCAATTAGAACTGTTGGTAAAAGCGAGTACGAAATACATAGTTTCAAACGTGATTTCTTAATACAAGACGCAAAAACACATGAACTAATAGCAACACTTAAAGGTTGGAAAGAAGTAGGCGACCCTACATTAATCATTAATACTGTAAAGATGGATAGTCAAACTTCCTCTGCGTATGACATAGTAGCAGATGCATTACAAGAACTATCACAAAAAGAAGACATTAGTATAAACATCAGAAGTGATTCATTTAAATATGAAGAAGAAGGTAATAAGTTCAACGATGCTGTAAGAGAACGTGGATATACTGGAACTGCTTATGGTGGATGGAATAAGATAGCAGACAAGTATCCACCGAAAATCATTTCAAAAGGTACCGGTGGAACATGGGTTAAAGAAGCATTTACTAAAGGTGCTGATCCTTCAATTAGAGACAGGAAGTCTTCAATACAATCTAGTTACAGCCGAGCACAAGATCCAGAAGATAAGGCTATTAAAAAATATGACGAATACAGTACATCGTTTAGTGACAATAAATACACGCTGTATAGTAGAAAAACTCCAGTTCTTAGAGTTGTGATTAAAAATGACGCATTACAAGTAGTGTATCGTATTACAGGATCAGAAGGTACTGCAGAAATACTTCATACTAAAGAAGCATTACTAAAGTACGCTAATCCTATTGGACGCTTACTACATAAACTAGAAGTTAGCGGCGGCGAATATTTAACCGACCATAAACTATATCTAGTTAAAGGTAAAATTAAAGACATCACAAAGAATCCAAAACTAGCAGGATTTACAGCAGGAGAAATTGTGTACGAGGACGGCCACAAATGGGAACAAGGTGGCAGTAGGTACAGAGCAAAGGAATGGACTTTATCGTTAACAACAGATGAAGGTAAAAAACTATCACTTATAAAAGCTACAATTGATGGAAACGGAATTAAAGACATTAGTTTTAGTGATCCAAAGGTTAGAAAATACACTAAGTTATACAGACCATTCTTAAATGACATTATGGATATTGTTGACCAATTATACGGAAGTGACTAATGCGATTTAAAGAACTAGTCGAAACATTAAACAAGGATATGTACTTACATGGTCAGTGTGGCGTGTTTGCTATTGCTCTTAGTAAAGTATCGGGTCTTCCTGTATATGGTACGTTTGAGCACGACGAGAATATAGATAAAGTTGCACTAGTACACGCATATGTTCGTTTGGACAACGATAACTTAATTGACATTAAAGGAACACGTAACAAAGATTGGGCATTACAAGAGTTTCCAGGATACGATACATGGGAACAAAAAGTATCATACGAAGATATTTTAAAGATAGGCGGCGGAGATATGAATGATGTTGAACGCATGATACCGCATGTTCAACAGTTATGGGATAGTGGCGAATTACACAAAGATGCGGACGAAGAATTATGAGATTTAAAGAACTACTAGAATACAAACGCGACATTACTACTGCTAACTTAGGAGAGCAGTTAGTTAAAGCAATTACGTCGGGTGCGCAAAGTTCAGTCGGTAATACTATCGGTAAATTAAGAGAAATTATACCGGGCATTGAAATTAGTTCAGACCGCAGTGATGATAATGTAACACAAATCATGGCGGCATTAGGAGCGCACTTTGAAGAAGTACTAAAGTTCTTTGAAGATGCAGACCCAACAACCAATAAACAATATACAGAATGGATTATTAGACGTTATATAGATGGTGGCATTCGATATTTAGAAGATGTAGACAGCACAGTAGCAGAGAACTTAGCAATATACCATGAACTTAAAACTCGTAGAATGTTGCCACCTGAATTAATGGATATCAATAAGTTCAAAGGTAGCACCGGTACAAATAGTATGATGCGTTTCTTCCGAGATGTATATAACATATACAGAGAACTTCCAGAGCAACAAGCAAAAATAGATAAAGGCGAAGTAGAACAAGTATACGAAGACGACGAAATAAGAATTGTACACCCCGAAGACCAAACTGCCGCTTGTTATTACGGACAAGGAACACGTTGGTGTACTGCTAGTACTAAATCAAGAAACTACTTTGATGACTATAACTCTGATGGACCATTGTATATTGTACTTCCAAAGAAGCCAAAATACAAAGGCGAGAAGTACCAACTACATTTTGAAAGTTTTTCGTTCATGAATGAAAATGACGAAATTGTAAACTTGTACCGTTTAACAAAAAGATTTCCACAAATACATAAGTTATTCCACGATAAAATAGTTGAAAATGGTCAAGAAGCCATGTACAGAGGAGAAGGCGGTGCTACTGCTTTATTAGCAGACCCAGAAACTTTAGAGAATTGGGAAGACATAGTAGAGAATGAAATTAAACCACGTGTATTAAAATGGATAGAAACTCCTGAGTCTGTTTACGATTGGTTAGGTTTAAAACGGTTTGAACAACGTGCTAAAGTATCAAGTACCACTAGTGTAAACAGAGATTGGTTAAGTTTAAAACGGTTTGAACAACGTGCTAAAGTATCAAGTACCACTAGTGCAGTAATTACTAAAGAAGAACAGTTTCTATTAAAGAAAAAGATAAAGTGGATAAACAAAATTGCTGAACATATTTCAGAAAACAAAGACCAAGTAATGTCAGTAATTGACAGAACTATTGGCGACTTAGATGAAGTTAATCAATCGTTAAGTAAACTTAGTGGCGGATTGCCTAACAAAGCAATGACTGCTATTCCTACAATGTATCCTGGCACAGACACAATGGAAACTGATATCGGCGATAGATATGTTTCTAGTAATATTAGAATTCAATTTACAAAAGAAATTTGGAGTGAACTTGCATTATTAATAAGCCCGTACTTTAACGACTCGTTTGAGTTTATGTTAGAAAACTAATTTGTGCTTTCGACTGTTGCTTTGTGAACTTCGTTATCTAACCAATATTCATCTACACTCTTTATATATTTTTTATTAGCATTGGTATCTCCTAAAATAGCATCAACTTTATTGCTGTTCAACGTAGGGAATCCATACAAGTTACATATGTAATTCATGTACTTAGCCTTGTGCATTACTAATGATTCATGTGACAAATAATGCAATGGTAAGTTTTGGTCGTAAAAATAACCAATGAACTTATCTAATGTTTCTTCGCCGCGTACACGCTTTTGTTGTGTTTTAAGAATATCGATATCTCTAGTAATTAATCCCAATTGTGGTTCAACACCTAATGAAACAGCAGTATTATAAAAGTCAAATATATGTGGTAGTGCTAAAGTTCCGTTCTTAACGTATGGAATCGACACAGATGTTACCCAATAGTCATAACCGTCAAAGTCACTTATTGTTAAGTCGCGTTTTCCTTGCCAAACTTCATTGAATGGTTCGTGGTGGTGCCCTTGCCAATAAGTACTAAGTAAACCTTTCCAACCGCCTATTTCATTGCTAGTAGCAAAACACTTAGAAAATAAATGATTTCCTGAACCTTGTGGTCCTGTTAATATGATTAATTTTTTCATAAAGTTATTTAGTAGAACGGCTCACAAACAACATAAATACACATAACTTAAACTTTATACGTACAAGCAATGAATTATACTAGACAAACAGACTTTACAGACCTAAGAGAAACTCTTAATAAATTAGACACGTTAAAAGAAAGCAAATTTAATGACGGATTTCCAGAAACATCAAAAGAAATACTAGAATTAATTAAGTACGCAGAAGAACAAGGCGATACAGCAGAATTAGAGGAATTGTACCATGCATTAGAACAACGCTTAAACGCAGAAGAATTAACTGAAGCAGTATTAACTGAAAAAGGTGTTTCTATTACTACATTAAATCGTTGGTCCAAGTACGCAAAAGACGTTGCGGATTACATGAGTAATCAATTAAGTGCAGGCGATACAGTACCTACTACAATGGATTCATTTTTAAAGAATTCTGGATTTAGCGATGATAAGAAGCAAGAAATTAAAGACGACCCGTACTACTTCAGCAATATTAAAAAAGTTGCACTAGCAGTTAATAACAATGACCTTAACTCACTAGGTAATACAGGTCCTAAATCAGAAATGGGAACTAGTTTTGGTGGCGGTAGTGATACAACTGTTACAGGCAGAGAACGTCAAATTAAATTAGACCCTGCGCTAAAGAGTTTACAAGGACTAGCAACTGAAAAAGAAAATTCAAAGGATACAGAAGCATTTTATTATCCACAAGCACCAGATGATATTGCGCCGTACCTACACGGCGCACAAGCAGACGACGGTGTGCCAATGAAGGGTGCATTGGATGCTGATGTTGCAGAACCAACGTGGGCAGGACAAACTGCTGATGAGATTAGAGCAGAGTTGGATTCAATTGGTTGGCCAGACCCATCAAGTGGCGAAGGACAAATTATGTCACATGATGATGCAATTAAAGGAACTGAGAAGCCCACAGTTGATACTGTAGCAACTGACCCCGCAGGTCAAACAATTACAGACCCAGAAGATGATACTCCATTAGATACAATGGATTGGAATATGGATGACATTGACCAACAATTTAAAGACTTGGATGCAGAGTACGCAACCGATGAAAAAGCAAAAGTAGATGCTAAGGCAAAAGCAGACCTTAGAAAAGAAGTACAACAAGACATCGACATGGAGAAAGAAATTGAACAAGATGGTTCACGTGACCAATGGGCAACAAACTTTAGTGCTATGTCAGACGAAGAATTTAAGAATGTAAATTACCAAACTTTAATTAAAAAGTACGGCGACAATGCATTAGATGGTTACTTAGATAGTAAGTTTGACAGAAAAGATAATGCGTATGTAAACGCAGTAGATGCTGAAATTAAGGACTTAAACAAATCTATGGACACAGATACAACAGTATCAACAGCAGAACCCAAAGTAACTACTACTGAACCAAAAGCAGATGTTAACTACGGTGCTATGTCAGATAAAGACTACGATGCAGAGTACGATAAAGAAATGGAAAAAATCGTGGCAAAGGGTTATAACCCAACTGCAGATGATTTTGATGAGAAAGTATTCGACGATGATATGTGGAAGCAACTAGGACAACTAGATGCTAAACGTGCAGAGCAAAAGAAAGATATTCAAGTTGACAAGCGTATGGATTGGGATATGCGTAGAGCAGTCGACCAATTTGCTAAACTAGATAAAGAAGTGCTAGACCGAGAAGCAAAAGCAAAAGAACAAAAAGAAAAAGCATACATGGACCGCCAAATGCGCGATGCTGATAAGCAATTTGATAATCTTGACAAAGAGTACGCCAAAGACAATCCTGAAGGTTTCGATAAAGTTAGTTCACAAGCAGGTAAAGCATGGGATGAAATTAAGAAAACAGGCGCAGAACTTGCTGACTACACAGGTGCTGACGATGCAGTAGATACTATTTCTAAAGGCGCTAGTGATGCTTATGATTACGCAACTAAGGGCGAGTTAGAAAAGGATGTTAATAAAATATCTGATTACGTTACTAAAGGTGACATTAATAAAGATGCTTCGCGTTTCAAGAAGTACATGCAAAGTGGAGAAATGTCTAAAGATGCTAAGGCAAAAGGTAAAGAACATAAAGCATATGTCGACAAAAAAGCAGGCGAAGTTAGTGACTACTTTACAGGTGGTGAGTTTGGCAAGGATGTAGACGACGCTAGTGATTGGATTGGCAATCAATGGAACAGTATGTTTGGTGATAAAAAGAAGTAATTCTTTCTAAAACATAAAAATACAAAGGGCTGTTTATACAGCCTTTTTTTATGATAAATATTACAATGGAAAAACATTTTGTAAAAGTATTATTTGATTTACACTGTGATTGGGAGGGCTTTCCGCCTGATTACAGAGTGTACGTTAACGACGAATTATTTTGCGAACGTACGTACAAATGGAAAGATCCTGTATACTTAACAGAAATATTACAAGTAGAAGCAGTTCCTGGACAATATAGATTTACATTAGAGAAGGTTGGGCCACAGATAAGTACATTTGATATACAAGATACACGTATTGCTTATGGACCAGGAAAGATTATAGATAAACATACGTTTGAAATACTAGGGGAGTAAATGGGCGAACTTATAAAATTCGTACCCAAAAAGGTAAGAATGTGTCCAGATGATTGGACAACACCTTATAATCCAACACACAGAGAATTAAGATTAACAATTGATACATTAAGAGAATGTTATTACGATTGTTTAAAACAATTAAACATAGCAGGAATACAATCAGAAACAGAGTTAAGACAAAAGATTAGACAGATGGAATGTGTGTACATTGTACTAATGGATTATTACATAGTAGATTAATTATGAAAATAAATGAAGTAACGGCATCTAGCAAGTTGCCAACTATTACATTTTCAAAAGGTGAATTATTTCATATAGGCAAGATGGATAAATCATTGAAGCGTAATGACAGTTTAGAAGGTGCGGGTATTAGTGTTAGTACTCAACCGGATGCATGGCGTGGCATTGCACATTTACAAGGTGATGTATTTTCAGTACATAAAAACGGAAATAAATTTATTAATGCACATTTGTTATCAACACAGCAAGTAACACAAATACAAAATTGGGCAATAGAAGATAATTTAATCGAACCGTCGACTATTTACAGATATACGTTTACAGACGAAGACGGTGAAGAAATGTACACAGATTCAGTATCAAAGGATGAACTAATTAACGATTGGGAACCCAGTGAAGATGAAATTACTGTCATTGACAGTGGTATTAAGCCAACTGATAAATTAAAACAGTTGAGTATGAACGCAAACTTAGATGCTACAGATGTAATAAGTTATGTGATACCATTGTATGCTGAATATATTAATTACGATGGTGTATGGTGGGATGATGTATTAGATGTGCATGCATATAGCGCACCACGTGGAGTAATTACTCCATCTAAAATAAATGAATGGGAGTTTCGGAAAATAAAATGAAAATAAATGAAGTAACAAACAACAAAAGATTAGATGAGTTCTGGCCACAGTTAGCGGCAGGCGCTACAGCAATTGGAAAACTTGGTTCAAAATTATTTAAAAAGTCACCAAATAAAAGTAAAATTACTAAAAACGATAAAGCAGATTTTGATGAGTTACCATTACCAAAGAAAGTAACTGGTAAGGTACATACAGACCCAAAAATGGGCAACACTGCTAAGTGGAAAAAAGATAGTAATTTACATATTCAAGACATGGCTACTAAAGTCAGACAAGGAAACTAATACACGTTGAAAGCAATAAGTACAAAGGAATCAATATTTTTAATACTATTGATTCTAATTACAATTGGACTACATTATATGAGAGCAGAAGAATTTACAGAAGACCATCCAACAAACATTAACTACGATAAAGCATACGATTCATTTGTAAGTGCCGAGATGCGTGGCGTTGATAAAGGAGATGACGGCAAAGGACATTACATACGTACTTACGGTGCTAATAAAAAGAACGACCCTGTTGGTTATAAGAAAGGTTCAAGTGCATATGGTCCAGCACAAATTAATAAAACAACTGCTAAAGACTACGCAACACGTTATCCAAAGCAGTTTAAAGATGTAAAAGATTACATGGACAAATACGATAAACAGGGTTCACAACAGTTAAAGTACGGCAGAGAACCTAATAAGCCTGGATACGATAAACGTTATGATTACGGTGGTGCAGGTGATTTATCGGGTTCTGAGCATCATGCACCTTACCAAAAGATGGCAAAAACCATGATGCATCAAATGGATAAAGAACTTAAATCAAAGAATCCAAAAGCAGATGTACATGATTTAATTAAAAGATGGCGTGGTAAAGATTACGACCAAGACCCTGATTACTACGATACATTCTTAAAAACGTATAATCAACAAAGGCAAAAGTAAAGCAATTGAATAATTTTTGGGCAATAACATAAAATGAATTTATTAGTGCCGGACTATAAAGACTTCGCTAAATTTGATAATATTAAATTTAGTGTCTCTTGTAGAAATAAACCAACAACAATGCCTATACGTGATTTTCTTAAATCAGAGTATGGGTTTTTACGCTACGACCAAATAGATACCGTATATGGATTTACTAAAGACTTAGTTCCATTATATGGCGGCCGGAGTTTTAAAAAGGATTTTGTATTATCTGATGATGATTTATCTAATATGTATGAAGATGGTATAGGTTTACGCTTACCATTATCAAACTCATTGGTAACATACGAAGATTATAAAGCATCAAAATCTTTTTTAAAACTACATCATAGAAAAGGCAATGATGTAATTGTCACTGTAAAGAAATTAGCAGAATGGATACGTAAAGATTTTCCATTGTACACCATTGATTGTTCTACTATTAAAAATTATAGGCCTAATCAAATCGACAATTCATTTAAAGATGGAGTGTATGATAACACTGTATTGTCTGCTAGGTTTAATCATGATCCAGATATAGCAAATATTAAGAATAAAGATAAAGTCATTGTCTTTGTTAATTCTAAATGCGGATGGACCTGTCAAACACCAACATGCTATATGCAAGTGTCACAACATAATAAGGGGTTGGATGAAACTTTTACTTGCTCGGAAAATGGTAGCACAAACAAAGTAATATTCGATTTAAAATATTATGTCGATTTAGGATTTTCACATTTTAAACTTACCCCTATAAATGAGAATGTTGGAATTACTTTAGATTTATTATGAAAGTAAAGCAATTGTAAAGCATAAATACCTGTAACATAAAAACAACAATGTATTATGAGATTTAAAGAATTAGTTGAAACAACATCCGCAGGCGGTATTGCAACAGTAGCAATGCCAATGGGTAGTGTTCAAAAAAGACGCAAAGAACAAAGCATTTACGAAGTTGACGGCTCTGAATTCAAGTACACGAATATCAAAAGTAAAGAAGATTACTACCGTATGAAGAAAGCATTGTTTGACATTTTAAAAGACCCAATGTCAATGTCAGACCCAGAAACTAAAGCAATTGTCCAACAGTACATTATTAAGTTAAATAACGAAGCAGAGTCATTAGGATATAGATAAGGCAAAGGATATGAATTTACAAGACTTATTTGAAAAATCAGAAGTAAATGATAACGAAGACGAGCAGTCAATTGATATTCGTGATCCTGCTACTAAATGGCTAGTTAAAAAAGCGCGTGCTAAGTACGCATATGCAGAAACAGACTTGGAAGCATTTGTACAGTTTATGCGTGACGAAGTTG